>Ga0209536_100012128_pt1 | contig 12563 bp, 9 predicted proteins | sample DeeMarSeWOR28_12_FD_187461 | JGI IMG/M metagenome (GOLD analysis project Ga0209536, IMG submission 187461) | Marine sediment microbial communities from White Oak River estuary, North Carolina - WOR-2-8_12 (SPAdes) (version 2) | ecosystem: Environmental > Aquatic > Marine > Intertidal zone >...
ATTTTAAAAAATATCAAAATTTTATTAAATTTTCGAATCAGAATTAATAAAAATCGCTATTCTTATAAGACCTTGAGAATAGAACCAAAAATTAATATCAAAGATATGAATTAACCAAAGAACCAATATAACCTAAAGTCTCTGACTATGAATTACCTTTTTTCAAATTTAAAAGTAGGAATAGTAATTCCCGCTTATAATGAAGAATTTAATATTGGAAATACCCTCAATCAGATTCCGAAAAATATATCTAGTCAGTTGAATGTAATCGTTGTGGATGATGGATCTAGTGACAATACTATTGAGGTAGCAAGCTCTTATAACGTTACTCTTCTTAAACACCCCTTAAATCGTGGAAATGGAGCAGCTACAAAAACTGGCTTAGAATATTGTAGGGATAATGATTTAGACATCACAGTAATTTTGGATGCTGATGGACAGCATGATCCAAAATACATAAGCCATTTTATTAAGCCCATTTTGGATAACGGTACAGATTTTGTTATAGGAAATCGTTTTAAATATCATTATGATATGGAACCTAAAAGAAAATTATGTTCAAAATTAATGACCGCGTTTTATTTTGTTTTCCTTCGGAAAAAGGTGGCTGATCCAACAAATGGATATCGAGCTTTATCAGCTAAAATTCTGAAAGAATTAGAATTTGAATCGGAGTATTCCTTAACTCAAGAAATGCTCTATAAAATTATACCGTCATATAAATATGAGCAATTACCTATAAAGGTTAATCCAAGAACCCAAGGACATTCGTTCATTAGTATTAAGCATTATTTAGTAAAAATTGTGTTACTTTTTTTGAAATTTTATATTTTTCCAAAAGTAAAAAAAATTACCCATACATTAATGAGCGACGAGTTTAGAAGAAGAGTTAAAACGTATTACCTAAAAACCTAATTTTGGAAATGAAATTCTTCAACTTGAAGGAATAGCTACAATTGTAAGTAATTAGATGATTTAAATAAATTTTTTAATTTACTCTACTTATTATAAACATTCACATTTTTAGCAAGATGGTTTACGTGGAAATTTTAGATAAGAGATTGGATCTACCTAACTTAGAAGAGAAAATACTAGATTTTTGGAAAGAAAAAAACATTTACTCCTTGATTAAAAAAAAGGAAAAACAAAAAGAAGAATGGCGTTTTATTGATGGACCTCCATATACAACGGGATTAATCCATCTTGGGACAGCTTGGAACAAAATTCTTAAAGATTATTTGATACAATATAAAAGAATGCGAGGATTTAAGGTTACTGACACACCAGGGTATGACACACATGGTTTGCCAATTGAAGTTCAAATGGAAAAGGAATTAGGAATAAACAACAAGCAGCAGATTTTCGAGTTTGGTGTAGATAAGTTCATTAAAAATTGTAAAGATTTTGCTCTTAAGAATTTAAAATTAATGAATGACCAATTTAAACGGCTGGGATGCTACTTTTGGGATTGGGATAATCCTTATATTACTTTCAAAAATAGCTATCTAGAAGGAATCTGGTGGACGTTGAAAAAAGCGTGGGAAAATCAGCTCTTATATCAATTTTACAGACCCCTTAATTGCTGCCCTCGATGCGCAACCGCCTTAGCAAAACATGAACACGAGTATAAGAACATCATTGATGTAAGCCTTTACCTTAAAATCAAATCTATTGATATGCCGGATACTTACTTTATCATATGGACCACGACACCATGGACATTAGTTGCCAATGAAGCTATTATGGCGAATCCTTTTGCCGAATATGCTAGAGTGAAAATCGAAGATTTGGATGAATATTGGATATTATCAAAAGCATCAATGACACATTTAATATCAGGAGAACTTGGTTATAAATATTCAATTGTGGAAAATTACTTAGGTGAAGATTTGAAAGGAATGAAGTATATTCATCCGTTATTAGAGGAGGTGCCATATCAAAAAGAATTGGAGATTCAAAGTGAAACAGTGCATACAATAGTATTATCAGAAGAATATGTTTCTGCTTCAGAGGGTGTGGGATTAGTTCATTCTGCACCTGGTCATGGACCTGAAGATTTTGAAGTTGGGGTTGCCAATAATATACCTGTCTTTAATCCTGTTGACATTAGGGGCAGATATACTAAAGATGCGGGTATTTATGAAGGGAAATTTGTTTTTGATGCAAATGAAGAAATTCTTGAATTGCTAAAAAAAAAGGGGAGCCTAATTTACACCAGTGAAGTTGAACATGAATACGCCCATTGTTGGAGATGTGATTCAAAATTAGTTTATCGCGCAACAAATCAGTGGTTTTTCAAAACAGAAAGTCTTGTACCGGATTTATTAAAAAAGAATAGTGAAATTTATTGGGTTCCTGACTGGGCAGGAAATAGATGGTTCAAAAGTTGGTTAAGTACTCTAAAAGATTGGTGTATTTCTAGACAACGTTTTTGGGGCATTCCCTTAAGTGTGTGGATATGTGATAATGAAGATTGTAATGATATTACAGTAGTAGGCTCCTCTAAAGAATTACAAAGTCTTGCGGGAAGTGTTCCAGATGATCTTCATCGTCCTTGGATCGACCAAGTAACCTGGGGATGTAAAAAATGTCAGAAAGGAACAAAAAAGCGAATACCCGATATTCTAGATGTTTGGCTTGATTCAGGTTCAGTGATGTGGGCGGCACAAGAAGTTTATGATGGTAAGAGCCATTATAATACATGGATGCCTGCTGATTTTATTCTTGAGGGAAAAGATCAAATTAGAGGTTGGTTTAATTCTTTGCTTTCAAGCGCAATGGTTTCCTCTGGTCGCAAAAATTATAATGCATGTTATATGCATGGGTGGACTTTGAGAGATAAACTTAAGATGAGTAAATCTAAAGGAACTCAGATTTTCCCCGAAAATCTAATTGAGGGTTCATTACCAGAGTTAAAAAAAAATAAATCCTACTCAAAAGTTAAAGGGATTGAAACTTTTCGCTTCTATTCTATAGGGGTAACGCAACCTGGTCGAGATTTTAATTTCAATGTAAAAGAGTATGCTGACACTTTTAAAACGATTAATACAATTTGGAATGTCTATGTTTATACAAGTGAAAAATTAAATTTAGCAAATTTTGAACCCGCGAAAATAAAGATTGATGAAAAGGATTTGAGTTTATTAGACAAATGGATTATATCAAGATTAAATTCAACAATAAAAAAAATTACAGAATTATCAGATAACTATAAGCTACCATGGATCACCAGTGAATTAAGGGAATTAATAATTAATGATATTAGTAGATGGTATATTATGTTGAATCGTGAGAAGTTGGACGTTTATTCCGAGGATCCTAGTAAGTACACAATAATGGCTATCTTATATAATGTATTACTGAAGGTTTTGTTGCTTTTGTCGCCTATAAATCCAATGTTAACTGAAGAGATCTATCTGAAAATGTTCAAATCCGGCATGATTCATTTAGATTTGGAGGAAACTGAGAGCATTCATCTACAAAATTGGCCTGAGGCAGATGAGACGAAAATTGATTTAGATTTAGAAGATCAAATGATATTTACAAAAGATTTAATAGAGTTAATCCGTGCTTTAAAAGAAGAAAATAAAATTAGATTAAGATGGCCCAATAAGAAACTAATAATAGAACCAAAGGAGAGTATGCCAGAAATTTCCTTCCCAGAATTAATCAAACAAGTTGGAAATGTAAAAGAATTGGAGATCAAGGAATCAGTAAAGGTAGATGAGAATCTATTTAAAGCTGAATCTAAGTTTTGTAATGTTTATTTAGACGCCACTCTTGATGATGAATTGCTCGCAGAACGAGTTGTAAATGATCTAATTCGAAATATTCAATTCTCCAGAAAAAGAAATAATTTTAAAGTAGGAGAGGAAATAGAATTATCACTTGCTACCAATGTGGATTATTTAAAGCACTTCATAGAAAAAAATAAATCAACTATATCAGACAAAGTTTCAGCTCACAAACTTCAAGTTGAATTAGGTGACTTAATGGATAACGAAAATGAGGCTTTTGGACAACTAGCAATATGCTCTAATAAACAATGTTCTGCCTCATTGAAGAGTAATATCATTTCAAAATTAGATAAAACCCCAAGTACAACGTGCCCTTACTGTAATACCGCTCTAACAAAAAATACTATTAATACTATAACTTTTAGGTTTCTAAAACTTTAAAAAAAATTCTTCTACTTCTGATTATCCTTCTTTTTCCAATTATTTAGAACTCAATATATATAGAGTTAAGTTCTGTTAAATATTTCTAAGCATACTAGAAAATCAATAAATTACTCAATATTTAATCAATTTTAGACTCTACTATAAAATCTATACATCACCTTTGAGGGAAAAAAAAGGTTTTAAACGAAGCAAAGTTAGACTATATATTATGTCAAGTAAATCTAAAACAATAATTGGAATTATAATGCTAGCAGTTGGTGCTGGATTAGTACCAACTGGATTTGTAACAAACGAATACTTGCAAGATCAGGTGTATGATGGCGTTCCTGGAGCTCTATTAGACATTAAACAGCAAGCTGTTCCTGCTTTAATGGAAGAAATACCCGTTCTAGCAACTCCTGATGTACTTGCGGGAGCTAAGGCGCAAGCTGCTGCTGGTTTAGAACCCATGTTAACTCTAAGATCTACACCATCTGCTCTATTAGGTCTACTAGCTCAAATGAATGGAAGCTTACCTAATATAATAGATTATGGTACAACCGCACAACTTATCGATATTTCCATCAATTGGTTAAATGCGACATATGGTTGGGACATTGGCACAAACATTTTCTTTAATGATACAACATTCACTGATCCTTTTACAACTCTGCTTGGTGTCTCTAATATGACAGGAATTCCTCAGAATTACACTTTAACAGCTCGAACAAATCTACTACTCAATACATTTAGTGATATTTATATTCCTCCATATACTTTTCCGGGACTCATTACAGACTTAGATTTTGGAACAGGGGTACAGAGGTTATATGACATATTTTGGTACATCACATTTGGTGGAGATGGGTACACGAATGGTGTATTCTCTGCATTTTACAATATGACATTGGCTCAAATAGCTGATATGGCTAATTATTTATGGACCGTTATTACCTATTACGTTCCTGGGGCATTTTTTGCCACTCATGGAATTACAAGAGCAGAAGCGATAACCACTGGATTTTACCGTCAATGGGCAAATGGTACCTTTTTCGACGATGGAATAGATATCGGACATTTTCTAGGTACCTCCGAGCTTAAAGGATTTGAAGTAGGAGTTCCTGATCCATCAAATATTTCAATAGCCACGAGTGCTGCTCTTTGGGATCCCTTAAATCCATTAGCTTTTACCAATGATGATGGAATTCAAGTTTGGGCTGGAGCTATGGGAGGAAATGCAACCCTTCAAACTCTACTAATGACCACCTTTAGTCTTTCGGTAGCTCAATTAACTATGTTACTAAACTGGCTTGGTAATTTTATTACGAATATCACGCCTTCTCTTGTTTTTGCTGATACTGGTCAAACTATAAATGAGCTAGCAACATTAGCACTCTATGAACAATGGGCAAACGGTACCATCTTTGGGGAAGTAGTATTACCTGATGGATTCCTTGGTGAGATTGATTCTTCAATGGCTGGGGCGCCATACTTTGAAGTTGGCCTACCCAACGCTACGGGTCTTTCATTATCAGAGTGCTTGGCTCTTTGGAGTGATGTTGTTCCCTCCAAGAGTTTTACATATAGACCTGCTTTTGAAGATCTCTGGCTTACTGCTATGCTAGGAAATACCACAAGTCAAGCCACGCTAATCTCGGAATTTGGTATTAGCGCTGGCGAATTAACAGCTATACTTACGTGGTTAGGTGCTATTATAGGAGTGACCCCCTCAACCGGTAGATCTGCTGAGTTACTTGAATTGGATATGGGCCTGACGATCTCACAAATTTCTACTAGGGCATTCTATGAACAATGGGCTAATGGTACTATTCTTGGAGTAGCAGCTCTCCCTGAAGGTTTCTTAAGCAGACGAGTCCCTCCTATTTATGGTCCACCTTACTTTGAAATCGGATTGGAATATACTACTGAGTTAACTCTCTCTCAATGCCAAGATCTCTGGGATGTAAATAGTGAATATTCTTTGGTTACTGTAAGTGGTATTCATAAGTGGTATCAAGCAGAACTCGGTAATACAATTTTTGATACTCTAGCAACTCAAAATGGTGGTTTATCATATCCACAAATGTTGTTCCTTACAACGTGGGTACCAGATTTCAGAGATGAAATTGTAACTACACTGGGACAGGAAGAATTTAACCTACCTCAAGATCCATACACATTTGGTCAAACAATGCTGATTACCTTAGGAAGCGTTGGGGGCGCAGTAGCTGCAATAGGAATTATAGTTCTTATACTATCGAAGCGTGGGATGTAAATTTTTTTTAATACTATCAATTTTTTTTTAATTTCTACTTTTTTTTAATGATTTCACTTTTGTGTCTTATAGTAATCTAACCAGTAGTTAAACATATCTTTTAATGTTATATCAATCGGTATTTTTGGTTGCCATCCTATACCTGCGTTTATTTTTGAATTGTCTCCTATTATTATGTCTTCATCGGCTTTCCGTAATTTCTGTGGATTATTCTCTACAACTTCAATCTTTTTTTTGGAGAAACTTAATGCTAAATTTAGTAGTTCACGTATTTGGATTTTCTTATTCGAACAAATGTTGTATGTTTCTCCAGATTTTCCTTTAAACGCGATTAACCAAATTGCCCTGATTGAATCCTTTATATCAGTAAAATCTCGGTAGGGATTGAGATTACCCACACTAATTATTGGATCAACCAATCCAAGTTCAATTTGAGCGACCTGTCTTATGAAATCTGATGGGGCATCATTCGTTCTTCGTACTCCAGTTTGGTTAAAGAATCTGAGATTGATTACGTTGATATTGAAATTTATAAAGTATTGACGAGCTAAAAGTTCAGCCGCAATCTTGCTAATCCCATACGGATGTATAGCTAAAAGAGGATCTTCTTCTTTTAACGGTCTATTGAGCTCTGCGGTAGTTCCATATTCAGTACTCGTGCAAGCAAGTATAACTTTAGTTTTTAATTTGTGTTTTTTTATAGGTTCAAAAATGTTTAATGTACCAATAACATTCGTTTTAATTGTATTAACAGGATCATCTAAGGAAGGTATTACGTAAGGTTGCGCTGCGAAATGAAATATAAGACTTGGGTGTACCTTTATAATTATTTTTTCTAATAAATTACTACTAAGCACATCGCATTCAAGAATTGTTAAATTTGTATTGTCTGTGGGTATCCTTATAGATTCCCCTAAAAATTCCTGTTTCTCAAGGTTGGGGAATTTTTGCTGATCCTTTGTGTATTGAGAGAGGTTTTGGTAATTCTGATTTGGTCTTTCGACCGCATAAACTTCACAACCTTTTGCTAAACAAAAATCAACTAAGTGCGAACCGATAAATCCATTGGCTCCTGTAATAAGTATTTTTTTCATTTTTGTGGGCTATTTCATTAAACCTTTATTTTTCAGTTCTCCCAAGGCTTTTTCGGTATTGTCTTGAAAAATCTTTTGAGTTTTTATCCAATCAATATATTCTTCTATCCCTTCATTAAATGGGATTTTCGGTGAATAACCCATTATATTCTTTATTTTTGAGATGTCAGCAACACAATGTCTTATATCACCTACTCTGTATTGTTGGTTGTAAATCGGGGATAAGTTTGGATTAATTTTCCTTGCTAACGTTTCAGCGACCTCTTTAATCGTGATTGGATTTCCTGTACCAACATTAAAGACCTCCCCATTTGTGGATTGGGTATTCATTGATAGAAATAGAGCTTGACAGACATCCTTTACATTCACAAAATCCCTAGTCTGTAAACCATCTTCAAATACGATTGGGCGTTTTCCATTCAGCAATCTAGTACAAAAATTTGCACAGACTCCTGTGTATGGATTTGAGGGAGACTGTCTAGGGCCGTAAACTAAGAATAGGCGTAGTACTGTAATATTTAAACCATAAGTTTTTCCAATCATTAAACTCATTTCTTCTTGAACTTGTTTAGATAATGCGTATACAGACTGTGAATTATAAGGTGTTTTTTCATCTGTTAATAGGTTTTTAACCCTCATCCCACACTTTGGGCATTGTAGTTCCCACCCTTTGTTATTTAATTGAGTTTTCGATCTCGATTTGGGAAAAATGATTCCACACTTAGAGCATTTAACTTTTCCTTCACCATACACAGTGTTAGATGAAGTAATCACCATTTTCTTTACATTATGAGAGCAATTCACAAGAATATCAAGAAGATTTGCCAGACCAAGAATATTATTTTCAGCGTATCTAGAGACTTGATACATTGACTGTCCTACTCCCACTTTTGCTGCTAAGTGAAAAACTATATCATTGTTTTTAATTAAATCTTTAAATTTCTCGTAATCATTTACTGTACCCTTGATAAAGGTTGCATTTTTGTTTAAATACTCAGGAGGTTTGTTATTTACTGGATGAACTTGTGTGTCTAAGCAATCAAAAACTGTTATGTTATGCTTAGAATTATCTAATATAAAATCTACTAAGTGAGAACCTATGAATCCGGCACCCCCAGTAATAAGAATGTTTCTTGGCATAATAATATTCGATAGAATAAAATTTAGATATTTATAAAGATAATATAAATCAAGTTTACATAATGAATTTTATAAACTATTAAGATATTATTATCAGAGAAAAAATAAATAACCTAACATTGTGGGAGATTTCTACTCCATTAAATGATAATTAATTTTGAATATACCCCATCTTCACCAATTCGTTCAAAATTATTTCCTTACTTTCTTCCACAGTTTGTTTATCTGTCTCAACAACAATGTCTGCTGTATCTGGTTCTTCGAAAGGATGATTAATCCCTGTAAAATCTTTTATTTCTCCCGCTCGAGCTTTTGTATACATTCCCTTTACATCACGATTCTCACATTCTTCCAGAGAACACTTTACATAAACAAGGACATATTCACCAATTTCATTTCGGGAATAAGCTCTAATTCTGTTATAAGGAGAGACGAATGAAGCAAGAACTACAACTCCATTACGAGTGAGGAGTTTAGCAACAAAGGTTACCCTTTCAATATTCAAATTTCGATCCTCTTCTGTAAAGCCAAGGTCTCTTGTTAAGCTTTTTCTCACAATATCCCCATCAAGTCTTTCGACCTTTAGTCCTCTTTCTTTAAAGTCTTTTGCAATAGCATCTGCTAAAACAGTCTTCCCAGAACAAGGAAGTCCTGTAAACCATAGAGTAAAACCCTTACTTTCCATTATTCTCTTTATCTCTTTTATATTTCAATTATCTTTCCTTCCATATCCGGGTTAACATCGAATCCTAGTAATTTAAGAGAAGTCGGGGCTATATCAAGAATGCTTCGTACACCGAAATTTTTTCCTATTTTCTTTTTTGGATCATATATTATATATATCCCATACCAATCATGAACTGCATCATCTGGGCCAGTATCGTTTTCTTTTAAATACTTTGATTTATATCCTACCGTTCCTGCTGATCTCCAATTTAAATCATCAAAATATACTATCAAATCGGGGGCATCTCCCCTTATGACTTCATATAATTCCTCTGGCTTGAAAACCTTTGTTGTTAGAGGATTTCCTTTGTCATCTGTAACTTCCTTTAATTTTTCAGATATTAAATCCCTCATTTTCTCATAATCTTTAATATTAATAATACCTTCAAGTTCTCTTCCCTCTAAATTAAGAAAGATTCGTGCATTATAACCTCCCCACCCCCACGCATAGGTGTTGTTCCAATCAATATCCGCTTCCTCTATCCTGGTTCCGGGTTTTGGTTTCGTTTTGAATTTCAATAAATTTAGTTCTTCAAGTGCCATATTCACGCATATTAAGCCTTTCATAGCCTTTGCACCGTGATCAGATACAATCATTACAATTGTGTTTTCATCTAGCATATCCAAGGTTTCTCCAATTTCTGTATCAATGTAAGTATAAAACTTTCTCATCTCATCTTCGAACGGGCTCTCTTTCTCATATTTTGGGTGTTCTTTATCATAATATTTCCAAAAGGCATGATGAAATCTATCTAAACCAATGATTATAAACTTAAAATAGTCCCAAATTTTATTTTGTATAAGGTACTTTACAGTTTTAAAATGAAGCCTCGTTAAACTATAAATATCCTTTAACAATTTCTCTTTTTTATCTACTCTAAATTTTACATCAAAATGATAAGAACCTATATTCTTGGAAATTTCTTCTTTAAGTTCTGGGGGGTACGTGAATTCAGAATTATTATCTGGGGTCATAAAACCACTAACAAGGCATCCATTGATTTTCTGAACTGGATAAGTTGGAGGCACTCCAACGATACAGGATTTTAGCCCCTTTTCTGCAATTATATCCCAAACTTTTGGTTCCTTTATGTTGTAAGAGTTTGCTATCCAAAAATCGTTATAAGAATTGTTTTTTCTATGCCTAAACCCATATAATCCCAAAGCACCTGCAGATTTTCCTGTAGACATTACCATCCAAGCAGGAATAGTAATTGGGGGATCACACGACCGAAGCTTTCCGTAAATCCCCGAATCCATCAACCTTTTTATATTGGGACACTCTACTCTAAAATCATCAAATAATGTTTTTGGGGATGCACAATCCAAACCAATGATAAACAACTTCTTTTTATCTTTATCCATAACCCAATACCTTGAAAATTAAGATAATAAAATTAACCCTATATCATAAACTTTTAAACTACAAAAGGATTTTCATATCTGAGAATTACTTCAGCAACTTCTGGACGCATAACTTCCTTATCAGGTGCGATTCCTGCTTTAAGTGTCGCTCGAATTTCTCGACCTGCAAAATAATTTTGTTTCTCGTTAGGATGAGGACAGATTTTATCATTAACGATAGCATTGCACTTACTACACTTCGAAAAAGATCTAAACTTGAGTGGTTCTATCCCCAAATCTGGAAATTTATCAAATATATCATGTGCATCATAAGGACCATAATAATTGCCAATTCCTGCATGATCTCTTCCAATTATTATGTAATCGCATCCAAAATTTTTCCTAGCAATTGCATGAAATATTGCTTCTTTAGGACCAGCGTATCTCATCTCTGTTTCAAAAGTACTTAAAACAACTCTATTTCTTGGATAATATTCTTGAATTAAAGCCTTATATGCTTCAATTATAACTTCATCTAGAAAATCCCCCACTTTTTTCTTGCCAATTACAGGATTTATGAAAATACCATCAACATAGGTTAATCCAGCTTTTTGGACATACTCATGGCCTAAGTGGGGAGGATTTCTTGTTTGAAATGCTACGATTTTATCCCAGCCTTTTTCCTTGAATAAAACTCTTGTTTCAATAGGTTTTAAATCGAAATTTGGGAAATTTGATTTAAGTTCATTTAATAAATAAATTTCTCCTCCTATGAGTTTTTCCTTATAGTTCAACACATTATAAACTCCCGGATGGTTATGATCTAGTGTTTCATATGTTCTTTTTGCATATTTCTTTTTATCATAACTATATATTGTTTCCACATTCATTAGTGCGATAGGTTCATGATTATTATTTTCAAGAATGATTTGGTCATCTGTTTTTATATTTTTGATCTCCTCACTTGAGATGTCTAATGTTATAGGGAACGGCCAGGCAATATTATTTTCCAAATACATTGTATCCAAAACATAATTATAATCATTCTCATTCATAAATCCCTCTAATGGGCTAAAAACCCCATGAGAGATATTTTTTATTACTTTAATTGTTTCAGACTTTACTGCAATTCTTTCAAAGTTATTTAACTCTCCGAGTATCTTTTTTTTTTCAGCTTTAGATAGCAATTTATTTATTAATTTCCCACCATGTGGCTCAATCATAAAAAATATAAACTCTTCTAATTCAACTTTTCTATAATGTAATTCAACATCTAATCAATATATCCTAAATCTCTTAATCTCTGCTTAACTTTCTCTTCTTCCTCTTTAGTAAAAGCTTGTTTTGAGCGTTCTTCTTCTTCAATTGAAGAGAGCACTTGTCTTAACACGTAGGTTACATAACTTGAAACAGAAGAGAATCCTGTACCCTTCATTCTTTCTTTAATCTTATCCGCAAGAATTTTTGGAATTGATACTGTTGTATATTCAACTTTATGTTCTTCTTCAGACATGATTATATTTTTAGAATTTAATTAGATATAATTAAATATAATTAAATATCATTTTTAAATCCATCCAACTTTACAAAAGATAACCTATTTTTCTTCCCAATTAAAATCTCTACCTAAGAAGGCATACAACTCTTTATTGTATGGTCTAAAATAATTATATAATCTTGCTTCAATTTTTTTATCATTAGAGACGGCAGAATCTTTTAATATAAAGCTTGTGACCTTACCCCTAACATAAGCCCTGTATACCTTGTAGAAGTTAACAAGATGATGAAAAATATCCTCATTTTTTTCATCTGCGCAATAAAGGT
>Ga0209536_100012129_pt1 | contig 12563 bp, 10 predicted proteins | sample DeeMarSeWOR28_12_FD_187461 | JGI IMG/M metagenome (GOLD analysis project Ga0209536, IMG submission 187461) | Marine sediment microbial communities from White Oak River estuary, North Carolina - WOR-2-8_12 (SPAdes) (version 2) | ecosystem: Environmental > Aquatic > Marine > Intertidal zone >...
GAAATGTCAACGGCAAACACTTCCTCATCGAGTTTAAAGGTCAGATGCTGCGTTGCTTCTGCTATATCTGCTACATTCATGGTATGCCTCCTTACAACAGGGTATGAGTCATGGGGTATAGGTCTTTCCTGTCACCTGTGACCCTGCACCTATTACCTGTTTTTTTAATATTTCTCAAAGTCATCGTCTGAATCGCTGCCCTCATCCATGACAAGCGCTATGCCGCTATCTGCCGCATGCTTTTCCTGCTGCATGACCGGATGCGGCGGCATGACCGGATATGATTGCGCTGGTTGAGAGATTCTGGTCTTTGCAGAGACGGTTGCACTTCTGCCGGAGGCCTTTCTGCTGTCTGTCCCGACTTTGAAGAAACCGATTGAGTCCTGGAGCTGTTCTGCCTGGCTTGCGAGCTCCTCCGCGGTGGAAGACATCTCTTCTGCAGCACCTGCGTTCTGCTGGATGACCTGGTCAAGCTGCTGGATCGCTTTGTTGATCTGTCCGGCTCCGCTGTTCTGCTCGTTGCTTGACGCGTTAATCTCCTGCACGAGCTCTGCTGTTTTCTGAATGCCGGGGACGAGTTTTTTCAGCATCTCTCCGGCCTGCTCTGCTACCTCTACGCTTGACGATGAGAGGTTGCTGATCTCGCCTGCCGCTGTCTGGCTTCTCTCGGCGAGTTTTCTGACTTCAGCGGCAACGACGGCGAACCCCTTGCCGTGCTCGCCTGCCCGTGCTGCTTCAATGGCAGCGTTGAGCGCGAGGAGGTTTGTCTGCCTTGCAATCTCTTCGATGATCGAGATCTTCCCGGCAATCTCCTTCATTGCTATAACGGCCTGTTCCACGGCTGCGCCGCCCTGCTGTGCATCAGAGGATGCCTTCACCGCTATCTTTTCGGTCTGCTGTGCGTTGTCGGCATTCTGCCTGATATTGGCAGCCATCTCTTCCATTGAGGAAGACGCCTCTTCAGCGGACGCTGCCTGTTCGGTCGCGCCCTGTGACATCTGCTCTGCAGTGGCGCTCATCTGCTGGCTCCCTGAGGATACGTTGTCAGAGGCGGATTTGACCTCGACTACAACGTCTTTGAATTTACTCACCATGGTATTGAGTGAATCAGACATTTTGCCAAACTCGTCTTTCTGGTGTAAGTCAATTGTTTGCATAAGATCTCCAGAGGAAAGTAATCTGGCAAGGTCCATTACCTTCTCAAGTGGTCTTGTGATAGTGTGCGTTAAAAACATTCCGCTTAAAATAATAACTGCAATTGAGAAAAGGCATATTACTGATACAGCCGCCTTTAAATTGTCTACCAATTTGATTATATTTCCAGACATTTCATCAACTTCTTTAACCTGCGCTTCTACAAATGGGCCCAATGCAGCAGCAAGTTTTTCTGCAGTTTCATCAAAGTCGTCCATCATTTTGTTCCCTGCTTCGGGGCCGCCTTCGATGTATCCCTTTGCCATCTTTTTTCCCATATCATAGTAAGCGTCTACTCTTACCTTCAATTCATGGGTTTTCCTTATATTTTCATTATCATTCTCTTCCTCAAACATCTTTTCAAAGCGGTTCAACCCTGACAGAAAAGACTGATAGCTTTTTTCTGCTTCATCAAAGCCATCATTCAGTCCATCCAGACCCCGCGTGGCTGAAATATCTGTCAGCCATTGTTGCATCTGAATGACATCTTTGCCCATCTTATGAGCTATTCCGGAAAATACTACACTCTCATCTTTCATCTGCTTAACATTATTAAATACTTTCTTGCTTGATTGAAACGTCCATGCTCCGATCACTCCCATTAAAATGAGGGGAATCATAAAACAGACTAAAATTTTGGTGCGTACTTTAAAGTTTTTCCAATTCATAATATCCTCTTTTCCCTGTTTCATAATTTCATTTTTATTAGTTCCAAATTAGAGATTTAGTCTCATTAATTCAGAACTAGAGAATTATCATTACTCATAGCCAACTCCTGGTGTTCCACCTTCTGAAAGAGTTTGGGAACGTCCAGAATAAGCGCAACGGTTCCGTCGCCCAGAATAGTGGCTCCGGACAAACCTTCTACATCTTTATAAAACGTACCCAGAGTTTTTATGACGGTCTGGTGCTCGCCGACCACGTCATCGACGACGAACCCGACCCGGTGATCATCAATTGAGACGATGACGATCTGTTCAATGTCGGGCTTGTTTCCATGTATGCTGAACTGTTCTCTGAGGCTTATGTAGGGAACAATCTCGCCCCTGACGTTTGCTATCTGCCTTCCGTGGGCCCTGGTCACGTCTTCCCTCGTCAGCTCTACACATTCCTCGACGAGCGAGAGCGGCATGACGTAGAAATCTTCGCCGATTTTGACCAGCAGGCCGTCTATGATAGCGAGGGTAAGGGGGAGTTTCAGGGTCATTGTTGTGCCTGTACCTTTATTACTGTTGATTTCTATTGTCCCGCGGAGCGCTTCGATATTCTGTTTGACAACATCCATTCCTACACCGCGGCCTGAGACGCTGGTGACCTTTTGTGCAGTCGAAAAACCGGGGGCGAGGATCATCTGGAAAAGTTCCTTATCGGATACGTTTGCGCCTGAATCCAGCAGTCCCCGTTCGACAGCCTTTGCCCGTATGGCCTCGGCATTCAGTCCTGCGCCATCGTCCTTTATCTCAATCAATACGCTGGCGCCGGAGTGGCGTGCTTCCAGGTGCACCGTGCCCTGTCTGGTTTTGCTGTTTGCTTCACGGACCTGCGGCGATTCTATGCCATGGTCTATACTGTTTCTTATAAGGTGAACGAGCGGGTCATTGAGCTTCTCGATCACGGTCTTGTCAAGCTCGGTCTCTGATCCGTCTGTGGTCATTTCGACTTCCTTGCCGGTTTCAGCAGAGAGGTCGCGCACCAGACGCCTGAATTTGCTGAAGATTGACCCGATCGGCACCATCCGTACACTCATGGTATTGTCACGCAGTTCGTTGGTGAGACGTTCCACTTCCTCGGCTATGGACAGCATCTCAGGGTCATTTCTGGATGAGCTTGTCTGGGTCAGCCTTGCCTGCACAGTAACCAGTTCACCGACCAGGTCCACCAGCTTGTCAAGCTTGTCCGATGCAACCCGGATGCTTGATACTGCTTCTGACTGGACCTGACGCTGCCGGACGACCTTTTCTTTTTTCTCCTTGACAACAGTACTGTTTTTGCGGACCTCTTTTATGCGCTGCTGCTCGGCAAGGGCTGATTCAACGGTTGCCCCGTCAACGAGTCCTGCTTCGAAGAGCATTTCTCCGATACGCGTGTCCTCATCGAGCGATTTATCGGGCTCCTTCCCGGCAGCATCTCCACCATCAGCAAGGAGTTTTCTGATATGCTTCTGTTCACGAAGAACTTTATTCAGTTCCTGCTGGGTAATATCACCCCGATCGACAAGGATCTCTCCGAGGCGTTTGTATGACGACTTGAGGTGGGTTGTGTCTTCACTTGTGATGAAGCCCTGTTCGCTCAGTGTTTTTGAGAGCGTTGCTTCGTCAACACCGCTGCTGTCATCTATAATATGAATATCGAGTTTGCAGTCATCAGCAACGAATATGAAGATATCTTTTATGGCATTTATCCCCTCTGTTGTCGTTAAGACCGCGTCCCAGTATACATAGCAGGATTCCGGGTCCATCTCCTGCAGCAGGGGAATATCTTCTGAATGCGCTACCACACTGCAGTCGCCGAGCGCCTGGAGCTCGTTTAAAAGAAAAACCGGGTTGTTTCCCATGGCAAAGATGTCCGGTGATGGACGAAAGCGGATGAGGTAAGTAATCTTTCGCTCCGGACTATCTGATTGCGAAGCGCTGTCTTCTGATTGAGTTCCGGTTTCGGATGCAGGCTGCTGGCTGGCCTGCGGCCGGGGCGCGAGTTCTTTCAGTGTCTCAACGATTGCATCGCCATCCTGTTTGTGATCTGCAGAGGTGTCCGGACTGTCGAGCATGAGTTTGATGTGATCACGCGCTGAAAGGGTCAGGTTTATTAATTCTTTCGAAGCCTCCATTTCTCCGTTGCGGACCAGATCGAAGATTGTTTCTACTTCATGGGTAAACGCTGAAATTTCATCAAACCCGAACATTGCACCCGACCCCTTGATCGTGTGCATTGCCCTGAAGATGCGTCCTATAGTATCGAGATCATCGGGCCTGTCCTCAAGCTCGAGCAGTGATGTCTCGAGTTCGGCCAGTAATTCATAGGCCTCTTCGAGAAATGCATTTTTATGTTGATCTGCGTTTGACATGTTATGTCCTCTCAATCCACAGACAGCTGCCGTCTGGATCAAGTTCACATCCTTTATTGAGAGGGAATCCCGCATCTCTGAGGGCTTCCCTGAAAATCTCGGGATGGCTGCTCCCGATTGAAATGGTCCTGTTAAGGTTCAGTGAGGTCCTGTGTGCGGAGCAGAACAGCTGAAGACATGACAGGTCAACGTCGGTTACCCTGTCAATGTTGAGCTCTACGTGCGGAGAATTATCAATTGCTTCCTGCAGAATTTTTTTAAGTTCGGCGGCATGTATTATCGTGAGGGCCCCTTCCAGGGTAAGGATCTTTCTTCCATCTGTCTGTTGAACCGTGCACTCTATCATCTGGCCTCCACAGTGAATAAGGTTAATCGTTACGGGTTAGCTGGTATGAGCGCAATAACTATGAATAACCAATAACCTCAAACGAATAACGGTGTTGCTCACTTCACGAACTTCCTGATTACCTCCAGCAGCTTTTCCGGCTGAAAGGGTTTCACGATCCATCCGCTGGCACCAACGGACCTTCCTTCCTGTTTTTTCGATTCCTGCGATTCCGTTGTCAGCATCACGATGGGAGTAAACTTGAAGGACGGATTGCCCCGAAGCTGCTTAATCAGCTCGATCCCGTCAACATTCGGCATATTCAGATCAGTAACCACCATATCCACATTTGAACCGTTGATCTTGCTCAGTGCGTCTTTGCCGTCGACCGCGGCTATGACATCGTATCCCGCGTCCTGCAGGGAAAAAGATACAAGCTGCCGCATCGATGCGGAATCATCAACTATTAGTATTGTTTTTGACATGATACCCTATCCTTTTCATCTGAATTGTATGGCTCTCTTCCTATTTCACAAATTTCTTAACGGTCTCAATTAATTTTTCAGGATCAAAGGGCTTGATGATCCAGCCGCTGACGCCTGCCAGTTTGGCTTCAACGACCTTTGAGGCCTGGGATTCGGTTGTCAGCATTACTATGGGAGTGAATTTAAATTTTGCATCCGTCCGCAGTTGTTTCAGCAGCTCGATCCCGTCCATGGCGGGCATGTTGAGGTCGGAAATAACCATATCGATCTGCGCTCCGTTTACCTTGCTGAGGGCGTCCTTGCCGTCTTCAGACTCAATGACATCGTAGCCGGCCCCCTTGAGTGTAAATGATATGAGTTGTCTCATGGATGCGGAATCTTCCGCAATTAATATTGTTTTGGCCATTGCTCACCTCTCGCTACGTTCTTCATTGACTTAGAAAATTTCCCCTCATTTTCTTTTTTTTCGTTTTCGGCATTCTTAAGCGTATTATTAAGCACGCTTCTTTCCGATTCCATGGTATACATATTTTCAAGCCACTTGCCATGATCAGTGTTTTCCTCTTCGCTCAGCCTGCTGCCCAGGGTATCGCTCTGCCTCAAAATTTCCTCGAGTTCGGACTTGAAGGTATTTAACGGTTCAATGACGTGTTCGATGCGCTGCCTTGTAATGTCCTGGAACTGCATTGACATCACGATACTGCTGATGTCTTTTGCCAGGGATTCTGTATCGCCCGACAGCTTCGAAAGGTAGGATTCCATCTCATGAATTCTGCTGTCAATTTTTACAAGCGCTTCTCCGACCAGATTTTCCGCGTCAGAAGAAATTGAACTCGTCACAGATACGCTGTTTTGAATCCCCTTATAGATCATCTGCGTATCAGCCTCTACTTTTGTAATCAGTCTCCGGATTTCTTCAGCTGCAGCATTTGACCTGACTGACAGCTTTCGTACTTCATCGGCAACGATGGCAAATCCCCTCCCATGTTCGCCCGCCCGCGCTGCCTCTATCGCCGCGTTCAGGGCAAGGAGATTGGTCTGCTCTCCGATGTACTCGATTTCATCAACTCCGGTGTTGACCTGTGCAAAGTCAGAGATTATTATTTCCTGCCCCTCCATTGTCTGTGCTGCGGTGGCATTTGATTGCTTTAGACTGTCTACTGCCTCGGCAAGGACTTTTTTGCTTATGGCAATCGGCGATTCGTCGCTGCTGTATTTGTCCCCGGTGAACAGGGTAAATGCGTTTGATGCCTCGCTTGCCTGGGTTCGTGCGCTTTTAATAATGCTCATAAAACGGTTTCCGATATCGAGTGCGGCCTCCTCGGTCTGGGTGGTTACTTCCTGAAGCTGATTGATCAGGACCGGGATCAGTTTCGGCTTATTACGGAGCGGGTCCAGTAACTGCTCCAGCATGCGTTCGAATTCAGTTCTCTGTGTGATTTTTTCGTCATTTAGTTCCTGCTGCAGTTTTTTCGTATACCTTTTTACGAATAAGAAACTGAGCGAGACAACGGCAAGACTGACCGCAAGACCGGCAGCGATCCTGATCGATCTGTCATCGATGAACAATGCAGATGACAACAGCAGGAATGCTGTGATGACCTTCCAGTACGCACTCAGATTTTTAAGTATCTTTTTTTCCATCAAAACTATTTATTATTTAATGCTGTTCTGTGACAGTAATCACACAAGTTTCAATTTGTATGGTCTCTTATCGTAATCTAAAGGGGCAAACTTTATAATGAAAAGCCCTTTTTTAATATCGGGGAATTTCCCATAAAACTTTAACGGAAAGGATTTAAGGGTAATAACAGGGGTGATGAGAAAATCAGACGGGATTGAATGCTTTACAGCGAAAGCAGCATGAAGCGTCTACATTATATTCTGGCTTACCGCCCAGCGTATTGCGTTCGTGGTCAGTTCGTGTAAGTTCTTAAAATTCATTTTGCGCTTGATATGTTCTATATGGGTTTCAATGGTCTTTACACTGAGGTTCAGTTCAGTGGCTATCTGCTGGGTTTTCAGGCCCTGGCCGAAGAGTTGGAATACTTCGAGTTCTCGGTTGCTCAGACTCGATATTGATGAACTGGGAGTCTGAAATTTTTTATTAATAAATTTATTCAAAAACATATCACGCAGGTTTTCACTTATATATACTTCACCGCTGGTGACTTTCTTCAGCGCTGCTATGACTTCTTCCGGTTCTTCCTGCTTCATGAGATACCCTCTGGCACCTGCCTTGAGACATCTTTCTCCATACACTGACTCGTCATGCATGGATAATGCGATAATAAGAATTTCGGGATGCTCATGGCTAATTTCTTCAATCAGCCGTATCCCGCTTGCCTGACCCAGTGCGATATCAATTATGGCAATGTCGGGATACTGCGCTGCGATCGCTTCCTTGGCAGAGGGGATGTCCCCTGTATCGCCGCAGACAACAAAATCGCTTTCCTGATTGATCAGCTGGATCAGGCCCTGCCGGACCAGCGGATGGTCATCAACTATCAATACCTTTGACTTCTTTTTCATTGTCGCAGTTTTTTGTTCAGCCATACCTGTGTATCGAGAATAATATTATTATTACTTTATATAGTTTACAACAAAATTTGATTTTAACAACCCACTTAATGGTATATAATTATTTTTTATGGTTCTTCTGCTATCGTAATGCAGAACAGCAGCAATGAATTCTTCAAATAGCGGGAAGGTCTTGGACAGGCATTGGTTTCAATGGGAAAGAATATTGTAATGAAGGCAGGAAATCGAAAAAATAGAGCCGGGAGTGGGGTGGTTCGGAGAATGGACAGTTTGTATTGAATTTGTTGGCGCTTATCTTTATAATATTAATTCGATATTTACCATGGCAATCCCGGGTAGCTCAGCCGTCCCGAAGAGTCGGGAGAGTGGCTGTTACAACGTGTATTGGGTGTATATATTGAAGAGTCAATCTGTTGACAGGGATTACGTAGGCCGGACAGGGAATGTTGAGAACTGAACCGACCATCACAGAAGTGGAAGAGAGAAGTACACGGGAATAACTTCTGATTGGGATTTAGTTTATAGTAAACTGTTTCAAACGAGAAGAGAAGCTCAACAATGTGAGCGTTTCATAAAGAAGCAAAAAAGCAGAGTTTTTGTAGAGAAAGTAATAAGTGGCTTTGTAGATTTAGATAAAGTTCCCGGGTAGCTCAGCCGGCAGAGCGAGTGGCTGTTAACCACCAGGTCGGGGGTTCGAATCCCTCCCCGGGAGCCAGTGAACCACGTAGGGTTCACTGCCCTGCACTCTACGCAGTGTGGGGCCAAAATCCTGCTTGACATAAATTCGACAGTGAACCACGCAGGGTTCACTGTCCTGTGCCCAATGTGGTGCAAGGGTGAGCTTTTCGGGGACATCCACTACGTTCACGTTCTTTTAAGCCAGAAAGACAATAAGTTTTATATTGGATTTACTTCTGATCTGAAAAGAAGACTTAAAGAACATGGAAACGGTAAGACCCGGAGTACAAAATTTCGCGGGCCGCTAACGTTAGTATACTAGAAAGCTCACCTCTCTAAAGAAGATGCACAGCGACGCGAGAGGTATTTTAAGACTGATAAAGGAAAGTCAACGTTAAGACAGATCTTGAGGGCAAGCTTAGATTTAATTCGAGATTCACAGAGAAGCATCGTATGATTAGAAAGGATAAGAGGAGATTATGAGTAATCCATCACGGCATGATACCTTTACATTAATCGATAACAAAACAGGGAAAAAGTATGAGCTCCCTGTTATGGAAGGAACTGAGGAACCCCACGTGCTGGACATACGGCACCTGCATCAACATTCAAAGATGTTTACCTATGATCCCGGTTATGCCTCAACAGCATCGTGCAAATCAAAAATTACGTATATTGACGGAGAAAAAGGTATCTTGCGGTACCGCGGTTATTCCATCGATGAGCTTGCTGATCAAAGTGACTTTATGGATGTATGTTATCTCCTTCTTCATGGTGAACTGCCTTCGTCCGAGGACAAAGATGAATTTGAAGAATATATTACCCACCGGACCATGGTGAACGAGCAGATCATAAACTTTTTCAAAGGATTCAGGAGGGACGCCCATCCCATGGCGGTAATGCTCGGTGTTGTCGGTGCGCTGTCGGCATTTTATCATGACAGTACTGATATTAATGATCCCCATCAGAGAATGGTTGCGTCATACCGGCTGATTGCTAAAATGCCCACCATCGCGGCCATGGCGTATAAGTACTCTGTTGGCCAGCCGTTTGTCTATCCGAAAAATGAATTTCCTTATGCCGAGAACTTCCTGCATATGACCTTCGCGGTACCTGCCGAGACATATAAAGTGTCTCCTGTAATTGCACGGGCAATGGACAGGTTTTTCATTCTCCATGCAGACCACGAACAGAATGCCTCTACATCAACGGTACGACTGGCCGGTTCCACTGCGGCAAATCCCTATGCCTGCATTGCTGCGGGAATGGCGTCTTTGTGGGGACCCGCTCATGGGGGGGCAAATGAAGCGGTCATAACCATGCTGCAGGAAATCGGCTCCCAAAAGAGAATCCCCGAGTATATAGAGCGTGCCAAGGACAAGAAAGACCCCTTCAGATTAATGGGATTCGGCCACAGGGTGTACAAAAATTATGACCCCCGGGCGCATGTGCTGAAGACGGTGTGTCATGAAGTGCTGAATGAACTGAATATAAAAAATGATCCGCTCCTGGATCTGGCACTGGAGCTTGAGCGCATTGCGTTGACCGACGACTATTTCAGAAAGAGAAAACTCTATCCCAATGTGGACTTTTATTCCGGGATCATGCTCAAGGCAATCGGGTTTCCGACCAGCATGTTTACCGCTCTTTTTGCGATCGGCAGGACCGCAGGCTGGATAGCCCACTGGAAGGAAATGATCGAGGACCAGCCTGTTCTCAAAATCGGAAGGCCGCGTCAGCTCTATATCGGCAAAACAAAGAGGGAATACCGGAGTGTGGACCAGCGGGCAAAGAAGCATATCTTCCAGTGGTTATGGGACAAAAAAGACAAAATCAGATTCGACTGACCTCCAGTTGAATCGTACTGCAATAAAAAAGCCCGGGATTATTCCCGGGCTTTTTAGCGTATATCGCGTGAATTTTTTATTCTGCTTTTTCTGCCTCTCCTCGTGCTGATTCCTTCTGCAGGAGTTCCCACTGGGCATCCACATATTCCTGTGCCCGTTTGAGCATGGGTGCATTTTCCGGGGCAAACATGTGTTTAAACCTTCCCTGCGGTTTCAGGAAGTCAACAAGCGGTTTCTTCTCTTTCGGCTTCACCGTGATTCTGGTAACGCCGTTTTCGATTTCATACAGCGGCCAGTAACAGGTCTCGACAGCAAGTTTGCTCAGCGTTATGGCGTCGTTAGTTTTTGAACGCCATCCCCTGTTGCAGGGCGATATCACATTAAGAAATTTAGGGCCTTTAATTTCAAATGCCTTCTGCACCTTTTTCATCAGGTCCATCCAGTTGCCCGGTGATGCCTGCGCAACATAGGGAATGCCGTGCGCGGCCATTATTTTTGTCAGGTCTTTCCTGTTCTGCGGCTTGCCCGGAATGACATCTCCTGCCGGACAGGTGGTTGTGTCGGCTCCGAAGGGCGTTGCACTTGAACGCTGAATGCCGGTATTCATGTATGCACCGTTGTCATAGCATACGTACATCATGTCATGACCGCGCTCCATCGCGCCGGAGAGGCTCTGAAACCCGATGTCATAGGTCCCGCCATCGCCGCCGAAGGCTATAAATTTTACTTTTCTGTCTTCCATCTTTCCCTGCTTTACCAGAGACCGGTACATTGCTTCAACGCCGGATATGGTAGCGGCTGAGTTTTCAAATGCACTGTGTATCCAGGGAATTTTCCATGCAGTATATTCCTGGATGCATGAGGAGACCTCAAGGCATCCTGTTGCATTGGAAGCGACAATGGGATAGTCAGTTGCCATGAGCACCTGTTTCACAACGATCGGTGCTCCACAACCCGCGCACATCCTGTGGCCGTACGCGAACCGGTCCTCTCCCTTTGCAAGTTCTCTTAATTTGAGTGGCTTCGTAGTCATATTTTATCTCCTATTAGCTATCAGCCTTCAGCTGTGCGCTGTCAGCGTTATTCTCTTACTCCGATGTATTCTTTCACGGCTGCTACTTTTCCGGTTTTCGCAACCTGTATGAGTTCATCCAGGACCTGTTCTGCCTGGACAGGGAGGTAATCCCTGCCGCCGAGGCCAAAGATCTTGTTTATCATGGCGGGCTTTGAATTCATGGACATGACAGCCCCCGTTATTTCAGAGAACAACGGTCCGTATCCGCCAAATGAATCAGCCCTGTCGAGTACGGCTATGGCTTTCACATGCTCCAGTGCAGCAGCAATTTCCTTATACGGGAAGGGCCGGAACATCCTCGGTTTCAGAAGGCCGACCTTCACGCCTTTGTCTCTGTACTGGTCAATGATATCCTTTGTCGTGCCTGCAGCAGAGCTCATCACAACGATCGCCATCTCAGCATCCTCCAGCCGGTATGTCTCGAAAAGACCGTACTTCCTGCCGGTCATTTTTTCAAAATCAGCTGCAACTTCAAGCACAACTTTTGGTACCTTTGTCATGACTTCATGCTGGGCCCTCTTGTACTCGTGGTACAGGTCGGTCAGGATCAGGGGGCCGTAGCTTTTGGGGTTGTCCAGGTCCAGGAGCGGATTTACTGCCTCAAATTTTCCAACGAAATGTTTTACGTCTGCATCATCAATATATTCGACCCGCTCGATAGAGTGACTGACAATAAAACCGTCCATGCAGACCATTGCAGGGACCCGAATGTCGAGGTGCTCTGCGATTCTGAATGCCTGAATTGTATTATCGTATGCTTCCTGGGCATTTTCGGAATAGAGCTGAATCCAGCCCGTGTCCCGAGCACCCATTCCATCAGAATGGTCGCCGTGGATGTTCAGGGGAGCAGAAAGCGCCCTGTTGACCAGCGGCATGATTATGGGGAGCCTTGTGCCTGCCGCGATATAAAGCATCTCCCACATAAGAGCGAGACCCTGTGAAGACGTTGCCGTAGCAACCCTTCCGCCTGCTGCTGCTGCTCCGATACAGGCACTCATTGCGCTGTGTTCACTTTCAACCAGCACCAGCTCTGTATCCACCTGACCGTTATTTACAAAAGACGAAAACCGCTGCATGAGGTCGGTTGCAGGTGTGATAGGGTAGGCGGCGCATACATCAGGATTGATCTGCTTCAGGGCCTGTGCACACGCTTCATTTCCGGTAACTGCGACTATCTTGCCCATTATTTGCCCTCCTCTTCCATTACGATTGCCTTGTTGCCCTTTTTGCCGGGGCATTCGAGGGCACAGATTCCACAGCCCTTGCAGTAATCATAATCAAACTCCGCCCTTTTGCCTTCTTCCGTTACTTTGACCGACATGTCAGGGCAGTACATCCAGCAGAACATGCACTG
>Ga0209536_100012130_pt1 | contig 12562 bp, 27 predicted proteins | sample DeeMarSeWOR28_12_FD_187461 | JGI IMG/M metagenome (GOLD analysis project Ga0209536, IMG submission 187461) | Marine sediment microbial communities from White Oak River estuary, North Carolina - WOR-2-8_12 (SPAdes) (version 2) | ecosystem: Environmental > Aquatic > Marine > Intertidal zone >...
GAAGGACAGCAGTACCAATAGCAAGATCCATAAATGCTTCATGAACTTCTTGATTAAAGTTAGATCCACTTAATACTTCAAAGATGTAATTAGTAATAGCATCTAGCTGTTCATTAATTTCTGGTTTAACTTCATCAGGGATTTCTACTCCCGCTTCTAGATTAGCCCAACGACCATAGGTGGGAACCATTCCTGATTGTAATCTTGAGGCAAACTCTTGAATACCTACAACAGCAGTTTCATCAAAGATCTTATCAGTTCTTCTTTCTCCAATCGTTTCTTCATAAAAAGATTCTCTTTGAGGCATAGTATATTCGTATGCTTCTTCATACTTATCTTTCCAATGATCGTGGATTGATTCTGCTTCTTTATATTTCTTTAAGAATAATTGGACTCTAGGATCTAGACTTCCATACTGTTCTTCTTCTACTTCAAAGACAGGAACATAAGGCATTATACAGGACTCATCTTTCCAGTAATACTTTTACCAGATATTTTATAAAATTGTCTTTTAGAAGCCGCAGCCATTTCTTTTACTCTTGCTGCTGTTAAAGATGCTTGTTTTTTAGCTGAATCTTCAATTACTGGTGTAGCTGTAGTTCCTGTAGTAGAAGTTGTTGTATTACTACCACCATCTCTACCACCACCACTTGTTGGTGTAAAGTAAGTATTGTATCTATTTAAATTAACATAAGATGAATAAGGCTTGTTATAAATGTTAGATGCTAATGTTAATCCTAATGTAGGCATTCCCATCATAGCACCCATAATTCCAAATGCTGTAGCTCCTACTCTTTTTTGAGAATCATACATCTGTCTTGATAGAGGAATAGGCTCTCTCTTAGATGCTTCATAAGCTTCTCTTGCTTGAGAAGTAAACACTAAACCTTTATCTGTTTGAACTCCTGTTGTAAAAGATCCATTCTTTTGCATAGTACCTAAACCTTGAGATGCTAAGTATTCATTTCTTGCAGCTTGGTATTCACTACCATACATTTGATCTTTACTCTTAGTAGAATAAAAACCAGTAACACTAGTTGATGCTCCTTTAACAGGACCAGCTACTGTAGTAACAATTCCTAATTTCTTTCTAGCATATTGGTCAGCTTTAATTCCTTGAACAACAGGACTTGTTGCTGCTGATTTATTTGACATTCCAGCTTTAGATGAACTACTAGCTGAACCTTTTTCTGCTCCCATTAACTTATCTCTTTTCCTTTTTCATCATAAAAACCTCTACCACCAGCTCTGGTAAACAGAGATCTTTGTCCTACTAAGCCTTTTAATCTTCTTTTCTTTTGCTTCTCTTGCTTTGCAATTAATTCTTCTTTTTCTTTTTCAGCCGCTTCTCTTTCTTCTTTCAAGCGTCTTTCTTGTTCTAGCTCAGCTTCTGATTTTTTTGGCGTTCTTGATCCGAATAAACTTCCCATTATAGTTCTATTTCACAAAAATTATGTTTTTTCAACGCACAATATAATTGATAGGGTGTAAATATCCACCATTTATTTAATCCTAGTATTCTTTGAACATAAGATACACAGCTATGTTCTTTAATCCAAGATTTCATTATAGTAGGAAACTTTGTATGATTAAACGCACAATCTCCCTTGAGAACTTTAGCTTTTTTTTGTTTAAGTAACTCAAAAAACGCATCTGTTTTCTTACTATCTAAGACTTCAATAAGCATTTGACCATAGATATATTCTACAATAATCCAATGATTACAAGTAGTATCATGATATAGAACCCCACAATGTTTAAATCCTTTCTTAAAGAACTTAATTGACTTATCAAAGTCATTGTTCTGTAGGAAAAATACTAAAACCCTTTTCTGCTTTGCCATATAGACTTCTTCCTTGTTTTATTATCAAAGATATTCCAGCTTCTCGTCTTAGCCACTGTAGGTTGCGTTGATCTTCCAGCCATTAACGATCTACCTTCTCCAGCACCTAGCATTAAATACTGTAAAGCGTCATGAACATGCGAATATCTGTTCTTCATAGGCTTCTCATCATAGCGATCTCCAGATGTTTGCAGTCGCCTATAGTGATAACCCCCATTAAACCCCTTTTTTAGATTGATACAGCTATAGTTTAGGAGGAAGCCAGCCTTTCCGTCTACCATTCTGTTTAAAGCAGCCTCTACAGCCTCTGTACGCAAAGCAACGTCATTGCTAGGAGCGGGAACTGCCTTCAATCCTTGTGATCTCAGGATCTGAAACGGAGTAGATTCATCTGTCTGTGCTCTAAAATCTCCAGCGGGATCTCCATAGATCTCGATATCTTGTCCTCTAAACTTTTTGGCTATCTCTGTTTTTAATAATTCAGAGAATCTGGTAATACCCATATCAAAACAAACTAATTCATGCAGTATTAACCACCTACCATCTACTAACTTCTGTCCGAATACAGCCGCTGGTGTCAATCCGAAGTCTATTCCTATAAAGATAGTATTGTTTAAGTGTTCGAGTGGCTCTTTTGATAGGTGTGTTGCCTCATTCCAGCTAGGATAAACGGGTTTTCCTTCTTCAATAGATCCTAGTTTATTCATTACATAAACATCAATCCAGCCTTTAGTCTTACCTTTGATAATATTAAGATAATATTTATCTGTTAGATTAGCTTTGTTCTCACACTTAGGATTATTCTCATAAGACTCTAGTTCTCCTTTACTATTTTTCTTCTCTAGCATAGCAGAAGGTTGTGTAAAGAACTCCCAATCATCAGGCTTGACTAACATTAAAGCTTCTTCTCTTGATAAATGTTCTGGAACAGGAACATCTCCAGCCATCACAGCCCACCAATGATCTTCTTCGGGTGCGTTAGTATCAGCTATCACACCATACCAACTAGGTCCACCATCTTTCATCGAAGGAAATCGACCAACACGCATAGTACAAGCATCAATAATACTCTTAGGTAACTCTCTAGCTTCGTTAATCCATATTCCTGTAAGTTCTAAGGATAGTAATTTCTTAACATCTTCTGGTCTATCTAGTGCTAAGAAGATAACTTCTAATTCTATATCTCCTACATGGATATGATGTGTATAAGGAACGGACCATGCAAAGTTTCCAAACTCCTGTTCAGGAAACCAGTCTAACCATGTCTTGATTGTTGTTGTTTTTAATTGGGGATTGGTATTTCTGATAACAGCCCAACGAGATTTTCTTTTTCCTGAACGATCAGGTTCTTGTTGTAAAGCTCTTTTGAATACTTCAATACAACAGGCAACAGATTTACCTGATCCAACAGGTCCTCTTAATCCTCGAAAGAATTTATTAGATCTGAGAAATGTCTTTAGGACCTCGCCATGAGGCTTGTAATTTAGTTCGGGCATCCTTTAGAGCTTCTTTATATGCTCGACGATCAGCTTTTCTCTGATCGAAGGACCTAGACTCTCTATCAGCTTGTCGCATTCCCTGTTGCTGATTGAACTTTCGGGAAGGAATTTTAAATGTACTTTTCTCACGATTTTTCTGAGTGCTTGTCTTTCTTCCCAGCTTATTTGAAAGATCTTTCTGTTTTCCAAATTCACTTCCGAATCTATATTGTCGGTAGGCATGTAATAACTCCTTAAAAAATTTCCATTCTACATACACATTAGGATTTTCAAAGTCTTTTTTCAAGATCAGTATATCGGCTGATCCTTTCCAATTATCTAACTGAGCGAATCCAGCACCATTCTTTCTAGCCTTAACCTCAATGGTTGTGCCATCAAATAAATCATTAACATAAACATCATGGGGAAAATCTTGGATTGCTCCCGACATAGGCTGTCGTCTAGCTTCAAAGCCTTCTGCTTCAAATAGTTTTACGATTTCTCGTTCAACACGAGTACCTTTGATCTTTGCTTTACTGCTCAAGATTTTTTATTACTTCTAGCAAAGTTTCTTGCTGCTTCTACGCTGCCAAAACCCCATGCTTTTAATGCTAAGGCTTTCCTTGTTGGTCTACCTTTCTCATCTTTCATAGGACCTTTCATACCAGCAAATCTTGCAGCAAACGATATCCTTCTAGGATTCGTTCCTTTTTTAACGGGTGCTTTAAGATTAGCTCCTTCTGTACGCTGGAAGTGTTTTCTTCCAGCTTCATTTAATCCCCCTTTAGGATTTTGGTACTTCTTCGCTACCATTACTTCTTCTTCTTAGGGAATCCAGCCTTCATATTAGCATATGCTGAAGGACTGACTGTACTATTCTTCTTTGATCTTGATATGCCTTTCTTCTTACGGGCATTAATATTGGCGTATAAACCTTTACTTGCCATATTTCTTTTTTGTCATAGTCATCTTCTTGCCTGACTTCTTTGCATCTTTCTTGGCAGCAGCCATTCCTTTGGCTGTGTAAGGGTATTTTTTTCCATTTACGTTTGGCATCTATTCTCCAATCTATTTATAGTGTTGCAACACTTGACGTTTTGTCTTAACCAGACGGGCTTAGCTTATAGCAGCTCTTTGTATACGTCAATGAAAACCTTATTGATTTCAAAAATATATACAATGCACACTAAATGTGGCTTGACATCAAAGCTGTTGTGTGGTTTTAGCACTAGATTTCTATAAGATATTAATTATATCAGCTGTATGAATAAACTAATCAAAGCGTTTGTTAATTTCTTTGAAGATCCAGATCGTGATGTTAAAGAATTTTTGCAAACAGAATACAAAGAAGGCTGGTACTGGGCTTATACCTATTACAAAGAAAGAGGTACTTTCCCTTCATCTCTCTCAATAAGAGTCTGATCCTAAGAATACTTCGTGTTCATCAGGCTCTGAGAGCCTTTTTTTCCTAAAAATATTATTGATCCATATAAGACGGATCCACTTTCCAATGGTCTGCACAGACAAAGTAATAATTCCCATGTTCTCCCTTTAAAGCGACTGTCCCCCACTGCCCACAGACGTAACATACCTTATACTTCTGCTGTTCCTCTCTGGACCAGTTCAGTATCTGTATCTGGTTATAGAGCTTTTTGGGACTTTGTTGTGTGTCAGACATGTATCACTATCAAACGCTCTGCGTTTTCAACCCCCCTACCCAATTACGTAAGATCAATGTTCACTTTCAGATCTCCCACGACTGAATGCTGAACCTTGTCGGGGGTGCGCAGTCCAACCCTGTCTAGGATATCTTTGCTAGCTTCAAGCTGAACATACTCTGACTTCGCGGAACTTGAGAGTTGCACGAGCTTGTGTGTTGCATGCACTGCGCTCAAACCCATTGTCTTTGCTATTTGGGACATCATGTACTTTTGTACTTTGGGGAGTCGTAGTGTCCGACTTGCATTAACTCTCCCTCCGTCTTTCGTTGAATATCCAGCTTTAGTTGCCGCTTCTCTTATACTACAGCCTTCGGCTACGAGTGTATCGACAAGCGTCTTTTGCTTGGCTGTGAGTTCTGCTTGTGGATCTGGTAACTTGTTCACGCTATATATGTTAGTAGAGAGCTAAAATCCCGTTGTCAAGCATATAATGGTAATAACTTATTACTTTACTGTTATGTCGCTCCTCCCCCCTCTCCCCCCTCAAGGGGGGTTACAATGGCTCTCAGCCAGCTGGCTCGGCAAGGGTGAAATGTCGTCGCTTTCTACCCATGAGCTTCGCACCTATTTATTTTGCCTCGCTGTAGCTGTCTGAGAGAATCTCTCTCTCGAATATGCTCTATTCGCCTGTTACAAATCGTTGAGAGTGGCTACAGGTAAGGTCGGCGAACTATCAGAAAATCCCTTCACTTATCAATGCTCAAGCCTGTCGCACACTTCACACAGGTTGTCGCACCACAAGGGTGCAGACAACAAGTCGCTCGGTGCAACATCATTGGCGCACCGATAAGCTTGTGATTTTTGATGCAAGAGTAGGCATATTCGGAGATAGATGATTTATCTAGTTAGACTAGGTAAGAGATTCATCTAGATAAGAGAATATAGATATCAACATGATAAAAGAAAGGAAAAACATCATGGATATACAACAAAAGCGTGAGTATGTGTTAGACGGTATTCGTCAAGACACACTAAATGGACTGAAGCAAGAATATGCTTCTTTTATTAAATATGACGATTTATATAATTTCAGAATGGAATTACAATCTCATATATCTAAACTAGAATTTGGTTTAGAGGGTTTGTTAAAGAAGCTAGATGAGAAGCAAAGGCAACTCAAAGCCCATAAAGAAGCTAATGGTAATCATAATATAGATGTTGCCACTGCTAGCTTCCAATCCTTAGAGGTACTAGCTAATACCCTTACAAAGTTAGAGAATGACGTTGCTAACTTTGAGTATTCTATCGGTATTAAACAGCTTCGTATTCAAGCATCTAAGGACTTTTATCTTCAGGTCTTAGGTAAACCTTACCTAAAATATACATCCAAAAATGGTCCTGTTAGACAGATGAAATTTGCGGAAGCAGCAAATTGGTCAAAGAAAAACAGCCATTTGGTAGAGCCTGTGATTGAGGCGAGTCCAAACCATGTGCCTTTACCAGAAGGCATCTAATTTATAGAGATTTGTACCTTCCCGCTTCTGCGGGAAGGTAGCGTTTTTAAAAAAAACGCTCCAGAGGTTGAGCGAATGCCGAGCCAGCTCGGAGAAAGGTTAAAATGGAATATACAGTATTAACTAAACAACAGCATGAGGAATTATGCGACTTAGGGGGAACATATAGTGATCTCTATAAAGACTTATATGGTATGCGACCAAGAGGATTTTATCCCTCAACAGTCGAAGAATATAAATTAGAAATCAATAAAATAAGCGAGCAATTACGCATGGAAATTGAGTCAGAACGCAAAAGGAAAGAGAGGATTAAAAATAGAAAGCCTTATGTTAGTAGACCAATAAACTATCCATTTAAGGGACTAGATTTTATGCTTTTGAAAGGAGTAATGAACAAATGATTACATTTAAAGCAATAAATAAATATAGCGTTATTTACAATGGTAAGACAATAGACTATTATAAACTTACCTTTTTAAATGGTGATTTCAAGATCTTAACAGAAGAAGATTTTGATATATTAAAGCAAGAGGTAATGTGTGATGTCAAAGATAATATGTCCTGAATGTAATGGCGAATGCTATGTCGATGAAGAACCATGTCTAACCTGTGAAGGTGGATTTATGGAAGAAATAGGACCAGAAGATTACACATTAATCGAAGATCAATACACGAAAGGAGTGAATAATGATCTCATTTATAAGTAGGACTGCATCAACAGTCGCTAGAGGCTTAGCAACTACCGAGGCATATAAGTATGGTAAAGGTAGAGCAGTATGGTACTGGAGAGTGCTATTAAGCCCAGATTTCTCTAAAACTATGACTAACTTGTATAATTACAACAAAGTCGAGAGAGATTTAAATAACAATAACTTCGATCATACAATGAAGAAAGTGTTTCATATTAGCCCAGAGGGACATGTCTATGATGCTAGAACAGGTGATATTATCGGTAATGTTAATGAACCTAAAGGCAATAGATATAGATCTGATGCTAGTTATGATGCACAACCAGAAGGAGCAACTACATGAATGACGAACAAACCAAAGCATTTATTAAGTGGTCAGAAAGCATCTTAGATGCACTTCAAGCTACTAATAAACAACTCGAAATGCTTACCCAAAAGGTATTTGACTATCAAAAGTTCAATATAGCTATGGGTGCAAATGTGCTTAAACTGTTTACTGAACTATCTGATTCTACAGATTTATTTAGCGAAACAGAATTACAAGCAATCAAAGATATGCAAAGGAATATTGATGAGCAGAGTAAACGCACTAGCAATGGAAAAACAAATAGCTGACGAAGAACAGCTAGAATACACAAGAGAACGACTCGGTAGATTGACAGAAATATATGCACATCTAATCGAGTTACAGAAAGATAGATATAATTTCGACAAGAACACAACTCTAATGCTTCAAGTAATGAGAAAGCAAATAGATAATCTATGTAAAGTAGATGAACAAACTGTTGATCTTATTGAAATGGAATTAGGTGGAAGGGGTTGATCCCCTCCCACCACAGAAGGTCTATAATGTGTGATAGAAAGGAATATACATGATACCTACCGAAAGTAAACTGCACATAGCAGAAAACTGTAACATTGTCCCCAATATTCGTGAAATATATTATCACGATTTACAGAATGGTGATTGGGAACAGATTCCAGACAAAAAAGCGTTGTTTAATGATGACAAATATATCGCCACTATGAGCAATGCGAGTGCCGAGAATCTCAGGACTTATCCTGATTTTGTCGATATGCTCAACACTGGTCTTATGGAATCTAATTCTCTAGACCTAGACAATGTAGAAGTACAAGATGATATCATTGATAATGGTGGTAAATTCAGTCGTTTAATTACATTTCATGGTACGACTACTACCTTTGGCAAAGATACATTGAAGCTCCGATTATGGGCATGGACTGCCTACAATCTACGCTGGGCTGAACAATTTATATTTGGTCCAATTATTGTTTATTGTCTTAATGGTTGTATGAGAGCCGATTGGAAGATCAAAGGTATGTCAAAGAAAAATTGGAATACCAAAACTTCTATCGGTGCTTCTGATATATCCAGAGCATTAGACTCATTTAATCAATTCCCAGAGTGGTTTGAGATTATGGCTAGAAAACAAATTAAACAAGAAAATGTAAGATATTTGTTTGAGAATACACTAGCCCAGATAGATGATCCTATCCACCCTAGAGTGTCGGATTATGCTATGTCAGAACTATCTACCCATTGGGAAACTTACAAACGTAGATATGGTGTAAACATGTATGCAGTTTATCAAACTGCGACACATTGGGCGACACACCCTGAAGGTCGTGGGCAGCCTATGAATAAGTTTAGATCACGATCTGATAAAGTGGCAGCTATGTTGCAATCACAAGATTGGAACACTTTACTTGCTGCTTAAATTATTATATCAATTCCTTATGGAGTATGCACTAGGCAAGAAATTCTATAAGGAAGTTATACCCCAGTTTGTCAAAGCAAGAGAGAAGCTGGGGTATACCCAAGCAACAGTAGACGAACTATTGGGTGTTGCTAGAGGTCTTGTTTCCAAGTGGGAAGTAGGCATACGCAAACCGAGTGGTTATTTATTCTGTTGTTGGGCTGATACTTTAGGGTGTCAGATAACATTAACAGAGAGGAAAGACCATGAGGATAATATATTACCAAGATAAATTATTACTCAGCTTAACTAAATCAGAAATAGATGAAGTGTATCATGCAAAAGGTAGACCAATAGAAATACCTATTGGAAACTTACTAACATTACACAAAGATATTAATGATGCAATTAATCAATATGTAAAGGATATTCATTATTACAGTTCAGATGAAAACTCTAAGTGATATATTAGGTAGACATAAAAAAGAAGTATTGAAAGAACAGGACAACACTAGTCCTATGACTTATAAGCAAAGGAAAAGAGAGTTTATCCTGAAAGCTGCAAAGAAGTATTTTACTTATGATAAATATATAATGTTTATGAAGCTCTATCTATCACCCAGAGTGAAAGACAATCGAATAGTCTATGATACAGCGAATATGCTTTATGACAAATACAGAAAGGAGTTGCAAGAATGGCAACAAAAGAAAGAAAGCTATCGAGCAAAGAGAACCTAGAAGTATCTCTAGGTGGTACTGATGCTATTAAGATAGTCAAAGGTGAATGGAAAGATATATGGGAAATTAAAACAGGTAGAGCAGAACCAGATGATTTATCAGAAGTTCTACCAGTTCAAATGGGAGTATATACCGAACCATTTAATATTCAGTGGTTTCAAAAACAAACTGGATTAAAAGTAGTTAATAATAACAAAGTATATACAAGTCCAGATATAGAGTTTCTACATGCAACAATAGACGGAGAAATAAAAAGCGAAGAAGCAATCTTCGAAGCAAAACATGTTAGTCCGTTTAGTGCCAAAGACGTTGTAGATAGATACTATCCACAGTTACAACATTATATGATTGTAACACGATTAAAGAAAGCCTACTTGTCAGTTTTGATTGGTAATTTGCAACACAAGATATATGAAATCAAACCTGATTATGACTTTATGCATAAGCTGATTTATGCTCAAACATATCTATGGAACTATATCCAATATGATATTCAGCCACCAGATTATGTAGACTTTGAGGCATTTTGTTCAAGAAAGGAGAAGCTTAATGGACTCACAGAGAAAGTTACAATATCCGTACCAAGCTGGTTACAAGAAACGATCCACTAGTAAGGAAGCAGCAGACAAGATTAATATGCAATATCCTAGACAATCTTTTATGGTAGAAGATGTATTTAAATTAGGTGAGCTTATTAACTATACAGCAGACGAAGTAGCTGATAAGATAAACCAGAATATTATTAGTGTGAGAGCTAGAATAACTGAGTTGAATCAACAAGGTATTCTAGAAGATTCTGGTGAAAGACGAAAAAACAAGAATAACAGAAATGTTATAGCTTGGATTCACAAAGACAAACTAAATAAACAGAAGGAGTTATATTTTAAATGAGTGATAACAAACGCATCTGGGACAGTTTCAAACATACTGATCCAAAATTTACCAAAGCATTCAACAAGTTTGGTAGAGATTTAACAACGACTGATCCTATGTATCAAGTCATGAAAATGACAGATCAGTTTGGTCCAGTTGGTTCTGGTTGGACTTACAACGTACAATATACTTATACAGAAAAGAATGTATTTGCAGAACTTAAAATAGGTTGGCGTGAAGATACCAATAGTGAATTTAATTGGTATGGTCCTGTGTCAGCAGTCAATCCTTTATACAATACTAAAGGTTCATTAGATGACGAAGCACCCAAGAAAGCTATGACTGATGCTATGACCAAAGCAATGTCGCATCTAGGTATGGCAGCAGATGTATTCTTAGGTCTATTTGACAACAACAAATACGTTGAGCAAATGAAATCTAAATTTTCTACAGCCAATGAATCTAAAGTAACAGAGTTAAAAGTTACTAAGAAATAATGCCTAGAAAAATAGTAAGAAACCATAAGTATTTTTATGGTAAAAACATAACTAATATTTCTATGACACCTGATAACAATATGTTTCAAATACATTATCAAGAAGGTGATAAAGAAATTAAAGTTAGATTTAATGCTTGGGATTTAGTTGGTGGTATAGTTAAAACATTAAAGAAATCTAATTTTGAATTAGATAGAAAACAATGGGGTTACTATAGATTAGATAGAGATCAAGTAGATAAATTAATCGGAAGGAAACTATATACATGATTAAACAGAAAATAGAAAGCTGGGGATCTGATATAGTATCAGAATCTCTAGAAGATTATTATGAAGGTTATGACCATTTAGAAGTATGCCATAGTGTATTTTATGGTATTCCCAAATGGAAACGATACACATTAATGTTTCTATTAGGGAGAGAATGGTTAGACGAAGAAGTTGATTTAGCAGTCAGAGATAGAACTGATGAGTTATGTCAAGATCAAGTAGAACGCAGAATGGAAGGAGCGTATTAATGACGATCAATAAAGTAATACTAGTAGGTAATCTAGGTAACGATCCTGAGGTTAAAATATCTAGTAAAGAAAAGAAGTTCGCTAAGCTATCAGTGGCAACACATGAGAAGTTTAACAATGCTAAAGGTGAACTAGTAGAAAGAACACAATGGCACAATGTAGTTGTGTTCGATCCAAGATTAGCTGAAACAGTAGAGAAGCATTACAAAAAGGGAATGCAAATCTATGTAGAAGGACAATTAGAAACTAGAAAATATGAACATAATGGTGAAACCAGATATGCAACAGAAGTTGTAGTTCCACAGTTTTCTGGTGATATTAAGATTGTCGGAACAAAAGGATCAGCAAGTTCATCTAATGATACATCAAGTAGTAATGATGATGAAGGAGCAGATATACCATTTTAAACGAAAGGAAGGTCTATAATGCCATATCGTAAAGTAACTAAAGGACACTATACTGCAACAGTTCCTAGAACATTCAATGATGATATTGTGATTCATCTAGTAAAGAACAGTAGAGCATCTAGCTATACAGGAAATGAGTCTTGGCAGATCATAGTAGATGATAGTTACATTAATGCTGATAAAAAGGTCATAGGAACTGCTGGTTCTTATGGTCTTGCAAAGAAGAAAGCAAAAACATATATTGAGATGAGGTTGCTATCCCATATAGATAGACAACTGTCGTTTGTAGAATAAGTTTTAAAAGTTTCGTGATACAGGATGACGGTCTTGTATCGGCTGACTGAATAACGTCTATACAGAGGCGTAAGGTACACTTGAGATGAAGTATGGGCAAATGCCTGAGGTACTCGAAGGTGGTTGTGAGTAGGCAAATGATGAATGTATATCTGTAGCTGAAAGCATGAGGGTAATAACACTAATCCCTCGCCCTTGGCGAATTTAACAAAGGAGGAACAATATGTTACCACAAGAACTAACGTTTCAGGTACGTGAAGAACCTGTATATAACCAACATGGTACAAAGCTAGATGGCTACAAACAGTTGGTTAAAGATGACAACAACGAACT
>Ga0209536_100012131_pt1 | contig 12562 bp, 8 predicted proteins | sample DeeMarSeWOR28_12_FD_187461 | JGI IMG/M metagenome (GOLD analysis project Ga0209536, IMG submission 187461) | Marine sediment microbial communities from White Oak River estuary, North Carolina - WOR-2-8_12 (SPAdes) (version 2) | ecosystem: Environmental > Aquatic > Marine > Intertidal zone >...
GATTTCTCCTCTGCGTGCTCTGCGATCTCGAGCGAAGCGGGCGGTGAACTCGTGTCTAAACGATTATGACCTTATTAGTAAATAACGGACCCATCTTGGGCGGATCCTAACGCCAAGTTAATCAGAATGGACGATCGCACTGATAATCAGTTGTTTTGATCGGCCTTGGTGCGGGATTTTTTTCGGCGATCTTCTCCGCTACGCCTGTCATTGCCGTCTCTTCTTTCCGGGATATGAAGGGTATAGGAGTAGTTGCGGCGATCCCCGCCGGACCGTCGGCCGCCGTTGTCCAGGGAAATCAGCCGTTCCAGTATATCATTATCACTTTTTTGCATGGTTCAGACCGAACTGGATGATTAAATTAGAATGCGGATTCGGCTACCGTTTACCAAACCCTATGCAAACGAATAAATCAAGCATTTTTCATGCCACAATAATCCTGCAATTTTTTTGAAAGAATTTGAGCCGGCGCTGCGGCCCATTCTAATTTTAAAATCAAATAATACAGGGAATTACACGGATGTCAGCATCGGGCGGCCGCGGGATTCACGCGTCCGGAAAGTTGGCGGGAGATGTCAACATGTGGAAAAAAATACATAGAATTAGAGAAAAAATACCACCTCAGCTGTGGTAATTAATACCCAGAAAAGCCGGCCTTAATTTGAGGCATCATCCGGTGGTTCGATACCCAAATCTCGTATCTTGTAGAGCAGGGTTTTGTAGCTGATGTTCAATACTTTAGTTGCCTTGCTGCGGTTCCAGCCCGTTTTTTCAAGGACATAGGCAATTACTTCCCTTTCCACATGATCCATCGCTTTTTTCTTTATTTTTTTCAAGGATAACGCTGAAAGATCCGGCGGTTGGTTAATGTCGAAGCCCAGAAAATCCATCGGAGATGGCGGCCGGTCGGGCGAGGCCGGCAAGCCGCCGCCACGGGTTCGGGCGGGCGGGCCCATGAGCATCTCATCCAGGCTGTCGTCGCCATGGCCCAATATCATCAGCCGTTTCAGCACGTTTTGCAGCTCGCGGACATTGCCGGGCCAGCGGTAAGCGGCAAGTTTATCAATTACCGCCTGACTTGGCTTAAAGAGCTCTTTGCCGTCAAATTGGGCCGCATAGGTTTGAACGTAGTAATCGATGAGATGCGGGATATCTTCGGGGCGGTCGCGCAGCGGTTCAATATGTATTTTAATGGTGCTCAACCGGTAGTACAGGTCTTCTCTGAATTCACCGTTGACCATATCCGTTTCCAAATCGTGATTGGTTGCGGTAACGACCCAGGCGCCCATTTTAACTGATTTTTCAGACCCCAGCGGACTGAAATCCCCGCCTTGCAGCACGTGCAAAAGCTTTGACTGCAGCGGCAAAGACATGTCCCCAATTTCATCCAGAAACAACAGGCCCCCGCTCGCCTGTTCGAATTTACCGCGCTTGCGTCGTTCGGCTCCGGTAAAAGCGCCCGGTTCGTAGCCGAACATCTCACTTTCGAGCAGCGTGTCCGGCAAGGCGGCGCAATTGACCTTGACGAACGGCTTGCCCGTCCGGTTTGATTTCTGATAGAGATTCTGAACCACCAGCTCTTTGCCGACGCCGGTTTCACCATTGATCACGGTATTCAATCCGGTATCTGCAACCTGATCGATCAGCGCTCTGATTCTTTGGATATTTTTGCTGACACCAATGATTGTAGAGTCCATATGCAATTAATCTTAGCGGTTATTATCCTTTTTGACAACAGGAAAGAACACAAGCTTGCCACGGTTTTATAGCGGCCATCTGCTTTATCTGATTCGGCATCTGCTTCAGGGGCGCGGGATTCGAAAAGCAAATTAACCAAAATTAATAAAAATATCATCTTGTTATAATTATTGCCGATAGCAAATATGGTGTGCGTTGTCAACCAATATAGCCCGATAAATCCGTGCTGCAAAATAGCCCGGCCGGATTTGAAAACGGTTCAGTAAATACTGAAGAATGATGACAAATCCAAACCGCCGCAGATTAATTGCGGCATGCATCGCATTTTTTGATTTTTGTAACATTTCAAATCAAATAGTGTATTTGCACTTAAGATATTTGTAATTTGTACCAATATATAGATACGATGGTGATGATTTTTGGGATCAGTCCCAAAAATTTGAATTATTCTGTCATTCACTGAGCATAAAATCAACCTATTTCATCTAATTTTCGGCTGCCTGTTTGATCTGAAGTGATTTGGTGAGAATAGCATATTTCTTGACATTTCAAGCAGTTTATTAAATAATTAGGGTTGATAATTAGGATCTTCGACTGGTGGATGGATATCGGTTCGGCATATTTGGACGCGTCCGACTAAATCCCTTTTTTTTTCGTAAAGTTTGAGATAGACGGAGACTTAAGTTGACTAAACGTGATGAGATCTCATCAACCGAACGGCTGCTTGACCTGATCCGTGACGACGGAATAGTGGAAGATCCAGCCGTCGCCCCCGGTTCTCAGAATTCAATCGGTTCGCGGTTGATGAGCATGATCAGAAACCCGGTGTCCTTTAAACAGTCGATTTCGGTAGGCGTGGATCTGGGCCATGATGATCTGAAACTGGTTAAAATTCACCGTATCTCGGATCAAAAATTTGAGATAGTCGAATATGCCAGGGTCCCGTTCGAGTCTGGGGTGACCCAAAATAATTCCGCGTTTTATCAGTTTTTAAGGCCGGTTCTGGCAAACTTTTGCGGCAGTTCAAAAAACCCGGCTATCTGGTGCACCATACCCTCTGCCCGAGTTGAGACGCGCCATCTCCGAATTCCAAAAGTCAATCAAAAACAAATTCCCAATTCAGTATTCTGGTCGTTTCAAAAAATATGCCCGTTTAATGAAAAAGAGAGTTTATTTGATTATGAACTGTTGGGCGAATCTGATGATGGCAACGTTGCCAAAATTGACGTCATGGCATACTCCGCGCTTCGAACGGAAATTAACGAATTGAAGGATCTTTTCAATAAAGCCGGTTTTCCGTTAAGCGGCATTTCAATTGTTCCCTTTGCCTTTCAATCACTTCTGCGAACCGGACGAATCGAGTCCCAGGAAATGCACGTCGCCAGCTTATACATCGGTCGTGACTGGTCACGCATCGATATTTTCTCCGAGGGCAATCTGATGCTTTCCCGCGGAATCAAAGCCGGTGTTAAAACCATGTTCGAGGCCCTGCGCAGTGAAATTGAGGGCAATTTGTTTGAGCTGTCCATCGCAAAATCTCCGACCAAGGATACCGCCAGAATCAGAGCCATAAAAAAGAAGCTCAAGCATGAGCTCGACCAGGCCCACCAGTTATTTTTCGGAGCGCTGCATGAGATCACACCGCCAGCCCCGGACGAAAGACAGCGGATCCTCAAAGAAAATAAAATTTTTCAAATGATCCTGCCGGCCCTGGAACGACTGGTACGGCAGGTGGAAAGAACGCTGCGTCATTTTTCATTGAATTATGAAAATGCCCGGGTGGGTAGGATTTACACTTCCAGCGGCGTCAATCCGCATCAACGAATTATAGACTATATCGGCGAGGAACTTGGCATTCCAACCGAAACGTTAAACCCATTTGCCGACAATCCGAATTTTGTGTCATTGACGCCCAGTCCGAAACTTATTTCAGAACAAAGCGCTTTTGTTCCGGCGATGGGGATGGCGCTCTCCAATAATAAGCTGACGCCAAATTTTTTATACACTCATAGGGACAAGCAAAAAGCAGTCACCAGTCAGCGGATTAATCGCGGCGTTATTGCCGCATTTGCATTCATCATGATTCTTTGCGTGGGTGCTGCATTCTGGCAAAAAAGTATACTTGCCAAAAAGGAATTTCAAAAACGACAAGCCCAGCAACAGCTTGAAAATATTTCCGTGCGGGTCGATCAAAGCCTGGTATTGAAACTGGTTGATGATATCCAATCCAAAAACCGGGAGATGCAATTAATCGGTCAAAAATATTTCGGTCTGGCCGTTGTCGGTGAAGTTGCGGATTTGACACCGGCCAACGTGCGATTGCTAAGTCTAACTGCCCAGCTGAGTGATGAGCCGGCCAATAAAAAGTCAGAAAAAAACCGTAATCTGGTTCTCAGTGGTGTTGTGCGGGGAGATCGAATGATTCTGGAGTCGACTCTGGCCGGATATTTGATGCAGCTTAAAAATTCGCCCCTGTTCGATCAACCCACGATCAGCAAAAAGTCCTTCGAGCGCTACCAGGGAGCTGAGGTGTTGAAGTTCACGGCTCGATTGAAACTTGTATAAGTAAATATGAAAAAAATTCTATCACTGCTGCCGACCCAGAGTCTGATCAATCTCTTAATATGTGGTGCCAGCGTAATTGTATTTAATTTTTTAATAATAATTCCGAACCAAAATCTTTCTGATCAATTGGATCAAGAGATTGAAGAACTCAACGATCGCATCGAGCAGCAGCGGATACTGCGGCCTGTATTTGAAGGGCTGCTCCAACGAGCAAAGCGCGAAAACTCGACTGACTTGCCGCCGGTTAAAATAGAAAAACTGGATCGCGGTGATGTCACTAGAATTTCCAAAGTGCTCCAGGAGATGGCCGGGCGCTACGATCTCAAAATTGAGGATATCGGAACCGATGTCAATGAAATTATGAATGATACCGGGCATATGCTGATGCGTGTCCACCTTACCGGTGAATTTATGAAATTTCGTCAGTTTCTGATAGAAATGGGCACAATTCCCCCTCTGGAGCAAATTGAGGAAATAATTATTCGCGCTATTGAGGGAAGTCGGGAATACAAACTGAAAATCTGGTTGGCCCAGAAGTTGGAAAACTAATGACTACCAGAGAAAAAATAATTGTCGGCCTGATGGTGTTGGCCGTGTGTTACGGCGTTTACACGATTTTTTTAGCCGGGCCGCCGGATGAGGGCGCCTTTAAAACCGGCGGCGATAAGGAGTTGGAAACCCTCAATTTGTTTATCGCCAAAGTCGCTGATAAAACTAAAAACAGCCTCTCCAAAAAACAGGCCTACGTTTTGCAGAAAGCTCAAATAAAATGGAAACAGGATCCCTTGCTGCAGATTGAACCGGAAATGTCCCCGGAAGAAAAAGAGGCCCGCCAACCCCTGGTACTGGAAAGTAAAATTCTGTACACCGGTTTTTTGCAGATGGGGGACAAACGCCTGGCGATCCTCAACGGTGTCGAATATGAAATCGGCGATCGACTGGACCCGGGCGGTTTAATTGTGCGAGATATTTACCCCAATCACGTGGTTATCGGTTCACCGAATGTGAAAAGTAAAAAAGTGATCCTTCCGATGGAAGAAATTGAATAGGATTGACGATCTATGGTTATATTTAAGGGGTTACCCAAAATATTGATAATGATCCTTTGTTTGCTCGTGACGGCCGCTTCGCTAACCGGATGTTCATCGAAAAAAGATCTAAAAGACGTCAAGGACCCGTTTTATGAGCAGTGGCGGGTTAAAGCGGAAGAATCAAAAGGCCACTCTGCGGTTGAGCCGCCGGCGATTGATGAAGCGCCCTTTGAGATCGCCGGCAAAAAGATGGTTGAAGCGGTTGAACCGGAAGTTGAAAGATCGCTGCCCACCCAAAAGTTAAGCCTCAAAATGAATAGCATTGAAGTGTCGGTGCTGTTGCGGGCCCTTGCCAAGGCGGCCAATCAGAACATCATTCTGAACGAGAAAGTCAGCGGGAAAATCGATATCAATATCCACCAGGCCCCCTGGGATCAGGTGTTTTTGGGTATTTTGAGAACCTACAATTTGAGCTACGACTGGCAGGGCGAAATTCTGCGCATAATGACGGCCGCCGATCTGGAGGCGGATATCCGGCGCAAAGCCCGCCAAAAAGATCTCCAAATGACCGAGTCACCGCTTACCCGGATTGTGTCGATTAAATTCATGGCGGCCGAAAAGCTTAAAACAAATCTTGAAAAATTCGTTTCGACCGACAAAAGCGGCAGCAAGGTCGGATCCATCCTGGTCGACGAGCATTCCAACTCATTGATCGTTCAGGCCCTTAGAAGTGATATGGACAACATTCTGGCGATTATCAAAAGACTTGATCGGCCGACGCCCCAGGTGCTGATCGAAGCCTACATCGTCGAGGCCAACAAGGATGTTGCCCGGGAATTGGGGGTTCAGTGGGGTGGAATCTATTCCGGCAAAAGCGGTGATAAACAGGCGATCGTAACCGGCCAGCACAGCATTGCCAATACCGGAGGGACTGCCGCCGACGGCGCCAACATCAGCCAGCCGATCGATGTGACCGGCGGATCGGTCGTCAACCTGCCGGCCAATCCGCTGAGCGGGTTTGATCCCATGACCCTGGGCCTGGTCTATACCCGGATCGGGGAGTATTTGCTGTCGGCTCAGCTGTCGGCGCTGCAGGATCAGGGTAAACTGCACATTTTATCGAGTCCTTCCATCACCACCCTGGACAACCAGAACGCCTATATCGAAAGCGGTGCGGATGTGCCGTATCAATCGGTCGAAGACGGCGAGGTGAAGGTGGAGTATAAGAAAGCGGTGCTCCGGTTGGATGTGACGCCGCATGTGATTGACGGCGAAACCCTTAAAATGATTATAAAAGTAAACAAGGATGAGCCTGATTTTACCAGAACCGTGCTCGGCAACCCGACGATTATCACCAAGAAAGCTGAAACCAATGTCATCCAAAATGACGGGCAGACCATCGTTATCGGCGGTTTGAGCAAAGAGTCCTCGAGCCGCAATGATACCGGGACCCCATTTCTGGAGGATATTCCCGGTCTGGGTTATCTATTTAAACGCAAAAGCAGCGCTGATCAAATGGAGGAACTGCTCATCTTCATTACGCCGCATATCCTAAAACCCAGAGCTTCCAGGGAATAGGAATTAGTATTCAATATTCACTATTCAATGATTGGTTAAACCAATGGATTACTTCAGAATACTTAATTTAAATAAAGAACCTTTTTCAAATTCTCCGGATCCCGATTTTTTTTTCCATTCCCGCCAGCATCTGGACTGTCTGCAAAAATTAGAGTTGTCCTTGCTGCTTCGCCGGGGGTTGAATGTAATCATCGGGGATGTCGGCACCGGTAAAACCACTTTATGCCGTCAACTCATCCGGCGCTTTTCGCAAAAAGAAGAGGTTGAAACCCATCTCATTTTGGATCCGCATGTCCTCAATGCCACTGAGCTTCTGGCCTCCGTGGCAGAAATGTTTACCGGCGAGAAACCGCCCTTGGGAAGCGACGACTGGCAAGTCAAGGAACAGATCAAACAATACCTCTTCCGCAAGGGGGTGGGTGAAAATAAAACTGTCGTACTGATTATAGACGAAGGGCAAAAGATCCCGGCTTTTTGTCTGGAAATCCTGCGTGAATTTTTAAATTATGAAACCAATGAATATAAGCTGCTGCAAATTGTCATATTTGCCCAGCAAGAGTTTGAAGGCACGATCCGCAAATATCCTAATTTTGCCGACCGCATCAATTTGTACCATACGCTTAAGCCGCTGAGCTTTCGCGATACGCGGTTGATGATTAAATACCGCCTCGAAAAATCCAGCAAGGCTTCCCAGAAAGTGAACCTGTTTACGATGCCGGCCATGTGGTCCCTTTATCGCATCAGCGGCGGCTATCCGCGAAAAATCATTAATTTGTGCCACCAGAGCATTTTGTCAATGATCATCCAGAATCGATCCAAATGCGGCTATTTCCTGGCCAGCGCCTGTGCCCGCCGCCTGTTTCCGAATGAATCCAATCGACGGCGGCTGGCCCATGCCGGGGCCATGGCGCTTGCAGCAGCGGCTGTGGCCCTGGTGATATTTTTGCCCGCCGATCGATTCCAAACCTTGCAAAACCAGGGAATCAAGTCTTTAAAGGCCCTGATTTTAAAGCAAGGCCAGCAAGGCGTCAGCCAGCCGGATACCGAATCAAGACCCCGCAGCTTCAGCGCCCGGATTGCGGCGACTGACTTTAACCGCCGGCCGCCCCAAGATATCGAGCCGGCCGGGCTGCCTAAAATCGCCGCAACGGTTGCGGCCCAAGCGGCGACCGGCGAAAATCAATTATCGCGCAACCAACCGGAGCCCGTTGCAAAAACACCGGCAATTATCGAGGAAGCGGTCAAAGAGACACCGTTAATCCAATCGCAGCAGCCCCCGCAAGCGGTCGCCCCGGCACCGCTTGCGGCCGCCCTGGAAAAAAAATCCGGCCCAGTGCTGTCCGAGAAAACGCGTGAGGCTGCCTATTCAAAGATTCTGGGGCAGATAACCCTGCAACGCAATGAGACCCTGTCCCGCATAATCATCGGCATCTACGGTGGCTTTAGCTCAAAGTATTTCAAGTCATTTATCATCGCCAATCCCGACATCGAAGATCCCGACCGGGTTGACGTCGGCCAGATTGTATCGCTGCCGGCAATTCCGGCCCGCGTCAGGCCGCTGAACACCCCGGTCTGGTGGATCAAAATCGATGATCGAGATTCCCTTGAATCGGCCTTTAATTTGCTGCGGCATCATTGGGACAGCTCCCGGGCGGTGCGATTAATACCGTACTGGAATCCGTCGGCCGGCACCCGGTTCGCGTTGCTGCTGGATAAGCTCTTCATAGATGAATTGACTGCGCGCAATCATCTGCAACAGCTGCCCGCGGAACTGGCAGCCAATTCCATGATTCTGTCACGCTGGGAACAAGAAACGGTTTATTTTTCAAACCCGTACTTTGATTGAAATTATAATTTCGAGATCCGATAAGAGACAAAAAGTGAGAGCAAGAAAAAAGTTAGGTGAAATCCTGGTCGAGGGCGGGCTGCTGACGCAAAAGCAGCTGGAACAGGCGCTGCCCTTTCAAAAAAAGAGCAAATTGAAGCTGGGGCAATTTCTGGTTCGGGAAGGAATCGTCAACGAGAGCCAGATCGTTGATCTGGTTTCGACCCAGCTGCGCCTTGAAAAATACAGACCAGACCAATATACGATTGATGTGGATCTGGCCAATTTGCTGCCGGCCGACATCGCCCACAAGTATCAGGCGGCACCCATTCAAAAAAGTGGACTTCTGCTGACCATCGCCATGATGGACCCGCTGGACATCAATGCGCTGGATGCCATTGAAGTGTTAACCAATTGCGAAGTTGAAGCCGTTATCTGTACCGAACAGCACCTGAACCAACTGCTCAACAGCCTTTACGGCACCTATGCCGGGATTGGCGGTGTGCTGGAAGATATGGAAGAAATGGAAATCGATAAGGCTTCCGACGAGAAAACCTCGATCACCGAGGATGTGGAAGTCAGCTCTTTGCAGGGTATGGCAGAAGAAGCACCGGTCGTCCGATTGGTTAATTCGATTTTATCCCAGGGCGTCCGGGAGGGGGCCAGTGATATCCACATCAGTCCCGAAAAAGAGACCGTCCAGGTTCGTTTTCGGGTGGACGGCCGGCTGCACGAAGTGCCGGCACCGCCGAAATCAATGTTTTTGCCGATCATCTCCCGGCTCAAGATTTTGGCCAATATGGATATTGCCGTATCCAGGATCCCCCAGGATGGTCGTTTCACCGTTAAGATGAAGAACAAAGACATTAATATCCGGGCCTCCACGATCCCGTCCATCTACGGCGAGAACATGGTGATGCGGCTGCTGGATACCAGCAACAGCATTTATTCGCTGGGGCGCTTGGGCATGAACGAAAAAGACCGGCAAAGGCTTGAATCCATGATATCCAGGCCCCATGGCATGATCTTGAGCACCGGTCCCACCGGCAGCGGCAAGAGTACCAGCCTGTATTCGATTCTCAAGCAGATCAACCAGCCCGATATCAACATCATTACGGTGGAGGACCCGGTGGAATATCGGATTGAAAAAATCCGCCAGGTTCAGCTAAACAGTAAAGCCGGCATGACCTTCGCCAGTGGATTGCGGTCAATTTTGCGCCAGGATCCGGATGTGATCATGGTCGGCGAGATTCGTGACTCCGAAACTGCCAATATCGCGGTCCAGGCCGCCTTGACCGGCCACCGGGTGCTAAGCACCCTGCACACCAATGACGCGGCCGGTGCGATCACCCGTTTTGTGGATATGGGGATCGAGCCGTTCCTGGTGGCTTCGGTGATGATCGTATCCTTTGCCCAGCGTCTATTGCGCACCATCTGCCCGAGCTGCAAAACCAGCTACCAGCCTCCGGCGGAAGCCTTACAATTCTGGGGACTGGATAAAGTTGAAAACGCCAACTTTCAGCAGGGCCAGGGGTGTTTCAGCTGCATGCACACCGGATACAAAGGCCGAACGGGCGTGTATGAGGTGTTGGTTATCGACGATTTCGTGCAGGATTTAATATTGAAGCGGACCTCAGCCCATGAAATCACCCGGTGCGTCAAAGAAGCCCGTGAGTTTTCCACCCTGAAAGAAAATGCGGCCGAAAAGGTGATTCAAGGGATAACCTCGCTGGAAGAGGCCGCATCGGCGGTGATGGTTTAGCCTCTGGTTGGCGAATATTCTCTTGAATATGCTGCAAGACGGCTATTGGCTTTGTTCCTTAATTGCATAAAGAAGGTGTCAGGTGTCAGGTTTCAGGTGTCAGGTGTCAGGTGTCGGTGTTCAGCGCCGCCGCCGGCCAAAAAACGGCCGGTCCAATCGAAGTAGAAACTGTAAAAAAGCGAATGTCGATATTCGATATTCTGCGGTTCGCTTTTGACGTAATTTCATATGAAGGGGTGGCTTCGCGGTATCCATCGCTGACACCTGACACCTGACACCTGAAACCCTAAAACTTAAAATTTGAATCAGCCAGCAAAGCAAAACAAGCACGTTTCTAAACACAAGAAAATTGATACTTAACCGAGATCACTATGCCCAAATTCAGCTATCGCGCGATTACCGAGACGGGTACGACCACCCGCGGCGAAATTGAAGCCGAAAACGCCGATAAAGCCAGCAGCCTGCTGGCCTCCCAGGGCTATATTCCCACCCGGGTTAAGGAAGAACGCGCTGCCGCTGCCGGTTTTCAGCTGGGAAGCGCCCTTGATTTTCTATCGCCGGTCAAGGCGCCGGAGCTGATCCTTTTCACCAAGCAGTTTAACACCTTGATCCGGGCCGGGGTGCCGATGTTGACGCTGCTCAAGGTTTTGGAAGAACAGACCGAGCATCCCAAACTGCACAAGGTTCTGGGAATTGTCCACCGGGATATCAAGGAAGGTTCCAGCCTGCATGAAGCCTTTCGCCGCCATCCGGGGGTTTTCTCCCCCCTGTTCTGCAACATGCTCAAAGCCGGTGAGGCCAGCGGTGCGCTGAACGAGGTGCTGGATCGTCTGACATACATCATCGAACACGAACACAAAGTTAAGTCCGATATAAAATCGGCCCTGATGTACCCGATTATTGTGGTGTGCTTTTTGTTTATTGCCTTTTTTGTGCTGTTGACCGGCGTTATCCCCCGTTTTGTGGGCATTTTTAAGAATGCCGGCCTGACATTGCCGCTGCCGACGCAACTGTGCATGGTGATGTATGATTTCATGGTCGGCCAATGGTACCTCGCCCTCGGCATCGCTGTAGCGGTTGTTTTGGGATTGTTTTTTTACATCAAAAGCGCCTCCGGCAGGGTCGTCTTTTACCGGTCCGTGATGAAAATTCCGGTTGTGGGGCCTTTGTTCATCAAAAGCGCTATTTCCCGTTTCGCCAGTATTTTCTCTATTTTACAGGCCAGCGGCGTCGATATTCTTCAGACCATGGATATTTTATCGGAGACCATCGGCAATGCCGCCATTTCGACTGAATTAAATGGAATTCGAGACCGTCTGGCCGAGGGCCATGGCATTGCCGGGCCGCTGGGTTCAGCCCGCTATTTTACCCCCATGCTCATTAATATGGTGGCGATCGGTGAGGAATCCGGCAATCTCGAAGAATTGATGCAGGATGTCGCCCAGCATTACGACACCGAAGTCGAGTATGCCATGAAAAAATTATCCGAAGCCATCGGGCCCGTTTTGACGATCGGTCTGGCAGCCGTGATTGGGTTTTTTGCGCTGGCTATTTTTCTGCCCATGTGGGATTTGACGTTGATGGCAAAATAATAGGCTGGGAAGCTGGGAAGCAGGGAAGCTGGGATGCCGGGAAGCTGAGCTGCTTGAAACCGGGGCAGCAACCAAGTCAGAATTACAAAGTAATAAGAATTACAAGGATCCTGGAGCTTCAAAATTGTACAGATCAAAACCATATTGGCCTTCAAGCTTCCTGGCTTCGAGCCTTCACGCATAATTTTAGGCACTAAAATTATTTCCCCATGAAACAGTCGCGCTTTTACATAAGTTTGTACGTTATTATCCCTTTTATTTTTACCGGGTTGACAGTTTTTGCGGCGATCGTGTCCTTTCGGCTGACAAAATATGGTCTAATGCATGGCCTGGAACCGGCGCGACCGGTTTTCTGGTTTATAATCATAATCGGTTTTCTGGCTTATGTCTCCGGTTTTGCGCTGGTGCGGATAATTTTGAGACCGGTTGAGCAATTTGTCGAAAAAGCCAGCAATTTAGCCACGCTTTCCGTGCCTAAAAAAAACAGTAAAAAAGACTGGTCGATCGATAA
>Ga0209536_100012132_pt1 | contig 12559 bp, 12 predicted proteins | sample DeeMarSeWOR28_12_FD_187461 | JGI IMG/M metagenome (GOLD analysis project Ga0209536, IMG submission 187461) | Marine sediment microbial communities from White Oak River estuary, North Carolina - WOR-2-8_12 (SPAdes) (version 2) | ecosystem: Environmental > Aquatic > Marine > Intertidal zone >...
CGCGATCAATGGTGTCAAACAGGCAATGGAAGCGGAGCTAAAGGAAAAACAAAGGCTGGAAGAAGAGGCGGCCGCACGGAAAAAGGAAGAGGCTGCAGGCCCTCCGCTGGAAGAAATTCCGCCAGATGAGATGCTCGAACACATCGAGGCCATTCGCGAAATCATGGAATTCAGCGATCAGGAAAAAGAAATCAGAGTTATGTGTGAGCAGAGTTCCATACCTAAATGCCTCGTGGACATTGCTGTTTCGGAGCCTGACAGACTGGATGAGCTCGAAAAAGAGGCAGAGGGATAACAGGTATATTCCTGAACTGTGTCAGGTATTGAGAAATTAGGGGATATCCTACGGTAATTCAGTAGCTATTCCATCATCAAAAAAGCTGTGTGAGAATCTATGTGAGGAAAATTCTCCAAAATCTGCTAAAAGCAGAAAAAATCGGAAAACGCGTGGAAAATTATATAATATAAACTCAGTGGCTTATAATAATTTAAGGAGGTTGGGGAACTCAGGGGTTCTGTCTTCGTATCCGTAGACCGCAGGTTGAGCGTCAGCGAAATATAGGAGGATTCGAATCCTGCCACCCGATGATCGGGATTTTCTGTCTTTTTGTAACGGTTTCCCCAAAAGGGAACGTTCATAATTTTCATCCACCAACCATCGAGGGCGCCGTGTCCACCCGCGCAATTTCATTTCTGAAGAAAAAAAAGATTCCATACGAGGTCATTAAGTACGAACACCAAGAGAAAGGCGCTGAGTTTGCTGCCAGGGCTACCGGTCACCCGCTTGAGCACACGGTGAAGACTCTGGTGGTGGAACTGGACCGAAAAAGTTACTGCCTGGCGCTGCTGCCCGGGCATAGGGAATTGAATCTCAAGAAGCTGGCAACCCTTATCGGCGTCAAGCGCACCGCGATGGTCGATACCAAAACCGCCGAACGGCTGACAGGGTATCTGGTCGGAGGTATCAGTCCTTTCGGCACGCGGCAACGGCTGTGGACGGTCATGGAAAACAGCATTCTCACCAACGAGGAGGTCCTGATCAACGCCGGACAGCGGGGCGTGATACTCAAAATGACTCCTGACGACATCGTGAGGGCGCTCGATTGTAAGGTGGCATCGATTGCAAGAAAATAAACGGTATTGACTCAACGTAATAGTATTATTTTTTTGACAAAATCGATTTGCAAACGCTAACATGGCCCCCGATTGATGCTTCTCAAAAAACAAACTTAGCAATAAACCAAAGGATCCCTCCATGACCCCCGCGAAATCCCGTTTGATCGACGCGATTGCGGAACAGAACGGATTAACCGAGAAAAAATCCACCGGAACAGTCGAAACTATCCTTGACATCACCAGATCAGCCATCGCATCCGGTGATTGGCAGGAATATAAATTTGAGTTTGAGACGGATTGTGATTTTTGCTGTTCGGGGAAACGGAGGGGAAAGATAAATCTTTAAACCGCAGGTGATTATAATGTGTGGCAGATTCGTCGGATTTCGCAGTTTGGATGAACTAAAAATCTATTTTCCCATTGACAAGGCAGTATGCGAAGCTACGTCTAACTTCAATGTTGCTCCCTCCCACGAAGTACTTGTGATCATCAAACAAGACGGTGAAAACCGGCTTGATAAATTCCACTGGGGTCTTGTTCCCTTCTGGGCCAAAGATATCTCAATCGGAAACAGAATGATAAACGCCCGCGCGGAATCAGTTGCAGAAAAGCCAAGTTTTCGTAATGCTTTCAAGAAACGAAGATGTTTGATACTCGCAGACGGATTTTATGAATGGAGAGGTGCAAAGGGTCTTAAACAACCCATATTCATTACGTTGCCGGACAAGAAACCTTTTGCATTCGCCGGGCTATGGGAAACCTGGCACAAAAAGGATGATCAAGACTTAATTTACAAATCCTGTAGCATCATAACCACTCAGGCCGGTAAATCTATCCGGGATATTCATCACCGCATGCCGGTCATCCTTAAACCACAGATTTACGAAACCTGGCTTGATCCGGGGAATCAGAATGTGGCTGAATTGGACAAAATGCTGAAAAATGAGATTATCACGGAATTGGTAAGCCATCCTGTATCAAAGCGCGTTAACGCGACACACAATAATGACCCTTCATGTATTGAACCGATTGAGTAAATAGCAATAAAGACTCCCCGCAGCAGAGCTGACGAGGTATCGGGTTATAGGAAAAAGGTCTATTATATCGCAGCAAGCTGCGGGGAATTAGACCCTAAAATAAGTTGTCTGTGTCTGTCTGTGTGGGTCTGTGGCTAATTAAATGAACGAGAAAAAATGGGTAGTTTATCTACTTCGATGTTCTGACAACTCTTTATACTGTGGAGTTAGCAATAACCTCAAAAATCGTTTGACAGAACACAATTCAGGTAAGGGCGCCAAGTATACAAGATCACGCAGACCTGTTGAGGTGGTTGGTGTCAGTCCCGAAATGACAAAAAGCGAAGCACTGCAACTGGAACGCCGAATTAAAACGTTACCAGCTGACAAAAAACTATCTAAATTATCAAGGGCGGGGGATCGGATGACAATTGCAACGGATCTGAAGGCGATGACCAAGCCGCTCAGACAAATAACTTGTGGGAAAAATTAAAAAGGTATTCATTGGAGATAAAAAAGAAAGACTTGAGGGCCTCGATCCTGAGATATGGGAGGATATAAAGAAAGATCACAATTGGTCGTTTTACCAGCCACCTGATTAGATTAAAATTAATTTTTATAAAGAAGGTTCCTATGGAAAACTCGCAACACAACTATACCGAAAGGGAGGTTGTCCGCAGACAATCCGATCGTGAAATTCTATACCAGAATGAGCGATTGAACCAATTATATAAAGTGGGTCAAATTATCACTTCTGAAATGAATCTGGATGCACTATTTGAAGTTATCATTGAACAAACCAATGAGATCATCGGTACAGAGAGGAGTACGGTATTCTTGTTTGACGCAAAGCAAGATGAACTATGGTCGCTGGTCGCAACCGGTATGGGAAAGAACAAGATTCGTGTTCCCTCGGATTCAGGGGTCGTCGGTTTGGCATTTCTTTCAAAAAAACCGCTGAGCATTAACGACGCATACCACGACTCCCGTTTTAATATTGAAATAGATAAACGTTCAGGTTTCCACACCAGAAATATTCTCTGTATTCCGGTGTTAAACCGCAAGAAAGAATGTATCGGAGTTATCGAAGCTCTGAATAAAGTTGAAGGTGACTTTGCTGATAAGGATCTAGAAATTCTGTCCTCGATTGCTGATTATGTAGCGATTGCTTTGGAAAATGCCAAGCTTTATGAAGATATCAAAAAGTACTCAAACCAGCTTGAGCAAACACTTTTCCAGATTGAAAAACTTGAATACGTAAAAAGTCAACTCACTAAGTTTGTCCCATCATCGGTCAGCAAATTGGTTGAGCAAAACCCTGATCCGGCGACTCTTGAGAAAGTAGCGATGGATGTAACGATTCTGTTTATTGATATTGAAGGTTTTTCGAGTATCACAGAAAACTATGATCCAAGAATTGTTAATGATATGGTCGAAAACCATTTTTCACGATATCTGGATTGCATCACACGACACAAGGGTGAGGTTAATGAGACAACCGGTGATGGCTTAATGGTAATTTTTAAAGGGGATACTCCGGAACATCATGCAAAAGCAGCCGTCGTTGCCGGTTTGGAGATTGCCACAGAAAACAAACGTCTAAATGATGAATATTCATACCCCTGGGGCACGGTGGATCTGCATGTTGGAATAAATACCGGTGAGGCCTTGGTAGGATTTACAAAAATGAGAAGTCTGGCGGGGGAGCGATACACGTATACTGCTTCGGGATTGACAACTGTATTGGCATCCCGCGTAGGCGCCCTTTCCTCCAAAACCCGAGTCTATGTAGGCATAGACACGTTTGATTGTGTTGAGGAATTCTGCGATTACGAATATGTGGGCGAAAAGAAAGTTAAAAATATCGAAGAACCCATTCGAATTTATTGGATAAAAAGCATCACTTCATAGCGGTTGGCCAAAATCATTATTTAGTCTTCATCACCCAAACACCATTCCAGTTTTCAAGCTCTGTGCCGAATAGTGTCTGGCATTTTTCGGCATATGCCGCTGCGGCAGGATCTTGTTCTTGAATTTCGGCAAATACGTTTTTCCCATGTTCAATGTCGCCTTTATAAAATAAGGCCAATCCCCGACTAAACGTATCGAGCATCTCCTTTCTAGATTCATAATCCGTAGACGACATCGGTTCATAGACAGTTACAGGCTCTTTACGCCCGACAACAGCTAAGCGTGCTAATTCGCGTACCACAAAATGCGTATTTACAAAATCGTAAGTAGACTGAGAAATCATGGTATACGTACCAAATTGTTTATTGGCGCCCTCCAGTCTTGACGCTAAATTGACGGCATCTCCTAAAACAGTATAGTCGAACCGCGTGTGCGAGCCTAAATTACCAACGACTGAAAGACCTGTATTGATACCAATGCGCATATGCATATCCGCCCCGATTCGGTCTCTGAAAGCAGGGCGCATTTCTGCCAACCTTGCTTGGCATCGGAGTGCAGCTCCAACAGCCCTGACTGCATGGTCCGCAACCTCAAGCGGTGCATTCCAGAAAGCGATAATTGCATCGCCTTCATATTTATCAATTGTGCCGCCTTCTTCCTGGATGATATCGGTCATGGCCGAAAGATATTCGTTTAACAACTCGATGAGCTCTTCGGGGTCCAGATTTTCAGAAATAGATGTAAAACCCTGAAGATCAGAGAAAAAAATGGTCAGCACCCTTCGATCTCCGCCAAGCTTTAGTCGTTCGGGATTCACAATAAGTTGCTCAATGACCTCAGGGCTGAGGAAATGTTTGAACGCATTTTTTATAAAGCGTTTTTGGCGGCCTTCGGTGACATAGTTGACTAAAAGTACTAAACCAATCGTTATGACAATCGCCGTTTCCAGAACAACCAATGGCAACCAATATCCTTTGTGATAGGCCCCGAAAGATAGCACCACCGGCATTGAGATGAATATAGCAATGGCTGCCACAGTGCTGGCTGTCCTGCTGGCATATGTGAGCGAGACAGCACAACTTAGGGATAAAACGAATAAGAACGCTATACTCGCCCAGACAGGAAGCCGACGGATAAAATCGCCTGAGAGCAGATTGTCGAGCAAAGTGGAATAAATTTCCACCCCCGGAAAGACACCGGATATGGGAGAGGGGCGCAAATCGTATAGGCCGGGAGCCGAAAACCCAAACAATACGTATTTGTCCTTGAAAACGTTCAGGTCTCGGATATTGGGTTGCTCACCATTAAGGATTTGGATTTCAGATTGAATTACTGCGGCGGCATTGTAAACCTTGTGTGTACCGGAGGGTCCTCGATATCGTAAAATCGCATAACCATTTCTGTCCATAGGGATCTTCTGCCCTCCAACCGTCAGGCTTCCCGGTCGGAACTCTATACTTACCCCCGGATTTCCCGCCAGAAATACACCCAATCCCAATGAGGGCAAAAGCTTACCGTCAAAGATGCTCAGCAGATCAACTTTTCTGTAAATTCCATCTGGATCCGGATTGAGGCTGACATTGCAAAGAACCGCAGCTTGGCGGGCCAGCGGTTCAATGGGCATGGACGTCAGTGAGAATGTTCTAAACTGGGTAACAGTGTTCTTTTGTAAATGATCCAGGCCGGACGTTTTAAAACCGGGAAGAGGAACTGCGGCCGGCCAGTGGGGATTATTTCCGCTTTGATTGCTTAAGAATGCTGCTAAAGCAACCTGACCGAAATCAGCAACGGCCTGGGAAAATGCAGCGTCATCTTCGACTCCGTACTTGGAAGGCTCAGTAAACAGGACGTCAAAAGCGAGCGCTTTGGCGCCGCTTCTCTTGCAAAAGTTTACAATCGCACCGTAAATCTCTCTGGGCCAGGGCCAGGTGAGTGCATTTACGTTTTTTCCCCAATCGAGACTTTTTTGATCCAGGAGAATCAGACAAATATTGTCTGTGGCCTTTCCCGGCTTAGCCATGAGAGCAACTCGCCAATCCCAGGATTTGGCCTCCCAGGCATCAATCAAACCGGAAGCCCAAAGAACCAGCGCCAGAGACAGCCCGACAATACCGGCGCATAATCCCCTGATTGTCCTATTGCTCATTCCCCAGCGGATGGCCATAGGCTAAATACTCCCCAAGGCAGCCTTAAATCTGCTTTGCCTGGTCGGGGGTGATGTGACCACCGAATTTTTGCCGATGTATGCTTGGATTTCCGCAAGGCGGCTGTCAGGCGATGGGTGGGTTTTGGCGAAATCCTGGCGATCGGGCTTTAATTGGATCTTCATTTGATTCAGCATATCCACAAGACCGTAAGGGTTGTATCCTGCTCGTTTTGTGATGCTTATGGCAGACACGTCCGCCTGGTACTCAAAAGATCGAGAGTATCCGTTGACGATGAGCTTTTGGGAGATATCAGATATAGATTCTTCAAACGTCTCCGTTAATTTTGCAAGGTCTGCGTCCCCGTATTCTTTTGCGCTATCGATTGCCAGGGACGTCAGGGCCGAGGTTATACGGGATTGCTTTATGGATTGAAGTCCATGCTTGTATTGCACATGGCCGATCTCATGAGCCAGCACCGCAGCAACGGCATCCTCGTTCGGGCAACATCGAAGAATTCCCCTGGTCACAAAAATAAACCCTCCCGGGGCGGCCAACGCATTTATTTCATCCGAATCCTGGATGAGGAAGTGATAACCGCCGAAAGTCTCCGGACAATCCGAGGCTTGCGCCAGCATTTGACCCATGACGTTTAAATATTGGTTAGCCCTCGGGTTGTCGTAGGGTGGATATTTTTGCAGGACCCTAGCGCCTACCGTGCGACCGATATAGTATTCCTGCTCCGGTGTAAAATCCTCAAAAGTTTTTGATACCGATTGCCCCTTTTTGGCGATGGCTTTGGTATCGATAGTATAATCGCCTAATTCTATCGTAGGCCCAGATTCGGCAATGTTATCCAGCATTTCGCATCCGCTTAGAATTGCCGATATCATCGGTGTTGCACCCAGACTCCAAAGGCCGTATTTGAAGGCTTGGCTTAGAAATTCGCGTCGGTTTGATCTCTTCATCATTGAGCTCCTTGGGGCGATAATTTCCCCTCTTCAACAAAATTTTGAATCTGATTCTGGGAAACATCCATTTTCTCCATTTTGTTGATCCATGTAAAATCTACGTTTGGATTTTTGGATTTGAAATCATTCTCAACTTGCTGGTTGAAACCTTTGCCCGCCAGAGTCAGTTCATCGCTCGAGGCTGCCTTATCCACGTCTGACGCACCAGGTTTTAAAACGATTTTTTTAGTTGAGAGCGCTGACGAATGCATCCAGCCATCGGGGCTTCCCCCTGGCCTATCAATAAAATACCATGGACCCTTCACGTTTTGCACCGCAACCTGATCACCATAGTTGAGTTCAGCCACGACTTTACCCAAAAAAGATGGTTGGGATCGAACGGTACCTTTTTTGACCTGGATGCTCATCAATTTTTGCTCAAGGGCAAATACAGTTAAGCCTGTGAGGGTAACGAGGAGGGATGTGATCAGGATCGATTTGAATTTTGGCATGACGTTGTTCACCTTTCTTTAATTGAAACTGAAATTTAAAACGTCCGGTTTAGGTAATAGTAACTCCGATCGCCGGTAATTGGAACAAATGGTTGTAATGGTGCCTGTAGAGAATAGCTCTCTGGGCACGTAGGGTCAATATAGTAAAAATTAAGGGTCGAGTCAAAGCTATGTTGGCTGTTATAAGAATCAATAATTTGTGAATTCCAGCCGACCGTGCTGGTTGATCATCATATTCCGAAGAAAGCCTTTATCCTGGAAATGAGCTTTAGCTGGACGGTCAAATTGTTCTGTGTTTTGTTGGCTTCCTGGGAAAGTTCTTGCTGACGACGAACCATAACGGCCCCCAACCGATCAGCGATGTCCGGATTGGAAGCCAAAAATGTGGAAAAGAGGGCCTTGTCAACCCGTATGACGGTTGCGTGTTCCAAAGCTTTGACGGTCGCATTGCGTGCCTCACCGGTTAAGAGGCTCATTTCACCGAAAAAATCGCCTTTATCAATCGTGGCGATCTTTTTTGCCATAGGTCCTTTTTGATCAAGCAGCACCTCGCAGGAACCGTTTAATATGATGTAGAGCGAATCTCCGGGTTGGCCGTGGTGAACGATAGGTTCACCGGCACCGTAGTCTTCAATCCTTGCTTCAAGAGCGATTTTCTCCCGATCTTCATCCGATAGAGGAACCAGCAACGGTACTTTCTCCAGCAGAGCGCGAATCTGCAGAGAAAGCTGTTTACGCTCTTGATCTTTGTGCCGTCTTTCGATGTGGGCATGCTGGACGTCCCTTATGGGAAAGGGAATATTAATGCCATGGCGTCTTAGAGCATACCAAATCTGATCATTAAGGTCAGCCTTGATCTGAGGGTCGCGGATATAATTTTCATACCAAAAAAGAATCTCGTAGTTTATAGAGAAGTCGTCAAAGCTAATCAGTCGGACCTGAGGCCGCGGATTACTCAAAACATAGGGATGCTGTGTTACCACGTCGAGAATCACCTGCCTTACTTTATTGGGCGGCGCACCGTATTCCAATCCGATGGACATCCGGCAAACCACGCGCGGATCAGGTTGGGAGTAGTTGATTAGGATGCCATTGGATAGTTCATTGTTGGGTAGGTAAATCAGGACATTGTCCCGAGTGACGATCCGGGTTGACTTCCACGTGATCCCTACCACCCGACCCGTATGAGAACCGTAGGTAATCCAATCCCCGATACTGAACGGATGTTCCATCTGCAAAACTAATCCGGAAAAAAAATTCCCCAGCGTGGTTTGGGCGGCCAAGCCGATGACCACCGTCAAGGCTGCAGATGTGGTAATTAACCCTGCTAGGTTGACCTCTCCCCGCGTCCGTAAAACAATGAAAAATAGCACCGCATAGCAGATCAGCAGAATGAAATCTCTGGTTATATTCGGAATTTCGAGCTGTTTCCAATGCTTCAGCGGCAATTCGACCAGTAAGGCAAAGGTCAGGCGAATTACGGCCCACGATAAAATGACAGCAGAGGCAACACCGATCCATTTATCAAATCCAGCGACGACGGGCAGATGCCCTATAAATTGATAGACCGCTCGGATCGCAAAATAAAAAATCAAAAAACCCAATGGGAGTGCAGGCAAAAAACGAGAACGTTTCGAAACCAACATATACGCAGCCAGCAACAGCGTTCCACCGATCATTAATAAACCAGTAGCGGTCATTATCAACTCACCTTCTTTTTCCTACCTAAAAGAAAACCTCGATTTTGTCGAACACGTGCAGATGCAGCTTTGCAAGAATTCAGCCCAAAAGGGCCTCCCGCAGCAAAGGCCCACGCCCAAGGACCTGGATTTCTGAAGCTAATCAAAGTTTCAGGTATTCGCGGCCTTTCGCTCAAGTTCTTCTTCCAGCGGTTTGGCCCATGGTATGGTTTCCTGTCGCTGCTCTCGTATTTCGCGAATCAGACGCAAGTTTCGTGCGGTTGTCTCAGGCTCCCAGGATTCGCGCACCGAAGCAAGAGCGTTGCCGAGTGCTGATTTTGCTTTTTGTTCATCTTTGGCCAGAATCGCTAATTCAAGGATGGTAGCATGGTCCCAGTAATCTGGTTCTCCGACCGCGATCCGACGCTCAACGGCGTAAGTGACGACCGGCATTAGCTCAAAACGGCGCGGATCCGGCGGATCTTTGAGTTCCATCAGGGTGACGGCATTAATACCCGGATAGGCGTCACGCCAATCGGCCTCGAAGCCTTTCAGGTAGGCTTCAATGGCTTTGTCCAGCAAGGCCCGGGCTAATATTTCCTCGCCGCGGTTTTGGGCTGTTTCCCATCGGTCTTTGAATACCCGACCGAGTATACCGTAGGTTTCACTGCTTGGACCGCGTTTTTCAATCAACGCATTGAGTACTTTTTCAGCTTCCTCTCCCTTGCCGATTCGATTCAACGCTAATGCCAACTGTTCCTGCACCATAACTGTGGTCGCCAATGGCAGTGACATTTTTTTCACGAGGTTGATCATCTCAGGCCAAGCTTTGACCGCACGGTAAGAAAGAAAGAGGTCAATAACAACTCCCGACTCAATATCCGCGATGTTTCCAATTTCCTTTTCTATTTCCCGAAGCGCGTCGGCGCCTTTCTTTCTTGATGCTGTCAACTTCTCCCTTATCGAGTTGGAATAGCGAATACGATCTCGGAATACATCCGTTTTGGTATGATCGATATCCGGGTAATCTTCTACAAGCTCAAAGATGGGGCTATCGACGGCCGCTTTTTTTGCCTCGATTAATCGGTTGTTCAATGCTGTTTTTGTCTCCTCGAGATGTATTGGTTTTCCATAATTATCCAGATTGTATGCAAGCGCCCTCAGCGGAGCCACATCGAATGGCAACTGGCTGACGCCCTCAGCAAATACCATCACCGTGCTCCAGGAGCGCACGGCATGACGTACACCCAATTCATAGAAGACATTGGCATTGGCTGTGGTGAGATCAGCCACGGCATATTCGCACAGAATCAGACGTTCGAACATCGGCTTATGAATAAATCCACCTTTCATTTCTTCATCTGCACGCAGTGGCTCTAAACCGGCCTTTTCAATGGAGGGCTTTATCAGGTCGTAATAGACGGCATCAAAATCAATTTGCGAACCGGCTAAACCGGGCTTCTTGCCAAAAGGCATTAAAACGAAGCAAAGCGACTTCAACATGTGATTCCTCCTTAATACTCGGAAGTCCGAACACCCACAGTGTCTTCAAGGTGTTCGGCTGCCTGGATGGGCAGACCCAGCTGGGTGCGTAAGTTTTGCATGTAATCCCGCTCCGCCGGCGTGTCGACTTCAATGGCCAGCAAAGAGGCGGCATAAAGCTGAGCGGCCAATTCCGGGCGGCCGGAGGCCGCATTGACAAGCGCATCTGTTTCCATTGGTTTCTTCAATTCGGTAATGACGTATTCTTTCTCCTCATCGCCGACGCCAATCTCTTCCAGCTTGCCCATAATTCGGCGCAGCTCCTCTCGATCGATTCGGTTGTCAGCTTTGGCTGCATTGATCATGGCTTTAAACACAAGCTCGGCCTCATATTCCAATTCTTGCTCTTCATTGGAGGATACGGGTTCACGAAGACCAAGTGGTACCAAAGGTTGCCGGTTTCCAGCCTTCTTGAGCGCTGAAAAAGCCATAGCTCCCAGCAAGGCCATTACTCCACCGCCAAGGGCTCCTTTAATTGGGCTTCTTCCACCGCCAAAAAGGGCTCCTGCAAGGGCGCCCAAACCGCCGACGGCTAAGTTTTGATTTCCGCCAAGTGAGCGACCGGCTTCATTTAATACATTTCCAAGTAGGCCCCCAAGACCACCGCCTGCGCTGCCTCCGAATATCTGAGAAAGAGACTCTCCGAGACCACCGCCACCTCCCAATCCGTCGAGCATTCCCGAAAGAACATTGTCAGGAGTTTGTCCTCCGGCGCGAAAGGCATTCTCAAGGCGTTGGTTGGATGACTGAGTCATACCCGTTTGCATCACGGCTCCAAGTAAATCACTTATATTAAACATGGCGTCCTCCTTTAACTCTGCGAGTAGATTGTCATATGTTTTCAGTCCGAGATGTAACCACGTGGAGGCACCGGAGCGCTGATGCGCTCCGGTGCACAGAAATTAATCCATTGGAATACGGATTTTTTGTCCCGGAAAAATAAGATCCGGATCCTTGATCACTTCGCGATTAGCTTCGAAAATGCGTGGGTAGTCATTGGCCTTACCGTAATAGTGTTTGGCAATTGCCGACAGGGTGTCTCCTTTTTTAATGACATAATACTCAACCGTCGCCTGCAGCTGCGGTGCGGAAAGACTGTCCGCCTTAACCTCGGCGACGCCTTTGACGTTGCCCGCCATCAGTACCGCTTTTTCCATGGCTTCGGCACTATCGGCATTCCCAGACAGCGATACCACGCCGTCGTTAAATTCAACAACGAGATCTTGAATCCCCGGGTTTGTTTCTTCGATGTGCGCTTTGATCTTTTGCGCCGCCTCCTCGTCGCGGTTAAATAATTTGTTGCCGATGTCTTTTACAAAATCAAACAGTCCCATAATATATCTCCTTTCAGTTTTAGCAAGTTGAAATGATGTAACGATGCGATCCATATTCTCGCTGAGTACGAAACCGTCGCAATTATCCTGCCAGATGGATCGTATGGCCCAGAGGTTAATATAACAAATTGAAATTATATAATAAAAAAATTTTGAAAAAGATTTGATCTGTGTTCATTCACATTGCAGTGGGGGTAATCACTATGTGAGAGGGGCAAAAGCCACAATCAAGTTGGGTAATAGCAATCTAGAATGCTGCCAATTGAAATAAAAGGGATTCGCAATGAAATGCAATTCAGAAGCAACTGAATCTAATAATCATACAGAACGACATAAATCATTGTGCATCCACACA
>Ga0209536_100012133_pt1 | contig 12559 bp, 10 predicted proteins | sample DeeMarSeWOR28_12_FD_187461 | JGI IMG/M metagenome (GOLD analysis project Ga0209536, IMG submission 187461) | Marine sediment microbial communities from White Oak River estuary, North Carolina - WOR-2-8_12 (SPAdes) (version 2) | ecosystem: Environmental > Aquatic > Marine > Intertidal zone >...
GGAAGACCTTTCGAACATCATGCGTCAGCACCCGTTTCTCGCGGGGCTCTCGTTTGAGAACATGCAGACGGTGATCGGGTGCGCCTCCAACGTACGCTTCACCGAGGGGACGCGGATTATCCACGAGGGCGAGGTGGCGAACACCTTCTACCTGATCCGGACGGGACGGGTGGCGCTCGATATCGAACTGCCCGGCCGGGGACACATCCGCATCCAGACAATCGGGCCGGGTGAAATCCTGGGGTGGTCATGGCTCATTTCCCCCTATCGGTGGCATTTCGGCGGGGTGGCGGTTGCCGACACGCGCTCGATCGCGCTCGACGGTGAGTGCCTGCGCCGTAAGTGCGAGGGTGACCCGCATTTTGGCTACGAGATGCTCAAACGCCTGGCCGTGGTCATGGAGCAGCGCCTGGATGCGACACAGATGCAGCTGCTCGACATGTACGGGACGGCTCCAGCGGGAGTGCGCACATGAGAGACGAGCTGGCGCAGACAAATGCTGCGATCGCTGATCCGATGCTGACGCATCCGGTCGCGATCCGTCGCACTGTCTGGGAAAACGATGACACCTTCACGCTGACGCTGGACACCTCCGCTCTGAACGGGGGGCTCGCTTTCCACGCCGGGCAGTTCAACATGCTGTATGTCTTCGGGGTGGGCGAGTCAGCGATCTCGATCAGCTCCGACCCGGCGCGACGCTCCACGCTCGACCACACCATCCACCGGGTGGGGACGGTGACCACGGCGCTTGCCCATCTGAAACGGGGCGATGTTGTCGGGATCCGCGGACCGTTTGGCTCCAGCTGGCCCGTGAGCGCCGCGGAAGGGAAGGATGTCTGCATTGTCTCGGGCGGCATCGGTCTGGCGCCGCTGCGGCCCGTAATCTACTCGCTGGTCCGCCGCCGGCAGCATTATCGCCGCATCATGGTGCTGTATGGAGGGCGCAGCCCGCTCGATCTCCTCTTCCGTGTTGAACTCGAGCGATGGGCGAACGAGTCCGGAATCGAGACGCTGGTGACGGTTGACCGGGGGGACTCCTCCTGGAAGGGCCACATCGGTGTGGTGACATCACTCTTCAACTACATCAAGCTCGATGCCCGTGATACGGTCGCCTACGTCTGTGGTCCGGAACTCATGATGAAATTTACCGTGGATGAACTGCAGCGGCGCGGAGTGCCCATCGACCAGGTCTATGTGTCGATGGAGCGGAACATGAAATGCGCCGTTGGTTTCTGCGGCCACTGCCAGATGGGTCCGACCTTCATTTGCAAGGACGGTCCGGTCTATCCGCTGGGCCGGGTTCGCCATCTGATGGACATGAAGGAGCTGTAGCATGCCGACGAAGAAGCCGCGCCTGGCCGTCTTCAAGTTCGCCTCCTGTGACGGATGCCAGCTCTCCCTGCTGGACGCCGAAGATGAGCTGTTGGCCGTTGCCGGTGCCGTCGAGATCGCCAACTTCCTGGAGGCCAGCCGCCGGGTGCTTCGCGGTCCCTATGATCTGGGACTGGTTGAGGGAAGCATTACGACTCCCCACGATGTGGAGCGCATCCGCGAAGTCAGAAAGTCCTGCAAGACACTGGTCGCCATCGGTGCGTGCGCGACCGCGGGGGGGATCCAGGCCCTGCGCAACTGGCGGGATGTGAGAGACTACACTCGGCTGGTCTACGCCTCTCCCGACTTTATCTCCACGCTGGATCGCTCGATGCCGATCGGATCGTATGTCCATGTGGATTTTGAGCTCCGCGGGTGCCCCATCAGCAAACACCAGCTTCTGGAGGTGGTGAGCGCGTTTGTGAACAAGCGCAAGCCCACGGTGCCAACCTATGATGTGTGCGTCGAGTGTAAGCTGCGCGGCACTCCCTGCGTGATGGTGGCCCGGGAAACGCCCTGTCTGGGCCCGGTCACACAGGCCGGCTGCGGAGCGATCTGCCCGTCCTACGGGCGCGGATGCTACGGGTGCTTCGGCCCGATGGAGAACCCGAACCCCCCGGCGCTCAGCCAGCGGTTGAAGGAGCTCGGACTGAGCAGCTACGACACAATGCTGGCGTTCCGAGGGTTCAACGCCTACGCCGAAGCGTTTCGGAAGGAGAGCGAAGCACATGAAAAGTAGGGTCCTCAAGGTCGACGCGCTCGCCCGGGTGGAGGGGGAGGGAGGGATTCTGGTCAAGGTGGCCGACGGGCGCGTGACCGACGTGAAACTCAGGATCTACGAACCTCCCCGGTTCTTTGAAGCCTTCCTCCGGGGGAGGGACTTCATGGAGGTGCCCGACATTACGGCTCGCATCTGCGGCATCTGTCCGGTTGCCTACCAGATGAGCGCCACGCACGCCATTGAGGATGCCTTCGGCATTACCGTGGGCGGGCAGCTGCGGGAGCTGCGCCGGTTGATCTACTGCGGCGAATGGATCGAGAGCCATGCGCTGCACATCTTCATGCTCCATGCGCCGGATTTCCTCGGCTACGAGGACGCGCTGCTCCTGGCGCGGGACAACCCGGCGCTGGTCAAGGATGCCCTGCAGATGAAGAAGCTGGGCAACGACCTGGTGGCACTTCTCGGGGGCCGAGAGATTCATCCGATCAATGTCAGAGTCGGGGGCTTTTACAGCGTCCCGTCGCGTGCGGATCTCGAACCGCTGCTGGAGCGACTGGCATGGGGGAGGGAGAAGGCGGCCGAGGCTGTCCGTCTCGTCAGCTCCTTCACCTTCCCGGCGCTCGAGCAGGACTACGAGTTCGTGTGTCTACGGCACCCGGAGGAGTACCCGTTCAACGCAGGGAGGGTGGTTTCGTCAAAAGGCCTGGACCTGGCGGTGCGGGAATACGAGTTCTTCTTCGAGGAGCGGCACCTACAGCACTCCAATGCCCTGCACAGCATTGCCCGGGGGCACGGGAACTATATGGTTGGACCCATGGCACGCTTTAACCTCTGCTTTGACATGCTCTCGCCGATGGCCCAGAATGTTGCGCGGGAGGTCGGCCTGCTGCCTCCGGTTCTCAATCCCTTCAAGAGCATCGTGGTTCGGGCCGTGGAGCTGCTTTACGCGTATGACGAGGCCATGCGCATCATCTCCTCCTATACCCCCCCGGAGGAGCCTGCCGTGGCGGTCGAGATTCGTCCCGGCATCGGTTTCGGTGCGAGTGAGGCCCCGCGCGGGATGCTCTACCACCGGTACAAGATCGCAGATGATGGGACGATCCAGGACGCGACAATTGTCCCACCGACGGCGCAGAACCTGGGGACTATCGAGCAGGACCTCCGAACCTTTGTCGCTGCCAATCTCGAGATGGGGAGGGAGGAGCTGACCTGGCAGTGCGAGCAGGCTGTGCGCAACTACGATCCCTGTATCTCCTGTGCCACACACTTCGTTAGCCTCGAGATGTCCTAGCGCTGGAGGTTCTGACATGACGGTGAGTGTATCATCGGGAACGGCCGGCCGAACCAGTGCTCCCTGTGCGGGTGTTCTCTTGATCGGGGTGGGGAACGAGTTCAGGAACGATGACGCTCTTGGTCTCTTGATTGCACGAGAATTCAGGCGGCGGTGCCCGCAGGGGCTTGCCGTTGTAGAAAACGACGGCGATGGTGCGTCAATCGTGAGCGTGTTGCAGGAAGCCCGCGAGGCCGTCCTGGTCGACGCGATCCGCTCCGGAGCGGTCCCCGGGACCATTCATCGTGTCGACATGGTCTCGGAGACGGTTCCCCCGACGGTGGAGCTCGGATCTTCCCACGGCTTCGGTGTGGCCGAGGCCGTCGAAACAGCCCGAAAGCTCGACTGCCTGCCGCGCCACGTCATCCTGTGCGGTATCGAAGGCGCAACCTTCGAACTCGGCAAGGGACTCTCGGATCCCGTCCTGAGAAGCGTACCCCGGCTGATCGGCATGATCGAGGCCGAGCTGAGCGCCCTGCTCGGGCACAATGCGCTGGCCGGGCCCCGGCCGGCCTAGACCGCACACGGAGGACACATGAACCGCACAGAAGCACTCGAACTACTCTATGAGTACACTAAGGGGGAGAGCCTCCGCAAACATGCCCTCGCCGTGGAGGCCGCCATGCGGGCCTATGCCCGCCACTACGGCGAGGACGAGGAGGCCTGGGCCGTGGTGGGCCTCCTGCACGACTTTGACTACGAGATGTACCCGGAGTTCCCGGACCATCCGACGAAGGGCTCCGAGATCCTCACAGAACGGGGGCTTGCCGAAGACCTCCGAACGGCCATCCTCTCGCACGTTCCCCGCATGCAGATCCCCCGCCAGAGCCGCCTTGCCCAGCATCTGTTCGCCTGCGATGAGTTGTGCGGCTTCATTACAGCCGCGGCCCTGGTTCGTCCGGGCCGGCTCAGCGGTATGGAACCCTCCTCGGTGAAGAAGAAGCTGAAGGACAAGGCGTTCGCCCGATCGGTGAGCAGGGAGGAGATTCTCAAGGGGACGGAGGAAGCGGGCCTGGACCTCACCGAACACATCCGGTTCGTGATTGCCGCGATGAGCCAGGTTGCCCCCGATCTCGGGCTGGCCTGAGCTCGGTGGCTGCGGTAAGACCCTTTACCAGATGTCCAACGCAAATCCCACCCCCCAGTGGTTCCGGTGTACGGTGTAGTACTGACCGTACGCCTCGAGTCCCGCGGTGAACTCGCCGTAGAGCCGGATGCCGCGATCATGCCAGCCACCGAACTTCACTCCCCCGTGGATCGTGTGGGTGGACTCATACTGCGGGACCCCGTCCACGCCCAGATGGTAGGCAAGATACGCCGAGCATGGCCTGCCGAGGAGGGATTCGAGCAGAATCATGCGGGCCTGCAGACCCCCGAGGAAGCTCCAGCGCGCCATCGCGTCAGGACGCACTAAGGTCGCGTATTCGGCCCCGCCGTAGAGCTCCAGTCGAACATCCCCCCAGGCGTGTCCCACCGTGAGGATGAGTTCTCCCGCATCGCGCGTGTAGGGGTTTGGTTCGATACCGCCTTTCCATTCGTCTCGGGTCAGGTCATAATGCCCGTCTACGAAATGCGCACTGTGATGGAGGATGCGCAGCCGGAGAAGCACTGTTGTCGGGTGCAGATCATGCAGCAGCGCCAGATGACCACCAAAGAACCCGTCGATGGCGTCGACCTGGAGCCGGAGCCCTTCGGAGCTCGTTGTCAGACCGTAGGCGAAGATATCGGCCCCGAGCCGGAGTTCCCATCCCCGGTCCGGGACATAGCCCGCCAGGTCGATGACCGTCCCGATGTCCAGGCGCATGCGCGAGGAGCCGATCTCCTTGCGCAAGCCCGTTCGGACTTCCCTCGGTGCAGCAAGAAGGGGGGGAGTGAGCGTAGCACCCGGCAGGAGCCTTACACCGCCCTGGGGGGACTGAGCTCGCAGGGGGATGGCCGCCCATGTGGCGAACCAGAACAGAGGGAGCAGAAGACTGAGACTTCTCAAAGGCAGCACTCCGAGTCCACGATCTGAATGGATCCTTGAATCGCAGAATATACGCACAGACCGCCCCGCGAACAAGCGGAGGGGATCCTGGGCCGCTCGGGGTGCCGGGTATTTGAAAGTCAGCCGCTGATTCTTTATCTTCAAAGCTCATTCTTACCATGCGGAGATCATGATGCGATTCCAGCGAGCGGTCGTAGTTGCCCTTGTCCTGGCATTCGGACTTGCCACCGTCCGGGCTCAGGAGCCTCCCATCCCCCCCCGGCGGGGTGCGGCGCCGAAGGTCGGGCTGTTTATCGGATTTACTCCGGCGTGGCTCAAGGTTGACGTTGCGCCGGTCAACGAGTTCCTGACCGGGACCAGTGCGCAGCCTCTGAAGGATAACGGCATCTTCATGGTTGGCGGGGCCGGAGCCATTTACATCCTGGTGATCAAGAACTTCCGGGTCGGGGGGATGGGTCTGAGCGGGTCGATCTCAAGCTCTGGGGTCGATGCGAGCGGCATCCGCCGGGATGTTGAGTTCGGGGTGGGACTTGGTGGGCTGACATTTGAGTACGTGGTCCCGATCGTGCGGCGACTGGATCTCTCCTTCGGAACCATGGTGGGCTGGGGGAGCACCACACTCACTCTCCGGCAGTATGCAGGCGGCAATCATACATGGACCGGGGAGCAGTCCCTTTATGGTACCTGGCCTCCCAGCTCGACAATCAGTACGCAACGAACTCTCTCGGGGAGCTTTCTGACGTTCGTTCCAGGGGTGAGTATCGAGTACGCCGTTTTGGGCTGGCTGGCATTCCGGCTGGGGGCGAGCTACAACCTCATGCTCGCGCCGTCCTGGCGGGTGGATGGGGAATACGACCTGACCGGGGTCCCCAGCAGTGTTAAGGGGAACGGGTTCATGATCAATGCTGGAGCATTCATTGGTACCTTCTAGCCCCACCCGGTTGCCGGCACACATGACCGCGGCGGCCTCCGGCCGCCGCGGTCATGTTGGGCCCTCCTTAAACTGGACCTCCTTCCACCTGGCGAAGAGGTGGCGCAGCTTCGCACGCTGATACTTGCCGGTGGAGGTCGCGGGGATCTCCGTGCCGAAGACGACGGCCTTGGGGGATTTCCCGAAGGGGAGGTGCTTGCGGCAGTGTGCCAGGACCTGGTCTTCGCTGATCTCGAGATCGGGCTTGAGCTGGACGTAGGCTCCGACCTCTTCCCCGTACCAGTCATTCTCGAACCCCACGGCAATGCCCGCCTGTACCCCCGGCATCTTCGACAGAATCTCGTCGATCTCGAACGGCGAGATATTCACCCCTCCGCGGATGATGATCTCCTTGATGCGGCCGGTGATGAAGAAGAACTTCCGGCCCTCCTCGTCATACAGGAAGAACCCCTCGTCGCCGCTCCGGAACCACCCGTGGGTGAAGGCCGCTTCGTTGACGGCAGGCTCGTCGTCGTAGGCCTTCATCACGTTGTGCCCGCGGATGACGATCTCCCCTCGGACTCCCTCGTCCAGCTCGCCGCCTGACTCGTCGTGGATTGCCATCTCGTTCACCGGGAGCGGAACGCCGATTGAGGGGAAGCCGTGGCGGGACATCCACCGGCGATGCTCCGCCGTGCTGAGGTCGATCGGGAGGAAACAGGAATAGCAGGTCGTTTCCGATAACCCATAGCCGTGAACAATGCGGAGCCCCAGCTCTTGCTCAAACCGCACGGCCAGCTCGACCGTCAACGGTCCTGCGCCACAGATGAGATGGCGAAACTGGCCCAGTTTGTAGGCTTCCAGCGTTGGATGTGCATGCAGCAGGAACTGGAGCAATGTCGGAACCACGCTCACAACATGGACCCCCTCGGTGCTGATACGCTCGAAGAATTTTTCAGTGTGAAAGCGCTGGTTCAACACCACGCTCCCTCCGGCCACCAGCGGCGTGACCAGCGTGACGACGATCCCGTTGACGTGGTGAAGCGGAAGCACGCACATCATTCGCTGGTCTGCAGAGAGGCGGTGCCATTCGGCAATCGCTATCGCATCGGCCAGGAGATCGTACTGGTCCAACACAACGCCCTTGGGGTGGCCGGTTGTGCCCGAAGTGTACACGATCAGCGCTTCATCGTCTGGCCCTACCAGGGCCGGAGGTGTGAAGCGTGTGCTCTGACGCGCGAGCTCTTCCTGAAAGCGTGGCAGCGAGGGCTCGGCCTGTCCGTCCATCTGGATGACTGTCCTGAGTAGAGGTGCCTCCCCGCGCAGATTGAGGAGGCGCGCCAAGTGTTGCTCCTCGCAGAATGCCAGCGAGGCTCGTGAGCGACTGAGAACGTACTCGATCCGGCGGTCGTCCTCGCCGGTATTGACCGGAACAACCACTGCACCCATCAGCCAAGCTGCAAGATACTGGACGACAACTTCCGGGCGGTTTGAGGAGACAACGGCAATCCGGTCCCCGCGATGCACGCCGAATGCAATGAGCAGGTTGGCCGTGCGTCGGACTTCCTCCAGGATTTCGCCGTAGGTGAATTCTTTGCGGTGCCCGTTGTCGCTGTAGGAGATGAGGAAGATCTTCTCTTCATACCGGTCACCGTGTCCCTCCAGTAGCGCGCCAATATTCCGATAGGAGGCGATGGGTTCCGATCGCGGGAGGGAATCGGTGTTCCGCGCGTGCAGGATTTTCTCGCGGAGTGTATCCGAAAGCTCATCCATGTGCATCTCGGGTTGTTCGATGGATCCTGGTCGTTGGCGTTTGCTGAAGGGATTACGGTTGTTTGCGGTCTGTCGGTGGGCCGGGTCGTGGCATTTCGAACCGATCCATCGTGCGCACATAGGCCGATCCGCCCATGCGCCCGATGGCCCGGAGCCGGTCGGGGTCGACTGTCTCGCCCGAGAAGATCTCGTCGGCGAGGTGGAAGCGAACGACGATGCCCACCACGAGACTTCCTCCCAGCGGCTCGGTGCTGACGGTAAGGATGGTGTGCAGGCGGCACTCCATGCTGACGGGTGATTCGGCTACGCGGGGAGGCGCAACCAGATCGCTGGCCAGCGGAGTGAGGCCGGCTTCGACGAACTCGTCGACCTCAGGGGGGTAGTCCGCCGAGGAGCGGTTCATCTGTTCGGCGAAGCGTTCGGAGACGATGTTGACGACGAACTCCCTGGTGTCTGCGATATTGTGCAGGGTATCCTTCTGTGAGGCCTGGCGGCCCCGGACCATGGGGGAGAAACAGAGTGCAGGGGGGTTGGCGCTGATGGCGGTGAAGAAGCTGAAGGGAGCGAGGTTCCGGATGCCGTCGCGCGAAAGCGTAGAGACGAAGGCAATGGGCCGCGGAACGATCACGCCGGTCATCAAACGGTAGATGTCGTGGGGAGGTCGATCCCCGGGATCGAGTTTCATCGGGGAGTCCAGCTCTTCCAGTAGTCCTGCCACTCGACCCGCTCCCCCTCCGGGTAGACTCTGATCGGGTTCAGCCCGTCGAGCATCACGGCGTATTCATCGGTCCGCTGCTTGGCCGCCTGGTTGGCCAGTGCCTTCGGATGCGGTCCGTGGTGGATGCCCCGCGGGTGGAGCGTCGCCATGCCCGGTGCCATCTTGTCTTTGCTGAAGAAGTCACCGTCATGATAGAACAGGAACTCGTCGTAATCCGTATTCCGATGGAAGAACGGCACGCGGAGTGCATCAGGATCCTCTTCGAGAGGGCGCGGGACGAAGCTGCACACAATCGCCCCCTGGGTGACAAAAGTCGTATGGGCACTCGGTGGGAGGTGAGCCCGGTGGCTCATGACCGGTCGAATGTCCTTCACGTTCAGCTTCCAGACCGTCAGATCCCCCTTCCATCCCACGACATCGATCGGGTTGTAGGGGTAGAAGACCGAGGAGAATTCGCCGTCGGCTTTGATGCGGATCTCCCACTCCCGGCGGTCTTCCAGGAGCGGTTGTGGCTCAGGGGTCACGATGATGCCCGGATCGTAGAGCGCATGCTGTCCCAGAAGCCCCTTGTCCGGCTGATTGAACTCGGTTGCGGATTCCATCAGAAGGAAGAAGTTATCCTTGCTGCGGGGAACAATCCGGTAGGTGACCGCGCGGGGGAGCACGACATAGTCTCCTTTGGCGAACTCGAGAGGCCCGAAATCTGTCTCGATCGTTCCTTCACCCCGATGAACGAAGAGCAGCTCATCGCCGTCGGCGTTCCGGAAGTAGAAAGGCATCGGCTCCGAGCGGCGCGAAACCGAGAGTCGAATATCATTGTTTCCCAGAAACTCGACGTGAGACCCCCGCGGGTTGCTCCTGTCAGTGGGTTCCAGCTTGTTGAGGTCAAAACAGTGGGGCCGCAGCTTTCCCTCAAACCGGATCCAGCCGGTGGGTGCGTTGGCGTGGTAGAGATGGGCGGATTTGCCAAAGAAACCCTTTCGCCCGTGCTCCTCTTCGAACGTGCCATCGGGGAGTCCTACATGGGCCTGACGGCTGGTCTTGCCTTTGTTCAGTGGAAACATGAGACCGAATGCTCCATTGCTGGTGTCGAGGAAGCGGGCTGTGGGTGAATAGTACCAAAGGAGGGACTCGAACCCTCACGGCCTCAACGGCCACTGGATTTTGAGTCCAGCGCGTCTACCAATTCCGCCACTTTGGCTCTCCTGTCGTGCACACGCCCTGATGGAACGTTACTGACTCAGGCAGACAGTTGCAAGATGCTCCAGGTCGCGGCCGCATCGGCGTGCCGAGGCGTTCCCTCCTGATGTGGCTCCCCGGGGGAACCCTCCTCCGCCTGTGGGGGGCGTTCTACCGCCATGCTTCCTAGAGAGAGGCAAGAATCCCAGTGACCCGGGTCTGAGGGCGATGTCGCTTCCCGGTATTCACTCTCCTGGCCGTGCACCCCCCGAGCTGATCGGGGCGCTGCCTCCGATGTGTCGATCGGTCCACAGATTGATGACTCCAGATGCGGCGTGGATGGCCTGGGAGAGCGACTTTGCAGGTGAGTCGCGAGCGACCTTCTGCCGAGGGCGTCATCGAGGATCCCCCCGGGAGCATCGGTCGGGCACTCCTTTACTGCAACGGCGCATTGAAGTATATTGGCCGAGAATGGGTCCTGCCCTTGACATATCCTTCCGCACGCCCTCGGTTCTTTTCGGCCTCGTTCTCATCACATTTCCCTTGCAGGAGCTCCCCGCGCAGGTGCGCCCGTCGGTGCCGCGGGATACGGTGACGGCTTCACTCGGGCGGACGGATTCCGTGATCGTTCTCGGCAAAGAGTTTGTCCTGGAAGATAGCGAGACTGTCCTCCTGGACCGGGCGACCAGACTGACCAGGGGCCTGGACTATGAGATCGACTACCGGCGGGGGACGATCCGCTTCGCCCGGATCCTTCTCCAGAACCTCCCGACCCTTCCCGACACGCTTGCGCATACGGTGACCGTAATCTACGACTACCTCCCGTTCCGGCTCCAGCAGGAGTACGCCCGCAGGGAGCTCACCATCCGACCCGATACGCTCTCCCGCGACACGCTCGCGGTGGCCCGTCCGGTCTCATCGCTTCGCGTTGATGACCTTTTTGGGCCAAACCTCCAGAAGAGCGGGAGCATCTTCCGTGGGTTTACGGTCGGATCCAACCGGGATCTCTCGGTGAATTCTGGCCTGCGTCTGCAGCTGGCCGGCAAGCTGTCTCCTGAGATCGATGTGGCTGCCGCGCTCACCGACGAGAGCACTCCTATTCAGCCCGAGGGAACAACCCAGTCGCTCCAGGAATTCGACAAGGTCTTCGTGGAGATCAAGAGCCCGAACCTGGGAGCCATCCTGGGGGATTTCAATCTTGCGCTCACCGAAGGGGAATTCGCCTCCCTCAGCCGCAAGCTCCAGGGTGCCCAGGGGACGGGGATGCTCCGGACCGGCTCAACCGGGCTGTCCGCACTCGTGGCGGGAGCCGTTAACCGCGGCAAATTCAACACGAACCAGTTCAACGGTCTCGAGGGCGTCCAGGGCCCGTACCGCCTCACCGGCAGAAGTGGCGAGACGTTCATCACCGTGATTGCGGGGACCGAGCGCGTCTATGTTGACGGCCAGCTTCAGGTCCGCGGAGAGACGAATGATTATGTCATCGACTACTCGATCGGAGAGCTCACCTTCGCGACGCAGCGCCTGATCACCTCGGCTTCCCGGATCACGGTGGATTTTGAGTATACGGACCGGAGCTATAGCCGGACCTTCCTGAGCGGGCAAGGAGTAAGCACGCTCTTTGACGAAACGGCCAGGCTGAGCGTCACCTACATTCGCGAGGCTGATGATCCGGAATCTCCGCTGGATTTTGTCCTGGATGACTCGGCGCGGGCGGCGCTGGAGCAGGCCGGAGGTGATCCCACCAGGGCGGTCTTGAGCGGGGTTACCCAGGTCGATTCGAACGGTCTTTACAGGATTGTCGATACGCTTCTGGCAACTGGCGAGGCGCGCCAGTTCTACCGCTATGCCCCCGGCGATACCGCCTCGCGCTATGTTGTTACCTTTTCCTTCATCGGCAGGGGCAGGGGGGAATACGCGCGCCAATCCGTGGGGGTCTTCGTCTGGCGCGGCCCCGGGGGGGGCGATTATCTGCCCGTCCGTCTGGTTCCGCTGCCGCAGTCGAACCAGATCATCGATGCTGCGCTCACGGTGTTTCCTCTCGACGGTATCCGCATCGAAGGTGAATACGCTCGGAGCGCCTTTGATGCCAACCGGGTCTCGGTGCTCGATGACACTCTCTCGGGCGGAAATGCCTTCTCCTTCGGTGCGGTGCTCTCGCCCCAGAAGATACGAATCGGCGGACTGACACTGGAGAGAATCGATCTCTCGCTTCGCGAGCGGTATGTCGACAAAAATTTTGTTTCCATCGATAGGACGCGGGAGATCGAGTTCAACAGGAAATGGGGCCTCGATACGCTGCTGCAGGAAGAGGAGGAAATCCGCGAGGCCTCCGTGGCAATTCTGCCCGTCGAGGCATTCCGCATCGGCGGCTCCTATGGTTCCATCCGTCGGGGGGAGCGAGTGAATTCTACCAGATTTGACGGGAGAATCTCCCTCCAGGGCGAGGGACTGCCCACAGTCAATTACTATATTGAGGAGATCAGGACAGAAAACGTTCCCCTTGACAACGATGCTGCCTGGCTCCGGCAAAAAGCCCTGGCAGAGTATACGCTGGGCTGGGCCACCCC
>Ga0209536_100012135_pt1 | contig 12558 bp, 7 predicted proteins | sample DeeMarSeWOR28_12_FD_187461 | JGI IMG/M metagenome (GOLD analysis project Ga0209536, IMG submission 187461) | Marine sediment microbial communities from White Oak River estuary, North Carolina - WOR-2-8_12 (SPAdes) (version 2) | ecosystem: Environmental > Aquatic > Marine > Intertidal zone >...
GGAGGCGAACTCCACCAGGCGATTGCAGCCGGTTGCAGTCCTGACTTGATACTCTTCGCTGGACCAGGCAAAGCTCGGTCTGAGCTGGAGCTTGCACTGGAGCAAGGAATTGGACAAATTCACGTGGAATCCCTCCAGGAAATCGACCGCATTGTGGAGATCGCCCGTCGGTTAGGCGTACAAGCTCGTATTGCCATCAGGGTTAACCCCGATGAAGAAGCCCAGGGTGGGGCAATGCGGATGGGGGGAAATCCTTCTCCCTTCGGAGTCGATGAGGAACTCTTGGACGCGGTCCTTGAGAGGGTGTTGACTGAACAGGTAATCGATTTCCGGGGAGTTCATCTCTTTACCGGCAGTCAGATTCTGGACTACAAAATGCTCCTTCGGCAGTATGGCAAAGCGCTCGAGATTGCCAAATGCGCTGCCTCCAAAGCAATGATGTCGATCCATATGGTAAACTTTGGCGGGGGCTTTGGCATTCCTTATTTTGCTCATGAGAGTGAACTCGATATCACTCAATTCGGCAGGGAGCTCCGACCACTTATCCTCGAGGCAAAAAATAGGCCTGAATTCGAGAGAACTACCTTCATGGTGGAACCAGGACGCTTCCTGGTTGGAGAAGGGGGGATCTACGTAACACGAATCAACACGGTTAAAAAATCTCGTGGTAAGACCTTTCTTGTAGTTGACGGGGGAATGAACCATCATCTCGCCGCGTCCGGAAATCTCGGTCAGGTGGTCAAGCGGAACTTCCCAGTTGCTCTTTTAGATAAGCTGGATGAACCACCCAGGCAGACTGTAGACATAGTCGGCCCGCTGTGCACACCACTCGATGTCCTCGCTAGAGAGATAAATCTACCTTTAGCGGAGATTGGAGATCTGGTGGGAGTTTTTCAATCCGGTGCCTATGCGAGAGCAGCAAGTCCGTTGAGCTTTCTGAGTCACCCATCTCCCCCGGAGGTTTGGGTTAATGACGGTGAGATAACCCTTATTCGGCGTCGCGGAAGTTACGAAGATATCTTCAACGACCTGCCATCGGGTTCAAGCGATGCCTATCAAGGAAACTAAGAAAGTACTAATGATTGCCTTTCACTATCCACCTTACGGTGGTGGAAGTGGCGTACACCGAACTCTCAGTTTTTCTCGCTATCTTCCCGATCACGGCTGGCAGCCCATCATATTGACGGCTAATCCAAAGAGTTATCCGACAACAAGAGGTGGCCAATCTCGAGGAATTCCCACGAACGTACTGATCGAGCGTGCCTTTGCCCTGGACACAGCTCGGGATCTATCTATTCGGGGTTCTTATTTCAGCTGGCTGGCACTACCAGATCGTTGGGTTACTTGGTGGTTCGGAGCAGTTTCCAGCGGTTTGCGCTTGATTAGAAAGTATCAACCAAAAGCAATCTGGTCAACTTTTCCCATTGCGACCGCTCACTTGATTGGTTTGACTTTGAATGCTTTGACCGGCACTCCCTGGATCGCCGATTTTAGAGATTCCATGACGGAAGCTCACTATCCTCGCGACCATATAACCAGGATGATCAGGAGATGGATCGAGATTCACACCGTTAAGAACTGTAAACATGCTGTGTTTACCACTCCTGGCGCCTTGTCTATGTATTCGGAACGTTATCCAAGCCTAGCAAAGTCTCGCTGGCTCATGATCCCTAACGGATATGATGAATGGGACTTCATTGGTGTAGAGAAGGCTCATGCTCAACGATCATCACATAAGACACATATTGTGCTTGTGCATAGCGGGTTGTTGTACCCTTCGGAACGCGATCCGAGCGCCTTTCTGACCGCACTGGCTGATTTGCGTCGAGCCGGCAAGGTTTCTTCATCTGAACTAAAGATCGTTTTTCGTGCTAGCGGGCATGAAGACTACTACCGCCAGCAGCTCCTCGAAAACGGTGTTGATGATATTGTTTTTCTTGAACCGCCTATACCTTATCAAGATGCTCTAACAGAGATGTTTGATGCTGATGGTTTGTTGGTTTTTCAAGCTTCTAGTTGTAATCATCAAATACCAGCAAAAATTTACGAATATCTGCGTATACGACGTCCTATCTTTGCCATGACTGACCCCAAAGGAGATACTGCTTCACTGCTGAAGTCTTCGGGTATCGACACAATAGCCCCTTTGGATTCAGAGGAGCAAATAAGAGAAGGCTTGCTGAAATTCCTAGCAGCTGTTCGGAAAGGTCGTGCGCCAACAGCTACTGACAAAGCTATCGAAACTCATACCAGAAGGTCTCGCACAAGAGACTTGGTGAGCCTATTGGATTCATTAGACAATTGACCAGCAAAGATTTATTTCCAAATGGCAAATTTTAAAGGAAAGGATAAGAGATGCGTGATTTCCTCGTCTTGGCACTAGTATTTTGTAGCTTACCCTTCTGCTTTTTTAGACCATACATGGGTATATTGGTATGGTCCTGGATAAGCTATATGAATCCTCACAGGTTAACTTGGGGTACCGCTTATCATTTTCCCATAGCGCAATGGGTGGCGGTAATGACATTGTTGGGATTTATCTTCAGCGGGGACCGAAAGAGGCTTCCCATGGAGCGAGAAACGATATTAATGCTCCTCCTTTGGGCCTTGTTTACGATAACATCCTTTTTCTCACTGACTCCAGAGTATGCCTGGTTACAATGGCAGAGTGTATCTAAGATTTTACTGATGACCTTCGTAACAATGATGCTCTTCATTGACAAGAAAAAGCTTCGATATTTGTTATTGACCATCACCTTTTCGGTCGGCTTCTATGGCGTAAAAGGTGCGATTTTTGCCGTTTCTACAGCAGGCAAGTATCGCGTCTATGGTCCCCCTGGCACATTCTTAGGAGATAACAACGATCTTGCTCTTGGGTTACTGATAATTCTTCCAATTGCGTTTTTCCTTGCGCGAGATGAGCTTAATCAAAAGTTGAGGATGATTTTGAGGGGGGTCTTCTTCTTATCCATAGCGGCTGTAGTTTTTACATATTCCCGAGGTGGTTTTGTGGGACTCACGGCTCTGACGTTGATATATCTTGTAAAAACGAAAAAAAAGTTATGGGCGTCAGTGATTATCCTTGTGAGCGTTTGCCTAACTCTTTCATTTGTGCCAGGTAAATGGTTTAAGCGAATGGGAACCGTTGCAGAATATCAAAACTACCAACTTGAGGGGTCCATCCGAGGGCGCCTCAATGCGTGGAAATTTGCTTGGAATCTTGCCGTGGATAGACCTCTTTCCGGCGGTGGATTTGATGCTTTTCAGCGTGATGCATTTGAGATATACGCACCAGATCCAGCAGACTTCCACGATGCACACAGCATATATTTTGAAATGTTAGGAGAGCATGGATTCATTGGTTTGGGTTTATTCCTTGCATTGTTAGCATCTTCAGTACTAAGTATGCATGAATTAAAGAAAAAATACGGGAATGTGCAGTCTCTTGAATGGATAAGAAATTACTGCGATTTGTTGCAGATGAGTCTATTCGCATATATTGTTTGTGGAGCATTCTTAGGTCGTGCCTACTTCGATTTATTTTATCATCTAGTTGCTCTGGTTGTTATATTAAAGGCCATAGTTCGCGAAGAATATTTGGTTGTTAGTGACAATGAAAAACAAGACGAACCGGCCTATAGTGGTGCGATGATTCCCAGTGGTGTCGTAGCAAGCAAATGAAGCCGATAAAGATTATGCATGTTTTACACTCGTTCGACATTGGCGGACTTGAAAATGGGGTGGTCAATGTCCTCAATACAATGGATCGAACACGATTCTTACATACTATTTGTTGTATTGGTCGATCAGGAAGAAATGCTGAAAAATTGAGCAGCCTAGACGTAGAAATTTTCGAGATGCAAAAGGGCGAGGGCAGGGAACTGCTTCTGGCATTGCGACTAGGACGTTTGTTTAGGTCGGTTCCTACAGATATCGTCCACACAAGAAATTGGGGGGCTGTTGATGGGATTCTTGGAGCGAAATTGGCCGGGGTACCGATAATAGTGCACGGGGAGCACGGTAGAGATATGACCGATCCCAATGGTAGCAATAGGAAGAGAAATCTCATCCGAAGGATTCTTTCGTGCTTTGTAGATCGCTATTTCACGGTTTCACAGGACTTACGGGAGTGGCTTATAAATGTAGCAGGCATCAATGAAAGAAAGGTGCAGGCCATATGCAACGGCGTAGATACATTAACATTTAATTCCGACAACAAGGATTTAGTGAGAGCCAAACATGGCTATGGCCCGAAAGATCTGATTATTGGCACCGTGGGACGACTGGATCCAGTCAAAGACCAGCAGCTTCTCATCAGGGCCTTCGCTCGGCTCGAAAAAAAATATAACAACTTGCATTTACTGATTATCGGCAATGGCCCGTCGTGGGAAGATTTGACAAGACTGGCGGATGAATTAGGACTTCATGAAAAGGTTTTCTTTTATGGCATGCGACATGATGTACCTGAAGTGCTCAAGCTTTTGAATATCTTTGTGCTGCCCTCCATTTTCGAGGGAATATCTAACACAATCCTTGAGGCTATGGCAGTCGGCATTCCCATGGTAGTCAGCCGCGTTGGGGGTAACCCTGAATTGGTTGTCGATGGTGAAACGGGGTATCTTGTGCCAAAACAGGACATTGACGCCCTCACAGTGGCTCTGGAACGATATATTGTAAATCAAGATCTCATGAGAAGTCACGGATCTGCCGGACGGAGACGAGCTCTCGATATGTTCAGCTTGGAGAGAATGACGGCCCAATATGAGGCAACATACACACAATTGGTAACCCAACAATAAGCGACTCTGGAGAGACTATGTGTGGCATTTGCGGAATTTACAATTTTGGAAACCAAGAACGGGTTTCCACAGAACTACTTCAGGCCATGACGAACACCCTGATCCATCGTGGTCCGGATGATGAAGGCTTGTATAAATCAGGACCGGTAGGGCTCGGCCATCGGAGGCTTGCTATTATTGATTTGCAAGGTGGGCATCAGCCGATGACCAATGAAGATCAAACGGTATGGGTGATCTTCAATGGTGAGATTTACAATTTCCAGGAGTTGCAAGATCAGCTGGTCAAAAAGGGACATGTTTTTAAGACACGGTCTGATACCGAAGTGATTGTTCATCTATATGAAGAACATGGTGAGCGATGCTTTCAATATCTTAGAGGAATGTTTGCCATTGCACTCTGGGATCAGCGTGAAAAGAAGCTTCTTCTGGCTCGAGATCCGGTTGGCAAAAAACCGCTCTTTTACCTTTATGACGGTTCCAGAATTGTTTTTGCCTCGGAGATGAAGGCCATCTTGCAAGCACCCAATGTACCACGTGAAATTGACCTTGAGGCTCTATCCGACTACTTGTCACTTTCTTATGTCCCGACACCGAAGTCTATTTTTAGGCATATCCGCAAACTCCGGCCCGGCCATTATCTGGTCGTTTCTGATGGTTACATGCAAGAGAGCGAGTATTGGGATATCAGTTTTGGTCACATTCGGCAATTAGCAGAAAAGGAGTGGTGTGAAGAGCTTTTGGAGAACTATCTTGAGGCAGTCCGTATCCGCTTGATCAGCGACGTGCCGCTGGGTGCCTTCCTCTCGGGTGGTATTGACTCGGCATCTGTTGTTGCCCTGATGAGCGAGCTCAAAGGGGAACCAGTTCTCACTTCTTCCATAGGATTTGAGGAGAAAGAGTTCGATGAACTGGACTATGCGAGGGAGGTGGCGTCTCGATTCAATGCTAATCACAATGAAAAAGTTGTTCGACCGGATGCTTTAGAGACTATCAGTAAACTCGCCTGGCATTACGATGAACCATTTGCAGATTCCTCTGCTATTCCAACCTACTATGTTTCAAAAATAGCCCGTGAGAATGTCACAGTTGCACTTTCAGGCGATGGTGGTGACGAAAATTTTGCCGGCTACCGCCGTTACTATTTTGACAAGAGGGAGAATATGATCCGGAAGTTGCTGCCTCTTAGCATGCGTCGGCCGATCTTCGGAACCCTGGCGTCACTCTATCCGAAGGCAGACTGGGCACCACGCATCTTTCGCGGCAAGGCTACTTTTGAGAGCCTCGCCTCTTCTTCAATAGAAGGATACTTTCTTTCTATGTCAGCCTTTCGTCCATCCATAAAGGCGAGACTTCTCCACCCTGATGTCAGGCAGGAATTGGCTGGGTATGACACCTTGGATGTTTTTCGATATTACTATGATAAGGCCGACACCGATGACCCGATAACCCGGATTCAATATGTCGACATAAAAACATATCTCACCGATGATATCCTGGTAAAGGTAGACCGTGCGAGTATGGCCAATTCCCTCGAAGTTCGCGCGCCAATCCTTGACCAAAAATTCATGGAATTTATGGCTACGATCCCGTCGTCACTGAAACTTCGAGGAACTGTTGGTAAGTACATTTTAAAAAAGGCCCTCGGAGGTGTTCTGCCCGACACGATTTTACATCGAAAAAAAATGGGGTTTGCCGTGCCGCTGGCACAGTGGTTTCGGAATGAGCTGAAAGATATGGCTCACGATGTTATCTTCACGGATAATAATGATGGACTGTTCGATAAGGGTGCTGTTGCTCAAGTCTGGAGAGAGCACCAGCGCGGTTTCCGCGATCGCTCAACTGAACTCTGGAGTATTTTCATGTTTCGGTTATGGCAGCGCAGATTTCTGAATGGGAACGAAATTTCTAAGAATGGATGGTAATCTACCATATGAATCCGATCAAAGTATTGGTTTTTACTAGTTTATATCCAAACAATATTTGGCCTAATAATAATGTTTTCGTTAAGGAAAGGATGTCAACTGTCTCCAGAATGGACGGGATTGAGCTGAAAGTTATTGCACCAGTACCCTATTACCCCCCAATTCAAAGCGGTTGGAGGCAGAATTTTTCTAAGGTGAAGCGACAAGAGGTGCTAGCTGGGGTAGAAGTGTACCATCCCAGGTATTTTATCACTCCCAAGATTGGTATGGCTTTGTATGGTTTACTGATGTTTTTGTCAGTTCTGCCTGTCGTGAAAAAAATCCGCAAAGAATTTGATTTTGATCTTATTGATGCCCATTACGTTTATCCTGACGGATTTGCAGCGGTGCTGCTGGCAGATTTTTTCAGAATACCCGTTGTGGTCTCTGCGAGGGGAACTGACATCAATCTTTACAAAGAATTTCCGCTCATTCGAAAACTCCTTCGTCACACTCTACTGAAGGCGGACAAAGCAATTTCCGTGTGCCAAGCACTCAAAGATGAAATGATTCAATTGGGGATTCCGGCCGCCAAAATATCAGTGATCCCGAACGGAGTCGATTCTAGCAAGTTTTACCCACTTTCAAAGGAGGTGGCCAAGCGGAATTTGGGTATCCCCACGGATAAAAAGCTGATTCTCTCTGTGGGAAGCCTCATCCCCAGAAAGGGTTTTGATCTTCTAATCAGAGCAATCAAAGTTCTTGGTGACAGGTATCACAAAAAGGATCTTTTTTTGGCCATCGTCGGTGAGGGAAAGCTTAGAGGTGATCTTGAGAAGCTCATTTCTTCACTTAACCTTGACGAGCATGTTTTTCTCGTTGGGGCCAAACCCCATCAGGAGCTATACTGCTGGTACAATGCAGCTGATCTCTTCTGCCTAGCCAGTAGCCGTGAAGGATGGCCAAATGTCGTGATGGAATCGCTCGCTTGTGGGACCCCCGTGGTTGCTACCGAAGTATGGGGAGTCCCAGAGATTATTCAATCTGACAAGATCGGACTTCTGGCGAAGCGGAGCGTGCCAGAGCTTGCCAAGGGGATTTCCCTTGCCCTCCAAAGACAATGGAATTCCCCTGAAATCGTGCAATATGTCAGAGAAAATACATGGAATCGAGTCGCGTTTTCTGTTTGTCAGGTTTTTAAATCAGTCCTCCAGCCCAATGGTTTACAATGAGAGTTCTTTACCATCATCGAACCCAAGGCCGTGGAGCTGAAGGAGTTCATATTCGAGGGATAGTGGACGCATTTAAATCCTTAGGGCATGATGTCCGACTTCTTTCACCTCCAGGTTCTGGTGTGGTAGGTCAAAGACTCAGTGAGAAGAATAGGAGCCGGAGGAAGCTTTTAAATATTAAATTGAATCGTCTATGGAAAGTCATTAGTGATCAAGTTCCTCAGTTTATATTCGAAATAATTGAGATTGGTTACAATATTTATTCGTATCTAGGTTTCAAATCTATTATTCGCTCTCATCACCCAGATTTCATTTATGATCGATATGCTCTTTTTGCTATATCACCTTTATTTATAGCTCATCGATATAAGATTACCTATATCTTGGAAGTAAACGACGCCACGATCATTCAGAGATCACGTCCCCTATTCTTTGAGAAGCTCGCAGGTTTGATCGAAAGGGCAGTATTTCGTAATGCGTCGGTCATTCTCACCGTCTCTGAGAACTTTAGACAACGTATAGTAGACGCATACAACATTCCTCCATCAAAGATATTCGTCATTCCCAATGCGATTGATCCCGCGAGGTTTCATGCGGATGATTGCCGTGACTTTCGCGAGAAGATGGTATTGCATGGCAGAACAGTTATTGGAGTTGTCGGAGCCTTTGTCTCCTGGCACGGAATAGACTTTCTTATCGAAAGTCTTCAAGACCTGTTTGCGACGCGAAAAGACTTGACAGTTCTCCTCGTTGGAGATGGTCCTGTTCGCGCTCAGACCGATGCTCTCGTAAAGAGGCTTGGATTGCAGACACGTGCCGTAGTCACCGGATTTGTCCCGGCAAGTGATGTTCCCAAGTACATATCGTGCATGGATATTTGTGTTATGCCTGATTCAAACGAACATGGTTCCCCCATGAAAATATTTGAGTACATGGCAATGGGCAAACCGGTTGTTGCCCCCAAGTATGGCCCCATTGAAGAAATAATCAGGGATGGTAATACGGGCATATTATTTGTGCCTCGCGATAAGACAGGCCTGCGTACAAGTATTGAAAAACTGTTAAATGATGCGGAACTAAGGGAGAATCTTGGAGCACGTGGAAAGGAATATGTTTTTGGGAATCACACTTGGACGGTTAACGCACAGCGAATTGTCTCAATCCTCCAGAGGCACTTTGAGCAGCTTTCTGTCTGACAGGGCTCATCGATGAGGGGAAGTCCAAATTCAGAACTATGGTCATCCGCCTGGTTTGTTCTGTGCTCATCGGAAGGAGCAACGCCCTGCTGCGGCAGGAAATACATGATGGTGTGCCTGCGACCATTCTGGCCAACTCATTGTGATAGATAACAAATGTGCAATAAATAATACAACAAATAATACAATAGGTCATAAAAATTGTACATTTGTTAAAGCAATGCTGCCAAGAAACCACAGTAACGATCATCACCAAGAAAAATATTGTTTGCTTAATGACTTATCTGTCATGATCACCAGCTATACCCCAGTGCATGGCACACAAATTCGGCCATTTCGTGAAGGTTGGGCATCATTGTTGCTTGTGAAGAGTCACCCAGACGCTCCACTGAGTGGTATGACTTTGCCAAAAGTTGAGGCGATTCAAACACAACCCAATCTGCTCTTTTTGAGCTTCAACAAAAGAGGAGTAGAATGAAGCTTAGATCTAGAAAGGCCAGACGGCGGGCGCTAGCCATTATCGTTTTCTTCGCTTTTATAGCCCCCAAGATAGCTTCCGCGGTACATATCTCTTTATCAGTTCAAGAAGCAATGCCGTTGGGGGTGAACGGATTGGATAGAACAGTCCAACCCGTAACCGTTGGCATACCGCTTGAGGCGGGGAGTGGTATCACAAACACTGGACAATTGGGCCTGACAGGCGTCAGTAAAGGTCAGTTTCGTGAATTAGCTCGTTGGCCGAACAATAATCTCAAGTGGGTATTGGTGGATTTTCAGGCGAGTGTTCCAGCAAATGGAACCAATAGGTCTGTATCTCTCATCAATGGCGTCGGCAATTTCGGAGGGCCGAGTCTTGCAGAGGAGAAGGGGGCGACGATTCAAGTTGATACAGGGGTAGCAAGGTTTGTAGTTAAAAAGGCTAGCTTTAACCTTCTTGATCAGGTTACCGTCAATGACATCGCTTTGGTGAGTTCTCGCCCAGATGGAGGCATCTTCGTTCGAGACGAGTTCAATAATATATTTTCCTCCGCCAATGATGATAGTTCTACCGCCATAATAGAGGAGAATGGACCTGTAAGAGCCGTCATTCGTGCCGATGGTGCGCTGAAGAATAGCCTTGGCGAACGATTAATGGACTTCACCGTTCGCCTTCATTTTTATACGGGTAAGTCTTACGTAAGGGTTTACATGACATTGAGGAATGCCAATCTTGACAATGTTTCTCCGGTCACTTTCAATAGTGCTGGAGTGAGTTTGCCCGTTTCTCTCATCGGCAATAAATCTTTTCAATTCGCGGGGAAAACGGATTCCGTCTCTGGCACCTTCAATGGAAACGAGACTGCCTACCTTTACCAAGCTTTTTGTAGGGACAAATTTGGTGGTGATGGCTGGAGGTGGTTAAATCCTCCAATGGTAGGAGATTCGCATGATTATGCGCAGGAAGGTTATGAGATACGTCACGAAACCACAACGCTTCACAGTCTTTCCAACGATGGTGATTATAGTAGGGGTTGGGGAGCAATCCAAGATTCCAGTGGGAATGGATTGACAGTGGCGCTTCGCTGGATGTCATCCATGTGGCCTGCAAGTATCGAATTTGACGGATCAGGCAAGGCAGCAGTCGAAACCTATTCCAAGTATAATTCAAAGAATGGTCTGAAGTTTGCTTGGGGTGCTTATGATACTAGGGAAGTCATGTTTGATTTCCATACCAACCCCATTGATAACGAACAAGTTCTTTACAATCTCCAGTATCCTCTATTGGGGCGAGTTTCATTAAGTCAATATGCAAAGAGCGGGGCTTTCTATGGAGAGACGAGACTGATTACAGCAGAACAACAGGTACCCTGGTTTAATGCCCGATTGGAGGAAATGATTGACCAAGGTTTGAGCAACGAGTGGATAAATAACATTAGAGGCCGAATAGAATACTGCAAGGAGAATATCTATCCTGCGTTCGTTCGAACTTTCTACTGGAACAAGGGAGGGGGAGGCAACCAGATGGACCTAGCCTTAGCCGCCCTATATGATTACGCCAGAACAGGCTTTGGGGGCTTCTGGTTACAAGGAGAGCAACAAAGTTTATTTAAAGTAGATGTCTCCCTCCTACATTCTGATGGTTTTGATATGTCCCAGAATTTAGTCAGTCCAGACAATAACGGAACTATTCAATACAGGGTCTTTGATAACTCCCATTCTCATTGGATCAGCTTACCAATACTTTATTATATGACTGGCAATGAGCTACTTAGAGATACAGTCCTTGATTTTGGAGAATGGATTTATGGCTACACTAAAAATATTAGTAAACTGGGTGGGGATATGCGCAGTTGGGGACGCACTTTAAGAAATTTTGCTTTAATGTACGAATTCACTAGATCTATCAATAATGATAAAGAAGCACAGTTTCTAAACGTCCTTACACAATTAACCGATTTGGTACTTGATTCAATAGACGCACCAGCTAACAGAGATGTGTTGGGCCGCAATCTGGAGAGAGGTTATATGTGGCAATACCATCAATATGGCCTTCCAGGCAGGCAAATCAGTGATTTCTTCCTTGCCCAGATCCACTATGAGGCAGTCTGGGAGGCATTGCGCGTGCTGAGAACGACTACTTATTCGAGGACTGAAGATCTTGAGGATTATCTTCTCGGCCTTGCCTACTTTATTTATGATGAGATGTACTTTGAAACTAGAACTGGGATAGACACCAAGGATTATGGATACTTCTATGATTACAATCTAGATCAGGTGAATAACGTAGATGGCGGCAGTCAATTCCGTCCCATTAGCAGTGCCCGTCCCATGTTGGATGCTTATGAAGAAACTGGAGATACAAAATACTTAGACCGAGAAAGAAAGTTGATGCTTGGGGATATCCAGTATGTAAACACGAGAACTCCCTCGGAACGCAAAAGCCAAGCCTTTCTATGGACTGATCTGAGGCGAGAGGCTCCCGGCTGGCACTACGTCAATAACTTGGTGGTGGAAGACAATGGGGAGGGATCGTATACCCTTGTCTGGGATGTTCCAGTCGGTGCTACCCAATACCATATCAAATATGCTGACAAGCCTATTGTTGAATGGTTGGGTTTTGACCAAGCCAGCAGGACGTACAAATTTGAGCCAGCAAGCTATACGGCATTCTTTGCAGCGAGGAATGTCAAAGATGAACCGACGCCTCTTTCAAATGGGGGAAAACAGTCCTATACAATCAGAAATCTTGATCCAACTGTGAATTGGTATTTTGCCGTAAAATATACGCCTCCGGCTGCCACAACTCCGGCTGCCCCCATTGGGTTAAATATATTAAGAGTGGACTAGCCCGGATGTTTCATGAATTGCTGTCGCGAGACCGCGAAGATGGGCGTGCCACCTGGCAATCGCAGGGTGTTGGTTCCGAGGCGTACCTGAACGGTACGTCGCA
>Ga0209536_100012136_pt1 | contig 12558 bp, 20 predicted proteins | sample DeeMarSeWOR28_12_FD_187461 | JGI IMG/M metagenome (GOLD analysis project Ga0209536, IMG submission 187461) | Marine sediment microbial communities from White Oak River estuary, North Carolina - WOR-2-8_12 (SPAdes) (version 2) | ecosystem: Environmental > Aquatic > Marine > Intertidal zone >...
GACGCTGTTGATCTCCAAGCCTTGCTGTCTCAGCAGTAGCCTGATAGTTGCTTCTCTTAACGTCACTGTAAGCAACGTCCTTCTGCTTATCCAAGAAAGCTTTAACTGATCGGTCACTCATGTCACGCCCAGAAAAAGCAAACCAAGCAATGTTGCTTGCTGTTGCTGACTCAAACTGTTCCATGCGATCATTCTCACGCTGGATTGCCTCAAGAGCTACTTGCTTCTTTTGCTTCTCAAGTTGTGCTGCATCAAACGCTGCAGCTTGCCTTGCAGCCCTGCCGCCTTGAATTGCTGAGTAAGCAGAAAGACCAGCACTGATTGCCATTAATACTGGAAATGCCATTAGAATATTACCTCCGCTACCAAGCCATTAACTTGCATCTTTAATGGCGCAGATTGACTAATTGTGACTACTGGATCTTTGGAATACCCAAGCAATCTAAATTCTTTTTTGCCAGTGACAGGCGTTCTGCTAAGGCTAAAGTCATCAGTTACCTGATAGATTAGCAAGCGTGTATTGTTTACCGACACAGACAATGTATCATACAAGTCAAGCGTTACTTTATTAACACTGCGAGGCTCACCAGTAATAGGGCCGTTAGCAGCGTTGGCATCAATAGGCAATGTGATTGCTTCGATGTCAAACTTGTATCCAACCTCTACGTTAGACGCGGTAAGTTCTGAAACAGATGATATATCAACTTGCCCACTAGCTACAGTAAATTCTCCATAGTAGTCATCGCCATCAACAACAGCAACAACAGCACCATTGTTAAACTGTGACGAAACTGTGGCAACACCAGCGGTAAAGCTAAACTCTCCAGAGAAGTCTAGGTTAGCATTGTCAGTCAGTTCCATAAGAATGTACTTATTAGTACCATCGCCTAGATCATATTTACCTACAGCAAACACTCTTTCATCTACTGTGCAGATAGAGTGGAACTCGCCATTGGTTGTGATCTCAGACCAGCCAGCTTTCTTGTTTACACGATCACTGTAAAGAACAGATATAGTGCCATCGTTGTTTACAAAGAACGCATAGGACTCTGGCCTGTTTAATGCACCTTGAGCAATAGACAATTGCTTTGGAACTTTAATCAGATGAGAAGACAGAACAGACAATGCACCAGATACATAAGCACCTTCTGAGTCATCGTAAACATACTCACGCACTACATTGCCATTGCGCTGCACATAGATTGTTGATCCATCAAACGGCTTTGGCTGCACATAAGATGCGCCATATGGAGTCTGTGATTTAATCTGTGCATTGGTAGGGGTAATAGCACTGGTAGTCAAAGACGGAATATAGAACTCAGATGTTGAGGTAAACAACTGCAAGTCTCTGTTAGACACAATGTGGCGAATAGAGTTGATCTCGCCTACAGTTGCAGTCAAGTCAAGAGCATCATTGTCAGCACCATTGCCAACATCCCAGTTAAAGAACTGACCAATCTTAGTTGCCCAAATACCATTAGGCTTAGAGCTTGTGCCAGCAGCCCATAGGCGATTCTCGTGGAAACAGATTGCCGTTGGAAAGCCACGGATGCTGCTCCATGCTTGCTCATCCCAAGAGATAGTGGGTGCATGTGTTTCAATCTTTGGAGTGCCGCCGCCATCTACTGATTCGGTTGCGTTAGCACCAGCAACAAATACATATCTGTTCTCGTCAAGAACATCTGCAATAGTCCTAGCACCATTCAATTGGTTCTTGCTAATGCCGCCAACAGTACCAGCATGATCGACAACAATAGCATCACCGATGTTTAATCCATGAGCAACCTGTGTTACCTCAACATCAGCAATACCTTCTGTAGTTTTAAAAGCATTGAAGTCCAGATGAACCTCAAGCTTGTCTTTAATTGTTCCAACCGCTGTTGTTGCATTGGTGTAAGCAGTGATTTCAATCTCATTACCTTGATACCTAATAACCTTTCCAACGTGATCTGACGTAAAGTAATCAGCACTGGTTGTCAGAATTGCACCAGTTCCTGTTGTCTTGTCTACATCAAGAGTCATGCCAAGTGGCTGGAATGGATAGTAGGGCTGATAAATAATATCGTCATTAGCATCCACATCAAATACATATGGACGCACTTCAAATGTAGTTAAGCTTGTTCTTGTTAATAGTAAGAAAGCAAAAGAACTGTGAGCGATAAACATAACATCGCCAGCTTGAACAAAGCTAATCTCTTGTAGGATGCTGTCAGTAATTGGCAAGGTAACAGCATCTGTATCCTGAGTGATTGTAGCAGTCAGAGATACAACGCCTGTAGTTGGATCGATAATAAACACACGGATCTTCTGATGCTCAAAAGATACAATGTATCTCTCATCATCTGAAAAGATAAACGGCTCAATCCTAATTTGCTGCGTCTTACTTGTGTCTATGGTTGTGTCAAACTCATAGATCTTCTGCGATCCAAAGCGTTTCTTCAGACCGCCTTCTGATTTAATCAGGAGATTGGTTATCTTCTTTGCCGCATTGTTATACACGCTCAAGTCTGTTCTTGAGAGCATAGATGGGCTGAGTTCACCAAACTGAAAGTTAGTAAGAGGCACACGGATCTTAGTTGGCATTAGCTGCGCCTTTCAGAAATGAACCTCGAAGTAGTAAGCTTTCTTGTTGTCTGTTGTTGTGCATCTAGGTTTCTAGCTTTTGCCATAGCACGTTGCGCTTGGTTTTCCATAATGTTTGCAAGATTTGCATCCCTTGCAATAGATGAAGCAAAGATTGTTGCTAGTGCATATTCAACAGCGATAACAAAATATGAAGGCCAGTTCTCTTCACCAGCCCTAAATGAATAGTCGGCAATGACTACATCAGATGTAGATGTATCTGCGTATACTTTGTCGCCATAGATTTGATATTCAATTGGCAAGTCTGTAACTGTAATAGCGTGTACCATCAGATTATCTGTAGGTAGCTGGTAGGCATAATTGTACCTACCTGTAGGCGCGGCTGTAAGCCTGTTAAGCACAGCCTGATTTGTGGCAAACCGCCAGCGTGTGTTGACAAGAGATGCTCTTGCAACATCCTCATACATATTTACAGAGACAAGAGCCTCTGTAGTACCTTCATTAAATGAAGTAATCGGGTCTGCACCAATAAGAATTAATGCCTTGGCACAAATATCAATTGGTGAGTTGGATGCAATGCTGGTTACTGCCATGAAAGTTGAGGGGGCCGAAGCCCCCTCCCCCTATTAGTCGCCATCAGTATTGGTAATAGCAACACCGTTAACAATGTCGATTGTAGTACCATCGTTCTCATTGCAATATGCATGAGAGACTACTGGTGTTCCACCTGTTGCTGTTACACAGATGATTACATCGTTCTTGTTAATCATGTTGATTGCAGGAAGAAAATAATCTTCTACCCGAATAGCAGTTTGTGCCTCAGTGGTTGTGTAATACCACAACGCACGACCTGAACCGCCACCAATACGAACTAGGTTTTCTGCTTCAAAAGCCATTATTCAGTCTCCTAGTTGTTGTCAAGAAGTTCATAGACACCGTTGTCGTCAATAACAACAGCACCCATAGACATCATTGAGGTTGCAAGGTGAGAGACTTTCTCGGCTACATAGTTCAGCTCAGTTGTAACGTCTGCGCCAATGCCAAGACCTACAGCAGAAGTGTGGTAGGCCATGTTCTTGCCAGCAGTTACAGCAGAAGTTGAGAAGATCTTGAAGCCCAAGAACTCTTTCATTGTCATGCCGCCCGCAAATGGGAGGTTCTGATCGCCAACAAAGTCGCTAGAAGCAAACTCGTTGATTGCAAACAGATCAGCATAACCCTTTGGATGCATCGCAATGTAGCGACCGCCATCCTCAGGAACATCGGCAGAACCAAATGTTTCAAACACAGACAGGATCTGAGTCTTACCAACAGCAGAACCAGCAGAACCTAGCTGAACTGCGTTAGCACCAGCGTCCATTGCTGTGTAAAGGATGTCGTCAGTCTTACGACCAAGTGCTGCAGCAGCAGACTTAGCGACAGCTTGACGCTCATCGATGTTGGTCTTCAACTCATCCAGCTTGTCGATGTACTCGGCTGCATAGTAGTCAGCCATTGTTGTTTCAACATTGGTGTGAGCCAGTTCCATTGGAGTAACGTTGCCGTTACGAGACTTTGTTGAAGCAGAGCCAGTTCCGATTTTCTGGAAACGTACAGTGTTACCATTTACATTGCTTACTGAACGAACAGTGTTCCGCAACTTGGAACCCATACGCTGATAAGCCATATGAACTTCGGACTCGAACTGCTTAATAAAGGCTTGGTCAATTGTATTAGCCATTTTAAGCTTTCCTTATCAAAGAGAGTTACTATTGTCGCGGTTATCTGTTCAACATCCTCAACGCGATTGTCCTAGCGGGTCGCTCAGTGTATTACAGGCCGATTAGACGTATTATAAACACTAAATTGTACAGAATTGCAACGCACAAAACGTAACAGTTCGTGTCCATTAAGAATTAGACGCTCATCAAGAACAACAAAGCCAGACCAAGCCAGCCACATTATTGTGTGGTGATGGTCAATAGGTACATAGTTTTCAATGAGATCGTAGGTTCCTTGAAGAAACTCAACGCCAACTCTGCTACTTTTGGCAAAGTTAAAATAATTTGCATCTATATCTGTTGTGCCAAGAAGCCAGACCCTAGCCTGATTGTCTTCTGTGGCAACAGTTCCACACATCCCAATAGGTGTGTCGTTGTGCATTACAGTATAGTTCTTTGCTCCCTCTGTCTCCAAGGGAATGGTCAAAGCTTCTATAGGAGATAGCATATGGATCGCGCACTCACGAATATCGTGAGGACGCATCTTTTCTGCAACATGCTTTGCATGTGAAAGAGTTGAGTCGGTAAGGTATATGTTACCGACTCTTGCGTACTCTCTAGCCATAAAGCTTCTTAAATCCATCCTCTACTTGACGGATAAAGTTTGGATCACGATTGCCAGCTTTCCAGTAACGCTCATCACGCATCATCTCTTTCAAAGAGTCTTCATTGATTGCGCTTGCGCTATTGGTAGATTCAGAGAAGGATGAGTCCTTCATAGATTCCATGATATGCTCAAGTGCCATAACACCATCGGCTGTTTCGCACATGCGCTCAATGGCTGGCATCACACTCTCTGGAAAGAAACGATTAGCAAACAAACTTACTGCTTCAGTACGAGCAGGGGCATTGTCGCCTAGCTTCTGCAACTCAGCATCATAGTCAGGAACATTAGCGTTGATTGCATTGACATACATGCTGATGCCTTCGCTGAACTCTTCTTGAGAGAAGCCATTCTCAAATGCATGTTCTGCCCACCAGCCAAGCAATTCATTATCTGCAGCAAGAGTTTCATCAATGCCTTCCGGCAGTTGATAGTCACCCTTATCCGCTGGTCTGTTTTGAAAAGCTTGCTCTTCTATTTCTTTTAGGAAAGCATCTTTAAGTTCTTGCTCTTTCTGACCAAGCTTACCCTCAAGAGAGGAATAAGCAGCAGCTAGATCTTCTGCTGACTTAAACTTTTCCGGTAGCCACTCAGGGCGTGACTGTTCTTCTGTCTGGAGTAATGGATCGCCACCTTCTGTTACGATGCCAGAATCCTCTACTTGAGCCTCACCAGACTCTGCTACTTGACCCTCTTCACTCATTTATCTTCACCTTATGTCCGTGATTAATACGACCCTCAATGAGGCCAACGATATATCGCTGACCTTCAACATGCCGCAGTTCATCATTAGAAACTGCTGCACCATTCACTGATTCTATAGTAATAGATCGTAGGTAGCGCAATACTTCTTTTCCAGTGTCAGTGGAAAAGAGGCTTGCAACATTCTTGCTTATGATAGCGTCTTCACTCTTTCTGCGGCGAAATCCGTCAATACCTACAAAGTTATTGCTGTCCACCAATAAGCTGCTCCTGTTGACTCGTCAATTGCTGTTGCTGTGCATACTGTTGCGCCATTGCAACCAGTTGCTGTCGCTCGTTCAAATCACGAATCAGAGTATCAGGTACACCAAACTTCTTAGCTAGATACACGGCTGTCTCTTCAGAGTTGATTAGAATGTTAGTAATCTCAGGCCCAAAGCGTCCCTGTACTAACTCAAGGAACCGAGCAACAGAAGTAATATCCTGATTTGCTTGCGCTTGTGCAAGAGGGGAAACAGAGCGAACCTTTACATCTCTGCCATTAATTGTAGGCAGATCAATGCGTCCCTGCTTCTTTAGGATATAAACTACACGCTGCAATACAGGCTGTACAAGCTCTGCTTGCAGACGACCAAAGGCTGAACCAATGCGGCGTGAAAGATCTGCCATGCGTTCTGCAACCTCGGTAGCAGATGCTGGGGTGCGATCAGGATTACCCAGCATGTCATTGTAAAGCGCACGCTTAATGTTCAAGCGCATATCAGACAAGACAAGGTTAGCAACATCAAACGATCCTGCAGACTGAATCGGTGTAAGTCCAGTAGATCCAACAGCTTTTGGAATGACAGTCCCTGGGACAAGATTGATTGTATCAGGGTTAATCACGCCATCATCTTCCATCTGGTAAATGCCAGAGATAGCCATCTGTGCATTTTCTAGGATCAGTTCAATGGTAAGGTTAGTTGTTTTGATTGCACTCAATGCATTGATGAGTGGGCCGCGACCATAGATTTCACCAGCACACTTAGACCAGCGGAAGCAAACAAAAGGATTGGAGCCAACGCCCTTATAACGTTCTGACGCTATAACGTCCTTAGTGTACATCTCGATTGCATAAAACAGATAAGCCTCTTCATTCTTAGAAGAGTAATCTTTGCACACAACCTCAAGGACTTTTGTTCTCTGGTCTGGACGCTGCTTAATAGAGTCCATAACCTTTGAAGAGAATGTTCCCTTTGGATACACGTTAGGTATATCTGAGTTACGCATACTGCGCTCACGATAAACGTGATCGATGCGATCATCAGGGCCAGCATCAAGCACTACATGCGGCAATGGGATAGCTGAGAAGTTTACCGGATTGATTGCGTTGCCTTCAGATACATGAAGGACACCAGTACCTACCGCAAGATCGAGAAAGGATTCGTGAACTTCTTGACCAAAGTTGGAATTTTGAATGACTTCAAAAACGTAATCAGTGACTTCATCAAGTTGATTATTAACCTCATCACGTTCCTCAGGAGGCACTTCAGAACCCGAAGTAAAATCTGCCCAACGAGCAAAGTTCGGGACAAGGCCAGACTGTAGACGCGAGGCAAACTCTTGCACTCCAACCACAGCAGTTTCATCAAAGATTTTATCGTCACGTCGTTGTCCGATTGCTTCAGCATAGAAAGACTCCCTCTGCGGTAGAGCGTACTCATAACACTCTTCAAATAAAGAAACAAAGTTTTCCCTAACAGACTTAGCCTTTTCATACTTCTTAAGGTAGTCTGCGGCTACACCTGTCGGTGTATATACTCCATCAAGAGTGTCTGTTTGTACAATCATTATAATTAAACTTTCGGTTGGAAGAAGCCGCGACCACCGCCAGAGCTAGTAATTAATGACCGCGCACCAGTACCGCGCTTTGCTTTGCCAGCAGCCATCTCAAGTTGTTCTGCCTTACTTGCAGCACGCCTTCTTTGCTCTTCAGCCATCTGAGATTCTCGCGCTGCTTTTTCCTCAGGTGTTTCTCCTGCGGGTGGTGGGGATGATGGGGCTAATGGGCCTACACACATAATAAACTCCTATTGTTTATTATCCTTAAACATAAAAACAAAAATTGTTCAACTCACAATCTAGCCCATAGACTAGCTTTTCTTCTGTTCGGCTTTGCCTGTCTAGCAAAAACATCAAAGTCAACTCTTGCATTAAAAGCAGTTGCTTGCTTCTGTCCAGACATAAGCTGCCGCCCTTCACCAGCACCAAGCATTAAGTATTGCAGCGCATCGTGAATATGAGAATACATATTTTTATCTGGCTTGTCATCATACCTTTCACCAGATACTTGTATGCGCCTATACTGGTATCCACCTTGGAAGCCTTTAATCAAGGTCTGACACCGCCTATCAATCATAAAAGCTGGCATACCATCTGCCATCTTTGTCAATGCCTGATTCACAGATTCAAGTCTTAGGTCAACAGAATTGCTTGGCGCAGGGAAAGCGCGGAGGCCAGCACCCCTCAGGATCTGGAATGGAGTAGACTCATCAGTCTGCGCTCTAAAGTCGCCAGCCGGATCGCCATAGATATGAACTTCTAGGTTGCCAAAGCGTGTTGCTATTTCTCTACGCAACTCTTCCGCAAACCTAACAATGCCCATATCGATAGCGACAATCTCTGATTGTATGAGCCATCTACCTCTAACCTTCTGTCCAAATACTGCTGCAGGGGTGAGGCCAAAGTCAATACCAACATATAACGGTACACCAATAGCAATAGGAATTTCTTCCTTTGCAATATGAGTTTCACTAGCAAACATAGGATAAACAGGCTTTCCTTCTTGGATTGAGCCAAGCCTGTTCATTACATACACATCAATCCAGCTTTTAGTTTTACCACGAATTAGATTCGGATAATAGCTGTCAAGCATATTTCTTCTGTTCTCAGCATCCTTGTTTGGCTTGTAATCTTTGATCTCCCCCTTCTCATCATACTCTTCGAGCATACCCTGAGGCTGTACATAGAACGACCAGTTGTCTGGCTTGACCAGCATCTTGGCTTGCTCTTGAGGGATGTGATCTGGAATAGGCACTTCACCAGACATGATAGGCCACCAGTGATCTTCCTCTGGTGCGTTGGTATCTGCAATAACGCCAGACCAGCTAGGGCCACCTTCTCGCATAGAAGGGAAACGACCAACACGCATAGTACACGCATCGATGATTGACTTGGGGATTTCCCTAGCTTCGTTAATCCAGATGCCAGTAAGTTCAAGAGACAAAAGCTTCTTGACATCTTCCGGCCTATCAAGTGCCAAGAAGATAACCTCTAACTCAAGATCCCCCTTCTTGATGTTGTGCGTATAAGGCACTGACCAAGTAAACTTGCCCCACTCATTCTCAGGGAACCAGTCAAGCCAAGTCTTGATTGTGGTAGTTCTTAACTGCGGGTTAGTGTTTCGGATGATTGCCCAGCGGCTGCGGCGTACACCTTCCTTGTTTGGCTCTTGCTGTAAAGCCCTGCGGAATACTTCAACACAACAAGCAACAGACTTACCAGAGCCTACAGGCCCACGGATGCCACGAAAGAAGGTATTGTCCTTCATAAAATTTTTAAGGACTTGACCATCAGGCTTGTAGTTAAAGCTGGTCAACTTTACGTTCCTTACCAAACTTAATCATGCGCTCAACAATCTCAGGAGCAATAACCGCGATAACCTTATCGGCCTCGCGGTCAGTGCAGAACTCTTCTGGATGGTAGGCTAGGTGAACTTTTTTAACTACACGCCTGAGTATGTCCCTCTCCTCAGGCTTTAGAACGTGTAAGAAACTCATCTATACTTTGCTGCTTTTTTAGCAACATCCCTCGGTTGCTTGGCAAATTGTTTCCCTTTTCGTATCGCTGCCCTCTTTGCTCTGGTGGTGCGCCGATACTCTGAATCGCTCAAGGCGGCTACTGCAGCGGAAGGGAGATACCGCTCGCCAGTAGCCTGTGTCCCTTGAGTAGAAGGCTTACCAGATTTGGTGCGCCACTTCTGCTTAGTCCATGCCCTAAGAGATTTCTGTGAAGCTGCTAGTGCCATTAGCTAGTATAACCTCCACCAGCTTTCTTATACAGTAATGCGAGCCTTTGAGCTTTTCTTGCCGACCACTGACCCGCTGCGCCGCCCTTTGCTTCGCGCTTTACTCTGTTGAACAGGCTCTTTCTCATCTTGGGTTTCGTGTAGTTCCCCGCTGCGTTTACCGCCATCTTCTATCTCCACTGGTATTACACGCCTAGACTCCGGCGTATAAGTTGCGCCAGAAAGGATTCTACCATCCGGCATGTTAATTGTTGGCCCCTCGTAAGGAGTTCCATCGCGGAACTGATACTTCATTTAATCAAACTCTTTCTACGACCAGCAGCCGCCATCTTTTGAAAACGCTCTTTGCCATACTTCTTTCTGCCAACAAAGGCAGCTAAAGCTTTGGGATCTTTAACGCCGCGCTTCTTTAGCTTTGCAACCATTGCCCTGAAGCGTCCACCTTCTCCTAATCCCATATCAGCCATTATGCACTTCCTTTTTTCTTTGATCGTTGATAGGCAGCAAGCAACCGCCGCCCTTTTGCTACTGCGCTTGCCTTGTCACCGCGATGACCCCAAGCCTCAAACGAAAGCTTGAGACGAGTAGGTCTTCCCTTCTCATCCTTTAACGGCCCCGCTGATGATCCCATGCGAACTAGAAAGCTGCCCTGCCGCTTCTTCTGCTCGGGAGTCGCGGCTTGTCCTTTTACCGGAGCCTTGAGCGTGCCGCCTGTCTGACGCTTGTAAGATGCGCGACCTGCAGCGTTGAGACCACCTTTGGGGTTCTGACCTTCTTTGCGTTGCCATGCTGGTGTCTTAGCCATTACACTCGCGCCATCCCGCCGCTTGCATCACCAATACGGCCAAGCCCCTCAGTGCCAGAGCTAGAGCCTCCACCGCCAAAGCCATCACGACCATCTTCACCACGTTCATTAAGAAGGGAACGAGGCTTACGCATCATACGGCGGCGGCGTTTGTTCTCCTCGATCTGCTCGGGAGTGAGTTCATACATGCTCTTGATTTCCTCTTTCGAGGTATCCCTTGCTTGAGGAACAACATAGCTTTGCCCAGATGGAATACACATGTTAGCTTCCTATGTCATTCTCACGAATGGTAACTACAACAGAACCGCTAACATAGTCTCCAGACTTAACGCCAGCACGATAGTTGCAACTAACAGGATCAAAGCCAGCAGTCTCAATAGGAGCAGTGAAGGTATCTACATCTGCCCAAGAAACCCCAGCATCAAAGCTGCGCTGAACAGTAACTGTGGCATCAAACGTGCCAGCAATGCTCAGATCAAAGTTGCCCATAACATTAATCTTGTCACTGAAAGTATCTTCAGCATCGATGGTCTTGGTTACTATATCCATTTTACTTTTCCTTCTTAAAAAATTTTCAAGGTGGCGACAGGCGCAAGGACTAGAGGGAATAGATTGCAGCCATGTCGCCGTGTCTGGTCATCGAACCTTTTTGCCAATAATGTTTGTAACCCATCCCTTCGCAACATCGCAACGCACTTTTTCGACCCCCCTGCCACTATGACAGATCAATCTTCACCGATATTTCCCCAGCATGTAGATGCATGTGCTTGTCGGGAGCCTTGAAGCCAGCTCTGTCCAAGATATCCTTGCTCGCTTCTAGCTGCACGTACTCACTCTTGGCTCCCTTGGCAAGCCCAACAAGCTTAGCTGCAGCAGTGGTAGCGTTCAGCCCTAACACCTCTCCCACTCTTGTCATCATGTACGACTGCACATGTGGCAAGCGCAAAGCACGGCTGGCTGTGACTCTCCCGCTTTTCCCTTCTGAGTATCCTGCTTTGCGCGCAGCTTCAGTGATGCTACATCCTTCTGCTACAAGCGTATCCACCAAAGCCATCTGTTTCTCGGTCAACTTCAACAACTCAGTCATGCTCAATCTCTCTTGCCCCCCCTTGTGTTCCCCCCCAAATATCACTCGTTCTGCACTGTCTTGTCAACTCACAAATCACACCCAAGTTCACGCCCCAACGGGACATCGAAAGCATAGCCGAGCTGCCCATGCCAAACCCACATTTACTAGCTGAGTCAGTTCTCCTAAGCCAGAGACAGGCCCTGCCCTCGCCAACAATGCCTATCCGAGCCACAGTCGCTCACAGAAAGCAAGGCGAAGGCCGCACCCTGCTGACAGTGAGTTAGCTGGTTATCTTTCCTCTCGCCGTGGCTTGCCTTGCTTTCTGCTGCCTGACACCGCCCTGCAGGGCGGCGAGGCAGGCCTTCGGCTGATCGTCAGTGGCTTCGGGTCATTGTAAGGCGGGGCAGTTCCCGCCTCTAACTAAGGAGAACTACAATGACTAAGCAAGTAAAAGTAAATGGGTTTGCCAAGGACATCTCGTCTAAGCTTCCAATGTCTAACAAAACAACACAATCAAGTGTAAGATACTTCATCAACAAGTTCATTGATGACTGCGAGTACAATATCAAACAGAAACACAAGCAACTCGCTGACATTCACGCTCAAGCACAAGAGGTAATGTCAGGCAACATCGTAGATCAGCACGAACACGCTGACTCAGGCAAGGTTCGCATCCGTGCAGCCAGCTCGACCGAAGTTATCGGTGCAGCGCACTACGATGAAGACAGACTTGTAAAGCTTCAGCGTGACGCAGAGTGGAACGAGTTCCAGATCGGCATCGCAGAAGACCTCAAGCAAATGCTTCAGGAGACACTGGAGCAAGTACTCCCTGAGGAAGTCAAGCCAAAGGCCGCTGAAGGCGCACTGGCCTACTTCCAGAAGCGAGCATAACTCCCACCAACGAGCCTCGCAGCTTCGGCTGCGGGGCTTTTTCTATGCTCACAGTCAGCCCCACGCACCCCACGCCGG
>Ga0209536_100012137_pt1 | contig 12557 bp, 7 predicted proteins | sample DeeMarSeWOR28_12_FD_187461 | JGI IMG/M metagenome (GOLD analysis project Ga0209536, IMG submission 187461) | Marine sediment microbial communities from White Oak River estuary, North Carolina - WOR-2-8_12 (SPAdes) (version 2) | ecosystem: Environmental > Aquatic > Marine > Intertidal zone >...
CGCCGGTCCGGTGAACCGCACTGCGGATGGTTGCGGTATCCTGTTTTTTTACAGAAGACGTTGTATCCTCTGCCATCCCGTCCGGATGCTGTCCCAGATCGGCCGGCCACTCTTTTACAAAGAGAGCCGAAATCGCCGCAGCGGCACAGGACAATACGGCCATGAACCACCATCCCATGCGCCAGTCCCCGCCTCCGAATTCAATGACCTGATTCAGCAGAGGCGCTGCCACAAAGCCACCGATGGCAGTTGCGGAACTCAGAAGTGCCAGCGTAAGAGCCCGTCTGTAGACGAACCACCTTACAAGTCCGGCCTGGGCGCTGATGATGCCTCCCATCGCCACTCCAAAGCCTACCACGATTCCGAATGCCAGCGCCGCTAACAGCCCGCTGCTTACAACCGTCGCCATTAAAACGGACCCGGCAGCAACCAATAGGCTTCCGGAAATCATTGTAAAGCGGACACCCAGACGATTGACACAAACGGCTACTAGAGGCCCGGGGATGCCGGACATGATTGTGAAAAGAGAAAAAATCCCCCCCAGTGCCTGACGGTTCAAATCCAGGTCCGAAATCATGACCGTATCGAGAACCCGGGATCCGTAAAACGGGAAAGCAAGGTTGATAAGAACAACAATCCATAGAGCGGCCAGCAGCTTCCAGCCATAGAAATTATGAGACGTCATCCGCTTCTCCCTGTGTGGTCTTTTAAATGATCGCAGCAGTATAGCACCGGATGCGGTTCAAAAAGCTACAAAGAAACAGGGCAGAAAAGAAAAGTGGAACAATGCGCCGAGCTTGCAGACGTCGGCAGCGAGTACCATGTTCTCGCCCTGGAATTTGAGTGAAATCCGGAGGACCTGCCGGCCTCAGTGGTTCTGAGAGGCGATTCAGATATCCTTTTCCGGTACCTCCCCGGTAACGATGGCACATACCCGGCATGGCGGGTGGCGCCATGAAGCCCCCTGCAAAGGGGCAAGAGATTAGCCAGGGACGTACCTGTTAATCGTAGCCAGGCCGAATCGAAGATTCGGCTCTGAAGAAATATCCAGTCTTAATGATTATCCGACTTTTGGAAATATATTTGGAGTGCGCAAGCTTGCTTGCGCCTTACAGTATAAACGATTATTATGCATTTGCTTAAAGGCGGCGCGCAAGCTTCGCTTGCGGGCCGCACTCCAAATTAAAAATCTATCATTCAATGAGGCTGGCTAGTTTTGAGCCAGTTTCTTCAGTCTTCGCCCTAGCCGAATCGAAGATTCGGCCAGTCTACGCATGACATGTACGCCCCCGGCTGGTTTCTCCCCGCCCTTTCAGGGCTTTTCATCTCATATCACGCCTGTCTAATGCCGTAAGGGCAGAGCCTATGCGAGTCGCACCGCCAAAAGCGGTGGTTTACCACAATAGGAATCATATTCGGGTGCTTTTCGCCTTCGAATATCAATCCATGATAGAACTCGGCGTTGAGTGGCTCGGACCCTAAGGAATCCTGCTTAAATATCTAAAGTCCGGGCAAGGCAGATTTTTCATCTATGCGGGCCCCGGCCTGTATCAGGCGCCTATTTAAGACGGATGATGTTTGCGCCCTGCTTTTGAGCGATATCGAGGAGGTCTTCCCGGCAGGTGAACAGTACAAGCTGGCGACGTTCCGATTCCTCAAACAGAATATTGAAAGCCTCATGCAGCCTTGGCCGGTCGTATGCCGCAAACGGCTCGTCCAGGAGGCAGGGAGAGGGTTCGTCCGAATTGGAGACAAGGTCCAGGATGCCGAAGCGTATGGCAAAGTAAAGCTGATCCTGGGTGCCGCGGCTCAGATGGTCCACCGACCGCAGTTCCCCGGTATCCGTTTCGCGCAGCCACACCTGGAAGTCCGGATCTATCTTTACCTCCTCATATCTTCGCTCACAGAGACGGAGAAAGCGTTGCTCCACGGCCGCGTTCAGTTGAGGCGCAAGCACTTCCTGCTGCTGCCTGGAAAGTTTCTCGATTGTGTCGAGTGCGATACTCAGCGCCTCCCGGTTCCGACCCAGCTCTTCGAACGTTTTTTCGGCAACGACAAGATCTTCATCGATCTCGGACAATGGCCGATAGTTCTCGAAAGCGCGGTTGACTCGTTCCACGGCTCGTGCATGCTCCTGCCTTGCATCTGAAAGCCGGGACGAAAGGAGTCTCTCTTTCTCCTCCAATTCGGCGACTGAAGGGATGTACGGGAGATACGGCACATCAGAAGAACCGGCCTCTACGGTCCGACCTTCCCCAATCGAATCTTCTTCCGGAGGACAGGTTTTTTGCTGTTTCTCTATTTCAATTAAAGCCTCTTTCCACTGCTGGAGAGTCCGCCCCTCCGCCAGCCTCCTGAATTCGCGGGAGTGCGATGCAACTTTTTCGGAGAGTTCCATCGAGTTTTTACGTTTCGAACACTCTTCCCTGAACCTTTGAGGAGTATCGACTCCCGCCTGATCCAGCAATGATTGTATCTGAGAGCATTTCCGGCCATAGTCCTCTTCCAACCTCTTCTCTTCGACCGCCAGGGAATCGGTCTCATGCCTGCAGCGGCTGTATTGAGCATCAAGCTCTCGGAAGCGACGCAGGTTGTTCCTCAGGGTGTCGATCTGGAATTTGAGGTTGCCGGGTGAACAGGAAAGCCCCACTTTTGCGAGACTGTCCTTCAACATTCGATAAGTTTCTTCAGACTGCTCCTGTTGCTGGTGATCCTGAAGTTCGACCTCCTGGAGCCGTGCTTCAAGATCGGCCAGTCTGAGCCGGTCCTGCTCGCTTCCCTTAGCGGCTGCCAGGAAATCATCCAAACCCTGGAACCCGGAATTCGCGATCACTTCATCCAGCTCTTTTCGTTTGATCGCCCCTTCTTTCCGAACCTCATCCTGTTCAAGTTCCAGAGCATGAATCCTCTGCTTTGCCTCACGTCCCTTATTCTCAGATTTTCCGGCAATCAGCCATATCGATATCGAAAACATCAGGCTGCCGGCCGCGATTCCATATCCGAACCAACCGGTCAAGGCCTCGAATCCGGTGGAGTATCCAACTGCAAAAGGCGACGCTGCTGTTATGAGCAACAGCACGGCAACCAATCTCCGATTGAAGGCCGTTCGTACCCCGTCAGCCAGCTTTGTTCTCTCCTGCACCGCATTTTCGGCCAGAACTGAACACCTCTGAGAAGCAATCCGTTCGTCTTCAGCCGCCTCGCGTGCGAAGCTCTGCCAATCGGTTTTCGGGTTTCTTAAGGCAGGACAGAGCCTGCCTGAACGTTTCTCCAAAACCTCCACCTCATTCCTCAGGTGGTCGAACGTTTTTTTCAATCTGTCCTTCTGAAGCAACAGGCTTAGATAACTCACAAACAATTCCGTGATTCTTTCAGATTCCTCATTCTCTGCAAGTAAGGCGTACGCATCAAGCTCCCTTCTATCCGATTCTGCACGGGCCAACTGAGACAGTGACTCCTCTTTTTCCGCACGAACTTCCTCCAGGCGCTCTGTAATTCTATCGCGGGCACCGACCAGTTGATTCAGCTCCTCCAGGCGACCTGTCGGGAAATCTTCACGGGCGCCTAAAGTTTTTATCTTTTCTCTTAGAGAGGAAATATCCCTGTCGATGTCTTCCAGGGATTCAATCCTGGCCGCCATGTCCCGGTGTCTTGCCTCCAAAAGGGAAATCCGAATGTGGGAAAGCTCACGATCCAGCCCCTGGACTTCTCCCGCAAGACGGTTCCGATCCGCCAGCCATCCCTGAAATTGTTCACGCCGTTCAACAAACGCCTTTTTTTCCTCTTGCAGATCACGGACGAGATCCATCGCCTGTTTATACGGTTTCGTCGGTGCGCGCTCGGAACCGACAGAATCGAGCATTTCCTCAATTTTGGCAATGCTTTGACGAATGGAAAGCTCCTCGTCGCCGGAATGGGCCAGGTTGGCGATTCTGTCCCGAATAGTTTCACGGCTCTGGATTTCCGAAGCCCTGTTTTCCCGGATTATTCCGACAGACTCGAAAAGCTCTTTCGTAATGCCGAAATGGTATTTTCCGAACAGGATCTCCCCGTTCCGCTGTTGTTCGTACTGCTTTGTGATATCCTCGCCCGTCGATGTTCGGATCTCTATTCGATTTTCGTCCTTGCCGAACGAACGACGGATTTCCAGATCCCGGTTATCCGCAAGTCGACAGCGAAGCATCCCGCCGTATTCCTGTCCATACCACGGCTTATAGCCTTCGACCCAAGTATCCAGTCTCCTCTGTACCTTCAAGTCGGAACGGAGCTGCCCATACAGCAAAGCTACCAGAAAGCGCTGCAGCGTGGATTTTCCGCCTTCGTTAGAGGCGAAAATGAGGTTTACGCCCTTCTGGAATTCAATCGAGAAATCCCTGAGCTTCCCAAAACCCAGAATGTGACTGTCTAGAAAAATCACTTGAGCCTCACTTCATGTCCACTGAGCGCCTGGATTCCATAGAGCCGGGCACGCTCCAGGCGGACCTTTTCTTCATCAGATGCAGCGGCGATACGATCATTCATGTTCCGGACAAACTTGCCTCGAAGCGTTTTCTCCAAGGCGAGCGAATCAAAATCCAGAGCAGGATGGGTAGAATCCTCCCACTGGATATACAGAGCCTCTCCGGCCAGCCTCTCGTCAAGCTCTGAGATGGAAAGATCCAGCCTTGGATCCAGCGCGCCCGCAAGTTGAACACGCAGGATTGTGCTCGAATCGAAAAGAATTTTGCGCTTACTGAGAACGGCATCCAGAATCTGCTCCCGGGTTGAAAAGGAATCACAATCTATGACCAGCGTAGTCAGCGCATATTGGTTGCAGGTCTTGTTCTCGACATGCAGGTTCCCGTCAGTAAACTCGCCGAACAGGTAACCACAGGAACCGGGTTCATCCCAACCGCGCCCTTCTGGAATGCCCGAATACCAGACAGGAGTATCGTCTATCGTATTCGGCAGCCTATGTTGCTGGTGATAGTGTCCCAATGCGCAGTAATGAATATTTTTACCGGCAATATCATCGATCGTAAACGGTCCATGCTTTGACTTCCCGGCAGGAATCCGCCCTGTATTGGATCCATGCGACACCACAACATTAAAAAATTCATTTGACAGAACGGGAAGTTTCTGGAAAAGACGCTCCTCCAGGTGCGAGTGTTCAAATCCGAAACCGGTCACGCAAACACCAAGTTCAGGGATTTCTATCGATCGAAACTCCTCAGTATTGAAGATGTGAACATTATCGGGCCACAATTCCTCTTTGTAGGGAGATCCGGGAATAAAGGGATCATGGTTGCCAGGGGCGATAAATGCACGTCCGGGGCGAAGAGCCTCAAACTGTTGCTTCAGAAATTCGACGGTGTCCGGAGTTACACGCTCCGATTCGTAAAGGTCCCCGGCAATAAGTACCAGGTCAGCATTATACTGACAAGCATCCTCAATAATCCGGCGGAAGGTTCCGCGAATAGCTTCCCTTTTTCGATCTCCCAGCCTTGAGGGAAACCCCGATCCTGAAAAGCTCGTATCCAGATGAATATCTGATGTGTGTATAAACCGAAAAGGACTCATTTACACCCTTGACATGGGCGACCTGTGATCGCCCTGCAATTCTTTGTGTACCGATTGTTCGCCATAGGTTGACTATGCAGGAATCCGGACACCGGATGCAAGCATCAAGATCCCAATGGAAAATAAATCCGCATTTTTCTGGTTGCCCTATCTTTATTTAATGAATAAATTAATAATTACGGTGACAGTCACCATAATTAGTGTGAAGCTATTTTCGGGACACTACACTGGAAATGGCAGCCTTGTGAGAAAAGTGGATAAACTGTAATATTTAAATCATCTCTGAGGAGGAATGAACGTATTTGCGTATTAGGAGTTCGGCTGTAAATAGTTTACTCTGATTGAAATAACAGAGATCATCATCGCGATTCGAGGTTATAAATTGGATCAAGAAAGCCAGACCGTTCCTAAAATTGAATATGATAACGCCGCGCTTGCCGCGCTTATCAAAAAAACAGGTGAAGGAGATCCGACCGCCTTCGCCGACCTCTATGACAGTACGGGCAATCTTATCTTCGGGCTTGTTCTGCGCATTTTGACAGATCAAACCTTAGCCGAAGAGGTTCTGCTTGATGTCTACACTCACATACGGAAGGAATCTGCATCTTACAATCCTGAAAACTTCATGCCGCTTGAGTGGATTATAACAATTGCCCGCACTCGTGCGGTAATGAGACTGGATTCCAATAAGGAAGGAAGAAAAAGAACTTTACCGGAAGCCGGAGAAACGGATCCAAAAACGACTGTCGCCCCTGCACTGCAGGATTTTGCCCGTTCTTCAATCGAATCCCTTACACACTCGCAAAAGGAAATACTGGACTGGATTTTTTATACAGGCCTGAGCTGCAGTGAAGTTGCAGCAAACAGTGGAAAGCCTCTGGGAGCCGTTAAAACGTACACCCGGCTCGGGATGAGCAAGCTTTATGATCTGTTTTGCCCTCTTTATGAGCGCGGGACGGGATCAGAAAACGATAATGGGGAATAAAACATTGAGTCATGAAAAGCCGACGGAGGAAATACGGGAACTGGCCGCTCTATTTTCCCTCGGAGCTTTAACCCAACACGAAGCACGCAGTTTCGAAGCACATATCCTGGAGGGATGCCGGGTTTGTGAAAAGGAATACAATAAATTCAAGCATATTACAGCCGAAATCGGATTCACCGTAAATGAGACGGCTGCACCTGACTACATTCGAGAGATGATTCTCGCACGCATAGAACACGTGGCTCCGGAAAAGATCCCTGAACAAACACCGGAATCCGAACCGAAAGATGAAGAAGCCTCCGCTAAAACAATCCTTTCGTCGGCGCCCCGACCTGTTCTGACTCAGCCCTCCAGCAGACGGCTGAATATTTTCCCCTGGATCCTGGCAGTCATATTGGCCGCGGCCGCAGCCCTCATCTTTTATGCCTATTATAGCGAGCAGGTCGCTAATGACCGCTTGGAATCGGAATTAGATACCATCCGGTCCGAAAAACAGAACCTTGAACTATCGCTTGAGGATCAAAAAAGCTGGGAAGGAGATCTGCAACAGATTATTTCCACCGTTTCCAAACCGGAAACCCGCATCCTGCATCTGGCGGGATACGACAAGGTCCCCACGGCATCAGGTGCTATTCTCTGGGATGTACAGGAGAATAAATGCCTGATTTTCGGTTATATGCCGCCGGTCCCATCCGGGAAAGCCTATCAACTCTGGTACCTGACCTCCAAGGAACAAATCCCATCAGGTATGTTAAGACCTAATCCGGACGGCCGGATTTACCGCTGGTTCCCGATCCCTGAATCGATAACGAGCATGACAATGGTCATTTCTCTTGAACCGGAGGGCGGCTCCAAGAGCCCCAGCTTGCCGTGGTATGCAATCGGCCGGAAAGACTAGGGCTAAAAATGGGGACATAATACCTATTAAACTTCACTAGGGTAAATGCCGAGGCGAGAAATCCTGCCGGTTTAATGGGTATTATGTCCCCATTTTTTAACCATAATCCTTTAAATAAGATATAAAGACATATATTCTCTTCGGGTTGACAGAAGGAGGGACAGTAAATGCCCGATTATGACCCACACGCTATTGAACCTAAATGGCAGGAATTCTGGGAACGGAACAAAACTTTCTGCGTGAGCGACGACGGCTCCAAGCCGAAACTCTATGTTCTGGACATGTTTCCCTACCCGTCAGGCGAGGGTCTTCATGTAGGGCATCCTTCAGGGTACAGTGCCACCGACATGTATAGCCGGTTCAAGCGCATGAATGGTTTCAACGTATTGCATCCAATGGGATACGATGCTTTCGGATTGCCGGCGGAACAGTACGCTATAGAAACAGGAACACATCCCCGTATTACGACTGAAAGGAACATTTCCAACATCCGGCGCCAGATTAAGAGCCTGGGATTCAGTTACGACTGGGATAGGGAATTCGCTTCGACCGATCCGGAGTACGTACACTGGACACAATGGATCTTCCTGCTTCTGTTTGATACATGGTTCGATCCTGAATATGAGTGGGTGGATCCCGACGGAAAAAAGAGAACGGGTAAAGGCCGGGCCATCTCGGAGCTTCCAATACCGGAAACTGTCCGGGCAGATGGAGAAGAAGCCATATGCCGGTACAGAGATTCTTTCCGCCTTGCCTATCAGGCCGAATCCCCGGTGAACTGGTGTGAGGCTCTGGGTACCGTGCTTGCGGATGAAGAGGTCATCAACGGGCGCTCGGAGCGGGGGGATCATCCGGTACAGCGGATCCCGTTACGTCAGTGGATGCTCCGGATCACCGCCTATGCAGACCGCCTGGTCGAGGATCTTGAAATCCTGCGGTGGCCGGATGCTATTAAAGAAATGCAGAAGAACTGGGTGGGGCGCAGCCAAGGCGCAGAGGTGGACTTCCCCATTGAAACATCCGGCTTCGAATATAATGCATGGGCCGCCGGACGAAAAAATGCCGGATACCTCGAAGAACCCGACCTGGATACGATCCGGGTCTATACAACACGACCTGATACGCTGTTTGGCGCGACGTATATGGTTCTGGCTCCGGAACACCCCCTGGTGGAAAAACTGACAACAGCTGAGCAACTCGGCGAAGTCCAACAATACATAAAATACGCTTCCACAATCAGCGAAGAGGACCGAATAGCCGGACGTGGGGAAAAGAGCGGTGTGTTTACGGGCGGATATGCAATAAATCCTGTAAACGGCGAAAGGATACCGATTTGGATTGCCGATTATGTGCTGATCAGTTACGGAACCGGAGCCATTATGTCCGTTCCGGGCCACGATCAGAGGGATCTTGAATTCGCCAGAACCTTCGAGCTTCCCGTACGTGCGGTCGTCATGCCGACGGACGACTGGCTGGAGCGGATGCAATCCTGCCTGGAAAATCAGGATGGGATTTTAACCGGAGGGGTTTCTGCGAAGGACAGGCAGTCTCAGATACTGATCAACCGTGGTACCTATGCCGGGTTTATCGGACTGCTACCTGAAGCCTATACGGAGGATGGGGAGGGTATGCAGTCGGCAAATCAGGGGGTTTCCCTGGATGGACTGCCCACTGCTCAGGCAAAAGAAAAGATTGTTGAATGGCTCGTTCTATCGGGAATCGGGCGTCCAGCGGTCAAATACAAATTACGGGACTGGCTTTTCAGCCGCCAGCGCTACTGGGGAGAACCGATCCCGATCCTTCACGCATTGGATTCCGACGGCAAACAGACCGGAATGATTCAGGCGGTTCAGGAAAATGAGCTTCCGGTATTATTGCCGGAAATGGACGATTTCAAGCCGACCGGAAAGATTGAAGGGCCGCTGGAAAAAGCAACGGAATGGATTCACGTCCAGCGCGACGGGCGCTCGTTCGCCAGGGAGACCAATACAATGCCCCAGTGGGCCGGTTCCTGCTGGTATTACCTTCGTTTCTGTGACCCCCGGAACCGGAATAAAGCATGGGATCCTGTCAAAGAGAAATACTGGATGCCCGTGGACCTTTATGTCGGTGGAGCAGAACATGCGGTTCTGCATCTGCTCTATTCCCGCTTCTGGCATAAAGTGCTTTTCGACCGCGGTCATGTCTCCACAATCGAACCGTTTCTGAAACTGGTCAACCAGGGGATGATCCTTTCCACTACCTACCGAACATCGGAAGGCCGGATTGTTCCCTACTCCCAGATCGATTTCAAGGAATTCAGGGCATTTCATGCGGAGACGTCGGAAGAACTTGTCGGAGAGACCGAGAAAATGTCCAAATCCCGCGGGAATGTCATTCCCGTTGACGTCCCTGTTCAACAGTACGGAGCGGACACTACACGTCTGTACGAGATGTTCATCGGCCCGCTGGAATCCACAAAACCCTGGAGCATGCAGGGAGTCGAAGGCATCAACCGATTCCTGAATCGTGCGTGGCGTATGATTGTCGATGAGTCCTCTGATGTTTTGGAGCTCAATTCCGCAGTCGTTAAAGATGGTGCAGCTGCAGACCTGCAACAGCTGCGCATGCTGCACAAGACGATCGATACCGTGACCAAAGACATGGAAAGCCTGAGTTTCAATACCGCCATCAGCCGTTTGATGGAATTCGTCAATTACTTTACAGGACAGGCTGTCCGGCCGCATTCCTGCATGGAGAGTTTTGTATTAATGCTCTCTCCTATGGCGCCCCATATCTCCGAAGAATTATGGCAGGTTCTCGGTCATTCGGAATCGATAGCCCACGCCTCCTGGCCGGTCCTTGACCCCCAATATATCCAGGAAAGTTCCATTGAGATTCCGGTTCAGATCAACGGTAAGGTCCGTGGACGGATAACGATCGCCGCAGACGCGGACAACAGTGAGATAGAACAGGCCGCCCTCTCGGATACCAATGTCAAAAAACATCTTGAAGGCCATTCCGTAAGGAACATAATCGTGATCCCGAAGAGGATGATCAATATCGTCGCGACTCCTAAATAAATTGATGTAGGGGCGAACCTTGTGTTCGCCCGTCTTCACGCAATCACGGACCGCCGCAATACGATCCTTCATCGTTTCATCCTCAATCGTTTTTGTAGCGAACCTTGTGTTCGCCCTCTTAACGAGGATCCAAGCCGTAGAAGACCTCCACAGTAACCGGGACTCTTTCACGAACCATATCGGCGATACGATCCAGCTCATCATTGGTGAGAGGGGATACGTATTGCTCTAAAGGAGTGCGGGCGACTGTATATAGCTGTAAAGTTTTCAACCGCCCTCCGGATTCAAGCAGACGGTTCAGGTTATTGCAGTACGCTTCAATCTCGCTGTCTGAAGGAACGGCACCGCATAGTCTCAACCAAAGAGTTTGAATAACCAGCGGTCGTATGAGTGCAGCATTCCGGATATTGTCGAGAATTTTTTCGAGTGGAGCATCGGGCCTGTTAACCCTTTGAAAATATTCTTCCGTGCCGGCATCAAGTTTGGCCCAGATCTCCCCGTTGTTTTTATCCATCGCCTCCAGAGCTGCCCCGACCTCCGGTTTATCCAGACGTGAGGCGTTGGTGATAAGAACGATTTTTGTATCCGCCAGTTGGAAACGTTTTCGAGCCCGGACGGCTATTCGGACCGCCGCATCGAAAACCGGCGAGGCTGTCGGTTCACCGTCTCCGGAAAAAGCTATGTCACGAACTCCCCGTCTCTGTGGAGGCAGAAGATTAAAAGGAGCAACCTCATACAGAGATCCACTTTTTTCATCCCGGAGAATTGCATCCAGTTCCATTTGAAGTCGACGGGTGTCTACGTCACGGCAAACCGGCCGGATTTTACGATGAACCTGGCAGTAAATACATTTGAAGTTGCACTCTTTCCCCGGACTCAGATTAAGTCCAATGGAAATTCCACGGCTCCTTCTGGACACAACCGCATAGGTATACCGGTGGTTCTTCCATCGCCTTTCATGCTTCCGATAGGCAGCATTAAAATTATCGGATTTCCTTCTCTTTGATTCTGGCATTATCGGTACTGTAAACCTTCTTATATCCGTTTGAATGAACGTGTCATTATACCATGCACAGTGCCGGCGAAATTGTCCGGCTACGCCCTAGTGTGATGTCCCGGAAATAACTTCACACAATCATGAAATAGCCGTCGGCTAACTATGATTTGTTGCAAAATTCAAAACATCCTATATCGCGAAACGGAGATTCCTTGGAGTGCGGGAGCTTGCTCCCGCCTTTGATCCATCACACTTAAACGTACCAAAGGCGGGAGCAAGCTCCCGCACTCCAAGGACGTTGTCGTTCCATTGAAATTCCCTTATAAAAGTAGAAAAACTGGTAGTATCTCGGAACTCCCAAATTAAAAAAACCTGAATTTTAGTGTGAAGCTATTTCCGGGATATCACACTAGCTGAAACTAAGATTCGGCCAGGCTACGCCGGACAAGACGCCTGACACGCAATTTCCATTGACATCGACAGACGGGCCTTGATAGGCTTACACCTATTATTGCCGAGGCTTGTATGACTATGAAGCGGGAGGATTGATTAAGAAATGGATTCAACGGATCTTCATCATATGAATTGCTTCCTTCGAGCCGCCTTTCTGCCCGTTGTAGTAGGAATCGTACTCATTATCAATATTAGCATCCTTACCGTACTCTCTCGGTTTGGATGATGGCACCATAACTGGGTTTTCCAGAGCCGTCATCCGAACCGGGATGACGGCTTTTTTATTTTGTGCGCCTCTTTTTTAGCGCAGGAGACAGATACCATGACAGACAGTTCGTTTCAGGATCCAAGGTCCAATAATTCGCAGAACACACGAACGCTTTCCATCCTCGTTGAAAACCGGTTTGGAGTTCTCTCCCGGATTGCAGGTCTTTTCAGCATGCGGGGCTACAATATCGAAAACCTCACGGTAGCCGGAAGCTCCGATCCCGGTCTTTCCCGCATAACCATGGTAGTACGATGTGAAGCGCTCCTGGCCCAACAGATATTGAAACAGGTCAATAAACTGCCCAATACGGTCGAAGCGGTAGATTTGACAGATAC
>Ga0209536_100012138_pt1 | contig 12556 bp, 9 predicted proteins | sample DeeMarSeWOR28_12_FD_187461 | JGI IMG/M metagenome (GOLD analysis project Ga0209536, IMG submission 187461) | Marine sediment microbial communities from White Oak River estuary, North Carolina - WOR-2-8_12 (SPAdes) (version 2) | ecosystem: Environmental > Aquatic > Marine > Intertidal zone >...
GTGGCTGAAAGTGTGATGGAAGAAGCAGGGTTTGTCCCCGAGGCTGATGATGCCGAGAAAACGCCCACGACCACGGGAGTCGATGCTCCCGAGGCACCGAGTGCCGACAAGCCGAAACTTACAAAACTCGAGCAGCTCGAACTAGACCTCAAAGAAGCAATCGCCAAAGAGGACTATGAAAAGGCTGCCCGGTTGCGTGACGATATCAAGAAGCAGAAAACGCCGAAAAGCTGACCCACTACATCTCTTACTGGGACGGTCGAGGGAACCGGGATCCACGCATGACGAGTCCGTCCCGAAAATCAAAAACACGCACACCACGCACCTACACCACCCACCATTGATGGTACTCCCGGAAGGAGGATTGTATCGGTGAATTCTCTGCGAGGTTTGCTCCTCGGAGCTGTGATTTTAGCGTGTGGCGTCGTTCTTCAGCACAGCGCAGATGCCGCCCCACATGTTCAGGCTGCCCCCGACTCGACGGTCGGGACATCCCTGATCGAGCAAGGAGACTATTGTGCGCTGACGACATTTGACCATGCCAAGGCCATTGAGTTATACACGAAGGGGCTTGCCGCAGACCCCGGGAACGCCGAGTTGCTGTGGAGGATCAGCCGGGCCCACGTCGAAATTGGTGAGCACCTCCCGGCTGAAACCGACGAGGAGAAGGAACAGCAGCTGAAAGAGTACGAGAAAGCCGAAGCGTTCGCCACCAAGGCCATTGCGGCGAATTCGAAGAATTCGATGGCGTACACGCGCCGGGCCATTGCCAACGGACGGATCGCTCTGTTCAAGGGAGTCTGGGAATCGGTCGACCTCGTGAAATCCGTGAAGGCCGATTTGGACACTGCCCTTTCGCTCGATCCGAAGAACCACGTCGCGCTCTACGTCATGGGGCGCACGCATCTCAAAGTTGCTGAGAAGCCCGGGATTATCCGGTGGCCCCTGGGGCTTTCGTGGGCCGATGTGGAAGAGGGGATCGTGTTTTTTGAGAAGGCCATCGCCCTGAAGCCGCAGTTCATCATGTATCGGCTCGACTGTGCCCGCGCCTACATCGAGGAGGACGAGTTTGAGAAGGCTCGAGAGCAACTGACCACGATCGAGACCCTGCCGAACGAGGATCAGGACGACGATCAGTTCCGCTCCGAAGCCAAGGCTCTTCTGAAGGAAATTGAAGACGAATAGACGGTAGAGGGATTGTCACGAACGCCAAACGCCCGGGCCAATGCCCGGGCGTCGCTATTGTGAGGCTGGTCCAGATCTATCGCAGCAGGAGCATGGAGCGAGTCTGGGCACGCCCGGCGTGCCGTAGCGTGACGAAATAGACCCCGCTGGGAAGGCCGCCACCCTCAAACTGCACCCTGTGCGTACCGGCCTGATGCAGGCCATCAGCGAGCATGGCAACCTCCTGACCGAGTAGATCCCGTACGACGAGACAGATGTCCGATTCGCGCTCGAGCGTGAACGCGATCGTGGTCGAGGGGTTGAACGGGTTGGGGTAATTCGCAAGAAGCTCGAACTTGTCGGGGACGGTGGTCGAGGGGGCTTCGTCGGAGACCCCGGAGACGCTTTGGAACGTATTGGCGAGGGCGTTTGAAAACTTGTTCCAGTTGGTTGAGTTGTCGCGGAGATTTGCATACGCCTGCTCGACATGGATAAAGCGGCCGCTGGAAGTCGAGGCATACTGGCTGCACGGATCTGCAACGCCGTTCAGGAATCGCCCCTGCGTGTTCTGTGTGGCGATGAGCCTGGTCCACCCGATATCAACATGTGCCACTTTGAAGGTAAGGCTTGCGTCCTCGAAAGCGAAATTGTCCCTGAGGAGAACGAGTTTGTCGTCCCCTGTAGGAGCGGCACTTGTTCCGTAGCTCATGATGAGGTCGGGGTCGCCTGTGAGCTTCGCGAAGCCGTGTACCTGCACAAAGACCATCTCAGGAAAAAATGACGCAAGCACCTGTGTTGTGGCTTGGAAGGTTCCATCGACATTGTGCGGCTGGTCCGAGATGCGGTATGGTTCCGCACTCGCCGAACAGGTCGTCGTTGTTCCCGAGCAGGGGGAGTACTGGGAGTTGTTGCAGCGATGGGCCCCGCTGATGAAGAAGGCTCCCGCCCCGTTGTTCTTGAACATGCGGATACTTTGGCGGCCCGTGTTGCTGTCGTTCAAGGGATGGGGTGACTGGATGGCGAGGTTTGGCCGCAGAGGCTGGGGATTGAACACGTAGACCCCCCAGTAGCGACCGTTGCCGGCCAATTCCTCAAGAACCACGTACTCGTGCGACGGCATGGTCGTGTTGTCCGTAAACACCACGACGTCATACCCGACCAGAGAGGCGCTCGAATCCGCCTCATGATATTGCCCCTGCAGGATGAAGCTGACGGCGGTGGACCACTCGGCGAACTGTCCGGCGCTCGGCGCCACGTACTTATATATGGAGCCTGACCCCGGCATGGTCGTGATGTGGTTGTCAATGCGAGCAACCAAATCCCCCGACACGTACGTCTGGCTGTGCAAGGCGGCTGACGCACAAAGTGCCACAATACCCGCGAAGGTGCCCCGTTTGAAAAGTCTTTGAAACATCCTCGTGCCTTTCAGATTCATAGAAAGAGTGCTCGAACTGCCCGTCGATCAAGAGTGCTGAATTTCGTGTCCCGACGGTGTGTCGCTGCGCACGCTAGTTTGCCGCAGCGGCCCCGCCCCGGCGGGGATCGGCCGAAGCCTGGTATGTGCGGGTCGCCGGATCAAAAAGGATCATTTGGGCCCCGCCAAAAAAGAGGTCGTAGTCCCCGTAGATTTCAAGCGCGTGGCCTTTGGCTTCGAGCTCTGCGCGGATCTCTTGGCTGTAGCGGTTCTCGAGATAGAGGTAATCCTCAAACTTCTGGCAGAAAAAGCGCGGGGCGTCGTTTGCTTGGGCTGCGTCCATGCCAAAATCTACAACATTGGTGATCAGCTGGACGACCGTTGAGACGATCCGGGCCGAGCCCGGGCTTCCGACGGCGAGAACGGGGATGCCGTCCTTCACAAGGATAGTAGGGGAAATTGAGCTGCGCGGTTGTTTCCCAGCCCGGGCAGCATTCACCTGTACAGTGCGGGCAAAGTTTGAGCGCGCGTTGTTCATGAGGACGCCTGCTGTCGTCATCCCTGATCCGAAGAATGTCCCGAGCGTCTGGGTGAGCGAGACCATCGACCCATTGCGGTCGACCACGACCAGGTGCGTTGTATGTCCTCCCCCATCAGCTTCCGCGAGATCCAAACGGAGGAACCCATCGTCGCGAGGATCGCGTGAGTCCGACTCTTTTTCAAACTTCTCCGGCTTTCCAGGTTTGGTGTCGCGGTACCGCGGTGGCGTGGCCCGTTCCATGTTGATATCGAGAAACCGCTCGAGCGCATACGGCTTCGACAACAACCCCTTCAACGGGAATTGCTCGAACAGGGGGTCGGCGATATACGCGCTCCGGTCGGCATAGGTGCGCCGCAGGGCTTCTGCCATGAGATGGAGGCTTTCCACCGATACGGTGGGATGTCCAAGCTCCCCCAACGGGACGTTCTCGAGGATATTCAGGGCTTCGATCACGGCAGCGCCCGACTGTGGAACGGCGGCCGAGAGCACGTCATATCCCCGGTAGGTGCCCTTCACAGGTTCGGTGACGATTTCCCTGTAGTTCTTGAAATCGTCCAGCGTGAAGACTGCCCCCCGCTGACTGGTCTCTTGGACAATCGTTTGGGCGACGGTTCCCTCGTAGAATCCCGCCCGTCCATTCTGGGCAATCAGCCGGAGCGTCGAGGCGAGCGCGGGCTGGGTGAGCCTGTCTCCCTCGGCGCGAGGGAATCCCTCGTCCAGATAGATCGATGAGGTTGCAGAATCTTTCTCGAGCAGCTCGAAGTTATCCAGGATGATCTTGGCGAGTGTCGCGTCGATTGCGAATCCTTCCTCGGCATAGCGGATTGCCGGCTCGAGGACAACGGCAAGCGGCAGCGACCCAAACTGCTCGAGCGCACCACACAGGCCGGCGACGGTTCCAGGGACCAGCGAAGCTCGCACGGATTGACGGTCTTCCTCTCGGTCATACGGGAGTTCTTCGAGCCGCTCGCCTGCGCGTTGGTAGTAGTTGATGTACAGGCTCTTTTTCTCGGGACCCAGGAAGATCAGCATCCCCCCTCCGCCACCAAGGCCAGAGCCATCAGGTTCCACAACGCCGATTGCGAAGGCGGCGGCGACCGCGGCGTCGACGGCATTCCCCCCTTTGGCAAGCATGGTCAGGGCCGCTTTGGTCGCCAGGGGATGGGCAGTCGCAACCGCCGAGGTCGTGCCCACGGCGACCTGTGAAGTGCCGGTCTGCGTTTGGGCACTAAGCAGTGCCGCAGCCGCAATCAGAGCCGCCGCGGTATGAACGAGAGAACGAAAAACTGGACGATGACTCATGGCCTTGTTCCTGTTGGACGCCCTATGGTGAAAGGATGCGATCATCTACGGAATCACGGATTGCAACGGAGCCACGGCGCCGGCGATTTTGTCGACGACCTCAATCGGAATCTTCTTTTCCTGGGCAATAGAGCTGAAGAAGGAGTCCTCGTCGCCCTGCTTCACGATGAGTAGATAGGCCGCGGCCTCAGCCGCCACTTTGTTGAAGTCATCCGACTGGCTGCCACGCCGGGCGGCACCCCCCAGGTGCATGGTGAGGACGGGAATCTTCGCCTTCTTGGCTGCTTCGAGCAACGTCGTGACGCGGTTCATCTCGTCTTCGCGGCTAATCCCCGCGGCTCCCAGTCCCTTGGAACTGAATCCTGCGACAACGATGAGTGTGTGAATGCCCTTGAGGTCAGCCGGCTGAGCCAGCGGCTTCGCCAGAGCCTCGATCTTTGCCTTCTTCAAGAGCGTAGAGGCCATTGTGACATCGGCGCTCTGGCCGGCCGAGGTAAGAAGGACCGGCTGTTTGAACGTTGGTGCTTTCTGGGCCGAGGCCGAAATCGCGAAGCATGTGATCAGAACGGCCACCAGGACGAAATGAAAGCGGAACGCGGTCATGGGATCTCTCCGGTTGTCGATGGATGGAATGTCGTTGGCGAATTGAGAAACGCGCCCACTCCCCCGGAAGCACACTCAGCAAACGAAGGGAGCCGGTCAAGCATGATTCGGCGCTCGGGACGCTCGTCGTTATATCCTTCGAGCAGCGCGGCGATGCCCTGGAGATGGCGTCCGACACGGAGCTCGATCGGAACCCCACTGGAATCATAGGGAATCTTCACCATACCGATGGCTGCTGCCTTCAGATACATCCGGTCGATCCCTGACACGAGCAGCTCAGGCGTTGTTCTGCCCCTGAGCCGCCCCTGCATGATATTGCCGGTTTCCATCAGGAAGGCATAGGCCTCGGTTCCGTCTCCCCATTCCCGATGGCTCAGGCCCCGGAAGCGGACGGGGGAGCGTTCGAGGGTGAACTGCAGGTCCTCAAACTCAAGGCTCAACACAGCCTGTGCGGCGATCTCCGTCCCCTTCTCGTGTGCCACGATGGTGTTGATGACCGGATACTCGGGGGCTGCTTCGTGCAAATCGATCGCGATGTCGACCCCCTCGGTGCGCAGCACCTGCATGATGGCGTACGCGACGCGCTCGGTGTAGGTGCCGTCCGGACGGCCGGGGAAGCAACGGTTCAGATTACGCGTCTCAATGCCTGACAATTGCTGGCCCGAGGGATGATGAAGGTACACCAGCGGGTCAGGCCACTGGTCGATGGGGTTCATTCCCCGCGAGCCGTAGCGAAAAGTGCGTTCTCCCATTGGCAGCGGGATCGTATAGTGCTCGGGGTAGGCCTCCATGGGGTCCGTGCAGGTGTATCCCCCCCACGAAGCCTGGGGAATGACGATCAGACGACCGCGTTCGACGACGATATGCTCGACCAAGACCGTGGCAGCGAGAAATCCCGATGCCTCGTTCGGATGCACGCCACCCAAGACACACAGCGTTCCCCCCGGTAGGGCTCCCTCCAGCACGTAGACGGGTGTCTCGGCGCTTGATCCCAGCAAGGCATTGTGATAGGCCCCCAGGGTCGTCTGCCTGGTCACGCCCGGTCCAGGAAGGATGAGATCGGCCTGGCGCATGGCACGAAATTCCCATGACGCGACCACCGCGAGGGCGGCGACGAGAATGAGCATCAAAACAGCGCGAGCGTGATGTGAGCGCATGAAGGGTCCTACTTGATGTGGAGGATCCTCAGCACGAGCGGCACGAGGATCAGCGCGTAGGCCAACTGGTGGTGCCACCGCCGTTCGCTGAAGAGCTCGATGGTGATCACGCCGCCCAAGATGGCGACAATGCCAATGTAGATCCAGTGCAGTATAGTAAGCATCAATTCATCCCCAGAAAAGCCCCGATCTCGCGTGAATACGCGATCATGAAGATCCCGCACGCCTCAGCCGCCAGAACCGGAATGAGCGATTCCTTCAGTATCCGGAAGTGGCCTTCCTCGCCGACGACTTGTCCCCCGAGGACGCAGAGCAAAAGCGGAGGCGGCATCATATCCCCCAGCCCGGCGATCAGGGACAGCGCGGAAGCTATGACGATCTCATTGTGTCCCAAGAACGCGAAGAGAAAAGGAATGCCCACGACCGAGGCGGATGCATAGGCCGATCCGAAGGCCGGCATCACCAGTGCGATTCCCACGAACAGCAGCACGGAGGGAACTTCCAGGGCACTGACGGCAAGAAATCCCCGTACGCCGGTCAACGTCATGATCTGCACAAACATGCCGACCCCGACCAGGATGCTCATGACAGGGAGGGCATCCCGAACTCCGGTGCGGGCAATTGCCCCGAGCCGGATCCGTTCCCCGGTCCCGAGGGCAGTGAGCGTGCCGATGACGAAGATCAGCGGGATCCCGATATCAGGGATCCAGCGGGGGAAGACGCGGATGGCGGCCATCAGCCCGATTACCACGACAAGGGGGAGAAACAGTTTCACGCCATGCCGAGCGTGGAGTGCCTCGGGGAGGTTGTCCAGGAGTTTCTCGGGGGCGAAGGATCGACGGTAGCGGATCCGGTAGTAGACGGCGATGCCCAGCGCCAGCGGAGCGGTCGCGAGCAGCAGCGGCTTTTCAAACCCGATGTAGGGCATGTCGACGCCGCCGCCGATGATCATGACGGGGATGTTGATCGGGGGAGCAATCATACCCAGGACTCCCCCGATCGCAAGGAATGATGCCAGGGCCCGCTTCGGCATCCCGAAGGCTAGCAGGGCCGGCGCGACAAGGGCCCCGGTCGTAAGAATGCACACCGACGAAAGCCCGGTCAGCATGCCGGGGAACATCACAAACGCCATCACGAACACCATCAGAAGCGTTGGATGACGGTGAAGGCTCTTGATCATCACGTGGCTGATCGTCCCGAGGGCCCCCGAGGCTTCAATCGCCTTCATAAACACCATCGCGGTCGCGATGATGAGCACGGCGTCGAAATAGCCGAACATCCCTTCCACGAGATGACGGACCGGGACTCCCTCCCCTCCGGCGAGCGCGCCCAAAAGGGCGGCCAGCGCGAGGGCCACGCCTGAGGGGATCTTCAGCCAGAAGACACCCCCGGCGAAGGCCACGATCATCACAAGAAAGACAATAAGTTCGGAGGACATAACCCTACATAGTCCACGATGGTGGGAGGAGCTGCCCTGGCGCACGGGAGAAGCCCGCGTGCGGACAGCAGGACTGGGGTGAGTGGCACTGAAGAAGAAACATCAACGACACGGTCCGTCTACAGTCCGATCGACAGCGAGAAGACGTGTACGGAGCCGAGCCGCACCAGGTCCATCATCGCGTAGTCAAACCCGGCGGAAAACGATCCGGGAACGTTCCACTCAAGGCCGACACCGTACGACCACCGTCGGACGTCGTCATTGACATGATAGCCCCCGCGCAGCGCCAGAACCTCTGCAAATGTGTATTCGATTCCGATCGCGGCATTTTCCGGCGCGGCGTTCGAGTGGTTTCCATCAATCGCCAGGCGCACCGCGTGAGTCTCATTGGACAGAAGAGCATCGGAGGTTCCCACGAGCTGCCAGCCGATTCCCACCCGGAAGTTGATCGGCATCTCCCACGACTCGGTCGCCAGATTGCTTGCGACCCCGACATTCGTCGCGTTGTTGGGGTTTGGATCGTAGGTCCGTTGCAGATCGCGGCCCGACAGCTGCATTGTTGTCCCGAAGTTGGTGAACGCCATCCCGACGGTGATGCCGTTCCACCCGGTGGTCAGAATCGTCCCCATATCGAGGGCGAACCCCGTTGCGGACTCGTTGTAAATGCTCTGGTTAATGAACTTCGCTGTCGCTCCGAAGGTGAAGAAGTTGACGAGGCGGGCGGCGTAGGTGACTCCGACGGCGACGTCCGTGGCGCTGAAAAACGTCCCGGTCCCCTGAGGCTGGAGCTCGGTCGTGATTTCCATGTCGCCCATCGACAGAAGCGTCGCGCTGATTCCGATGCGGTGATCATCCCCGATCGGAAGCACGATGCCGAAATACTGGTGCCGGAGATCTGCGAACCAGTCGGTGTGCGTCGCGAAGATCGAGAAGGATGGTACCCCGACCAGGCCCGAAGGGTTCCAGTACATGGCGCTCGGATCATCCACAATGCCCGAGGTTGCCCCGGCCATCGCGACCTGCCGTGCCCCCACCCCGATGCTCAAGAACTGGGCCGCGGTCGTGCCGGCTTTGTTTTGGGCCAGGCTCAGATCACCCAGAGTGACGCTGAGCAGGAAGCAGAGGATACTGTTGAGGAGAGTTTTCATAGGTCACTTCACCAGTGCGAATTTCCCGAGATGACGGTTCCCGTTCGGATCTTCGACAACATAGACGTAGACGCCGAAAGCCAATGCCTGATTCCAGTCCGTGACGAGATTCCAGGCAAGCGAGCCTTCCGTAATACTTTGATGGTAGAGCGTTTTGACGAGGATTCCCGAAACCGTGTACACGTTGATGGTGCATTCCGGGGGAAGGTACATGAATCGAATCTCCCGGACATTCTGCTTCTGTTCATAGCGTGAGACCACGATGTACGGATTCGGGACGACCCGAATCTTGGTCAGATCGACCGCCGTCTCGTCGATCGTAGCTGGCGAGAAGGTGAACTCAAAGACATCCCCCGTGCGGAGTGCGTTGAAACTCGTGACGCGGACAATCGACCCGGGAGTGGGAGGGTTGCCGGGGGGATCCCCAGGCGCATTGACGATCGCGATCTGATACGCGAACTGGGGAGGCAATGTTGCCGGGTTGGCCGATCCGGGCGTGGGAGGCGGGTCGGGATATGGGACACGCGTCGCGAAGATGGTTTCTCCCTCGTCCCACTGCTGGTTGGCGTTGAGATCATTCACTTCAAAGCAGACCTGCCGGTTATTATTGATGTCCCAGACCGTGAAGGGAACCGTGAAGGAGGCGACCGATCCGACGAGTCCCCACGAATAGGCCAATGCCTGCTCGGTGTCCGAAAAACGGACTTCGTAGGTCGTGGACTTCGACGCCGTGTCTGCTGAGGGGAATGTCGAGACCGACACGTACCAGGAGTTGTCCGTGCTGGGATTGTTGACGCCCAAGACGTTATTGCCATCCTGGTCAGTCACCGATTTGAGCCCGCCGATCACCGCATCGCTCGAGACCATGATTCTGAAGCCGTCGGCGACGGGAAGGTCCGGCGTATTCACCGCTTTGTTGGTGAGCACCGGGACGGCGGTGGAGCCTTCGATGCGTTCCACTGAGAACGTCGAAGCCGGTGTCCCCTGAATGGTGACCCGGTAAGGGTTCTGTCGGATGGTCGCGGGATTGATGATCTCGATTGACAGGGTTCCATCCCCGGAGCCTTGAGGGTGTGTCAGTGAAGCAAGGGACGCGGGGATACTCCCGGTGACTGGCGGCGTGGGGGTTGTCCGAATGAAATTCTTGACCTCTGGACCGTCTCCCCGCGCACCTTCCAGCGAGAAGAGCGTTGGCGAGCCCCGGTCGTAGGAAACGATCGTATACGAATACGTAATCCCGTTGACAACGGTCGAATCGACCCAGCTATGGCGAAGTCCCGTGTCGTTCCCAAGCCAGTTGAGTGGGTTCAATGGATCGGGACCCTTGATATTGTTGTTCAAGTCGAACTGGGCCACGGGGACGTAGCCGTAGGTGCGGCCGAGGGCATCGGTGATCTTCGTTCCCCAGGTGGTGCCGCCGTCTTCGCTGCGGTAGATCTTGTAGCCCTCGAAATCCTGTTCGCCGGTCGAGGGATCATAGGCGGTCTCTGGCGTGTCATCCCAATAGAGTGTCACCCGCCGGTCGCCCGTGACGGCGCTCAGGGTCGGAGAGGGAGGAGCGGCGGGGCCGTTGAAGTACGCGTCGTACAGTTGCTTCGCAGACCAGACGTTCTGGTAATAATCCGCATCGTCATCTCCGGCCAGGACGGCAATCACGAACTTGACCGTATCGTCAGGCGCCATATCGAAAGGTCCCGTGGCGGCGATCCAGACCGCGTCGAAGGGGGATGTGATCTGACCTACGTCGTCCATGCGGGGATTCGGCCCGTGAAAATAGTTCGAGGCAGGTGCCACGTTGGGATTCGTCGGGTCACTCGAGATGATGGGCCAGAGGATGTGATCATTGGTCGGCCCGGAATCAACGAAATAGTGAAAATCGGTTACGCCGAGATTCCGCGGCGTCTCAAAGAACACGGTGCCGAAGGTGAAGTCTTCGGTAATCCCCAGGGAATTCGGGACCGTGGCGCCGCCGATGTCTCCGTCGAAGTCACGCTGGGCGAGCGACCAGACGCGCGAGCCGTCGGCAAAGAGCGAGTCCACGAGCAGCAGGGTTTCCTGACCATAGTCGCTGCAGTCAGGGTCTTGATAGAAGCCGGTGTAGACCCCCTGGAGGAGGCGGCCGCTCTTGTTGATGATGAAGAGCTCATAGAAAATGTAGTCCTCGGCGTACACACGCCCGTAGGAATACGACATCATTTGGACCTCGAGTCCTATGACGTCTCCCTGCTGATTGTTCGCGTCCGTGAACTCCAGGTAGATATCCCGGTCAGAGGCGAACTCCCCAGGCATCTCCATGCCGGTCAAGGGGTTCTTCCGGAAGCGCCCCGGCCAAAAGGGTGTCCCGCTGGCGTCCACTGGCCAGGAGTCGGGAAGGTCGCTGTGGGCAAGATAGGGTGTGGCGTTGTTCCACTTCAGTTCAGCGTGCGGGACGGGATCGAGGGCTGGATTATAATGGGTTCGTCCGTACGAACCGTCCTTGGCGATCCAGTCTTCGTTGTCATTATCGGTCCAACCGTCGATGACATTCCCCTGGTTGCCGTTCTTGCTGTTTTCCCGGATGGCGAAAAAGAGCGCGAAGTCATCGCACAGTCCCGTGAAGTTCTCGCGGGGATACCGGAAATCAAAGAACGTCTCCGTAGGGGCATTGCCGACGTCCTCGTAGCGGGTGTCGGTGATCTGTCCGTAGTTCATCAGCAGGTTCTGCAGCTGGCCCTTGGTCTGGACGCCGATGGCTTCATCTGCAAAGCCGGCCCGCTTGGCTGCAGAAGCCGTCCCCTTCCGGTCGGCTTCCTGGGAAAGAAGCGACGATGCCGACGCGGCCAGAATGACGGCCAGCAGGAGAAAGCTCGATGATCGGGTGCAGGGATAAGACGTTTTCATTCGACGCTCCTCAGAACTCCACAAAGAACCCCAGACGGATGATGCGAGGGGGATAGACGTTTTCGGGATTTGCCTGCCGGTCCTTCGGGCGAACCGATGTCGGGCCCTCATCCCATGATTCCCCTGTGCGGGACCAGATATACCGGGTGTTTACTGCATCGAAGACGTTCGAGATATCCAGGTAGATGGTTGCCGTCAGAGGGTTGATCGGTATCTGACGTGAAATCTTGAGGTCGAGATTGAACACCCACGGTCGCCGACCGCTGTTCGGCTCTGGAACAATGTTGGATTCCTCGGCCTGACGCGAGGTCGGCGTGTACGGAAGTCCACTTCCCGCGGTAAAGATACCGGTGAAGGTGAACAACTCGAGCGGATAGAACCCGAAGAGCCGCGGCCCGAAATCGAGGGGGGTCTTGGTGATCAACGTGAGATTGATTTTATGACGCTGATCGAAGTCGAGCGGAAAATTCCGGTTGGGGCGGAGTGCCGCCGTCTCTTCGCGATAGGAGCTGTAGCCCTCGGTGGGATCGGACATGTTGCCCTGTGCGTACATGAGTGAGTACGTCAACCGTGTGGCGTACGACTGGCTGAACCGCTTGTCGAGGGTGACATCAATGCCCTGCACGCGTCCGAAATCAGAATTGATAAACACCGTATAGTCCCGTCCGACGAAGTAATAGAACGTGGAGGTCAGGTTCGTGATGTCCTTGGAATAGGCCGTGACATTGAGTCCCCAGTCGGTCGCCAGTTGTTGCTGCAGGCCGATTTCATAGGTGACAGTCTTCTCTGGGGCAAGCCCAGGGTTGCCAACCAAGGCGTCGTTGACCAGGATATCAGAGAGGGCATCATTCCGGTACAGATCATAGAACCGGGGAACCTGAAAGAAATGTCCGTAGGCAAAGTGGATCG
>Ga0209536_100012139_pt1 | contig 12556 bp, 11 predicted proteins | sample DeeMarSeWOR28_12_FD_187461 | JGI IMG/M metagenome (GOLD analysis project Ga0209536, IMG submission 187461) | Marine sediment microbial communities from White Oak River estuary, North Carolina - WOR-2-8_12 (SPAdes) (version 2) | ecosystem: Environmental > Aquatic > Marine > Intertidal zone >...
CAGTTCCGCCATGGCGTTGGCATTCAGGTGTGCTTCGGGAAAGGAAACCCCGGCAGCATCCATCAAACCATGGCAGACGATCGAGGTGGGATTCCCCACCGGAGGACGATCTCCTTTACGGCCATTAAACAGGGCGGACATCACTAGATTGTAGGATGAAGATTTCACAGGTGTTAACCTCCTATCAGTTTTCAGGATTATTAAGGTGTCAGGTGTCGGGTATCAGGTGTCAACAAAAGGATGACAGAGGACAGAAAACAGAAGTCAGATAAGGTGCTGCATCTTCCTGTTTTTATCATCTGGCTGTTTTAGTTTGACCTCTGAACTCTGCCTTCTGACCCCTGACCTCGCTGACACCTGACACCTGAAACCTGTCTTTTAAAGAAATATTTTCCCCGGATTCAGCAGACCCTTGGGATCGATCAGGTTCTTAATTTGTCCCATGAGTTGGTAACTCTCACCATGTTCCAGTTCCATGAATTTTCGCTTGCCGATGCCGATACCGTGTTCTCCGGTGCAGGTTCCGCCCAATTCTACTGCCTGTGTCACGATTTGGTGATTGATGTCATGGAGCATCGACCATTCCTTCTCGTTACCGGGGTCACCCATCAGGACCACATGCAGATTGCCGTCCCCGGCGTGGCCAAAAACATAGCCGGCGGCATCATTTTCATCAACCAGTTTCTGGGAAAAAACGATCATCTCCGGATAGCGCGAAATCGGAACAGCCGCATCGACGATAATTGGCTCTGTTCCGGGGTGGGCGCGGTGGATGGTTTCATAGGCTTCATGGCGGGCCCGCCACATTTCCTTGCGCTCGGATTCCGTCACACCGGATCGAAAAGCGGTGGCACCGCAATCCTCACACAATTCTCTTGCCAAGTTTTTCACCTCTTTTAAAGTCGCTTTGCTGATGCCGTGAAATTCACAGAAAAGTGACGGAACTTCCGGAAGATCAAGACCTTTTTCCCGGTTCATTAGCTGAATCAGTTGAGGCGGTAACAGCTCAAGGGCGGCCGGATCCAGACCGGCTCCGATCATTACCGCGACGGCCTTAGACGCATCTTCCAGGGCATCAAACGTGATGGTGGCTGCCAAATGGTGCGACGGTATTCCGGTTAGGCGCAAAGTTGCCTCTGTCACCACACCCAAAGTGCCTTCTGAGCCCACGAATAGCCGGGATAAATCGTAACCGGAAGAAGATTTATGCGCCTTACAGCCTGTGTGAATGATTTTTCCTTGAGGTAAAACAACGGTTAATTTCATCACGTAGTCTTTGGTAGCCCCGTATTTCACGGTTTGAACGCCGGATGCATTGTTGGCAATCATTCCGCCAATTGAGGCGTCTGCACCGGGATCGGGAGGAAAAAATAGACCGTATTTGCCGCATCGACGATTTAATTCTTTGCGCAAGACCCCGGGTTGCACATCGACCTGTAAATCCTGGGGGCGAATATCAATGATTTTATCCATCTGGGTCATGTCCAATACGAGTCCGCCCAGAGTTGGCACCGGATTTCCCTCGGTGCTGGTTCCGGCACCCCAGGGCGTAACCGGGACATCCTGCGCGTACGTCCAGGATAGGATTTTGGCAACTTCCTCTGTGGTGACCGGCCAGACAACGGCTGCCGGTAAGGTACCTTTATGGGCCGAGACATCTTTGAGATGAAGTTCTCGATTGGATTGACCGGTTGAGAAGCGTTCAGGATCTACAAACGCCGACAATGCTGAAATTTGTTCTGGGGTAAATTCATTCATGGGGTGTTCCTTATTTGCGACGTCCCGGGTTTTTCGATTGCGGATTGTGGATTTCGGATTTTAAAAACAATAAAACGACATAAGATAAATCGATTGAGGAATTCAAGGATTAGAGAATTGCGCAAAGAGAATTTAGTCTAACCTTTTAATTCCTAAATTCGCAATTCCTAAATTAATGTGACTTTCGATCCGCAATCTGAAATCCGAAATCCGCGATCCAGAGTTTCTGATTTCTGATTCTTGACAAAGATATAATTAAAATAAAATAAGGATCAAGGACAAAAAAAGCAATCACACCTGATACCTGGCAAGCATTCTTGCTAGGGGAGGGCCTTCTTGGAAAATTTCTATCATAATTTCCGCGGTCCAGCGGGCTGCATCGCGAGCCACAGCCTGGCAACCGTCGGGGTTAGCCTGCATAATGGCATGCAACTCTTTCCGTTCCGCGAGTTTTCGCAGGTCAAATGATTTCCCAAATTTAATTTTCTGAATCTCCCTGCAGACGACCGTTTGATATTTTTCCTCAAATTTAAGACACAGCTGATCAGCGTATTTCATGCCCCGCTGATACTGGTCAATCATTTCCAAATCTTCCCGTCCGGTGAGATAGCCAATCATTATCAGACCGCCGGCAAGAGACCCGCACGCGGTGCCTCTGCGTGCAACTCCGCCTGCAAAGGTTGTGGCTGCCCGTAAAACATCAACTTCAGTAATGCCGAATGCTTCCATCAAGGCTGCCAGTACGGTTTGACTGCATGCATAATATTTGCTTTCGTACCTATAGGCCAATTGGGCTGCCTTCTCAACAGCTTGCTGATATTTGAGATTATCCATTTTTTGATCCTTCTATGATAATAAAGGTATCTCAGTTTCGGTATTATGAAGCTATTATCAATTCAGCAGCGCTATATTCTACTGAAGTATTGCTAAAAAGACTAAGATACAGTAAACAAAAGGATAAAAATATGACCTTGTTTCTTACAAGGGGGCTATCGTCTTGTCAAATCAAAACATTGGAATTAAATTAATATATTTGATAGATTTAACGCATTCGAATAAGATTCCGCGCAATTTGCTATTATGGGAGGGAAAACGGCAGTGTTTGTTTACAGGGATTAGTCTTTATTGAGAGCATTGAGGTGATGAAGAGGCGTTATATGCATAAATCGAAAAACAAATACATGGCTGTGTTGGCGTTATTCTGTGCCTTGATATCTTTGTGCGGTGACGGCAATTTCAATCAATCATTTGCGCAATCATTGCTGCCTCAAGAAATAATCCTCAATCGGACCTACCGGGCGGGTTCCGGATTGCCCGTGGGGAAAATTCAATCGGTTTGGGGAGACGTGGTAATTCTGCACTCCGATATGATCGATGGTTATCCGGCGAAGGTGGGTCTGCCTTTATTTACCGGCGATACGATAATTACCACCGAAAACGGGAGCTTCGGCTGTAAGCTCAATGATGGTAGCATTATTAGGCTGACCTCCAATTCAAAGCTTTCCATTAATCAGAGCATACATGATACCAGGCGAAAAACCAGTTTCTCGGCGCTGTCGCTAATTCCGGGAAATGGCTATTTTAAAATAGCGAAACTGAATGAATTCGAGCCTCGTGAATTCAAAGTGGAGACCGATGTCGTTGTCGCCGTCGGAAGAGAAGCTGATTTTATCCTTGTGGCTGCCGGTGGGATCAACGAACTTTTGGCTTTGCATGCTGCTGCTTTGCAGGTAGCGAGCCTGGAAGATCCGGAGCAAAAGATTGTTCTTTCAGATTTTCAACGCGCCGTCATCCAGCAAGGCGTATTGCCGTCGACAGTAGAAATGATCCCGGCTGAACAGGCAGCACAGCTGGTAAGTCAGTTTTATCAGGTTCCCGCAGGTATTTTATCTGATATGGCTATGAAACAGCTCGATGAAATGGAGGACCTCGAAGACGAAGATATTTTGGAGGAGGATATTGAGGAGGAGGGCTTTTACATCGAATAATTAGAAGCCATTTTGAATTGGTTGTTTTCAAATCCCGCCGCGGCGGGATTTCAACCGCAACGATTAAAGCACTAACGTGCTTTTGCCTTTTCAGCCTATGGCCGAAAAATTCAAGCCACCCGCTATGCGGGTGGTCGTTGACTCAATAAGGTGGGTATCGTGAAGACTGCTCGCAAAGCGGATATTCAGCAATTCATATCCAAACTTATCGATTTTATCCGGATTGATATCTGGCGTATTCGTTTGGATGATCTCCCGTTTAAAAGATCAATATTTATTAAACTGCTGAGAATTATCATCTTAACGCTGCGCGGGTTTGATCAAGATAAATGCCTTTTGCGCGCCTCCGCGCTTACGTTTTACACCCTGCTTTCCATCCCTTCGGTGATGGCCATGTTTTTCGGTGTGGCCAAAGGATTTGGTTTTGAAAAACGGCTTCAGGTCAATCTTATGGCGAATTTTCCCGGCCAGGAAGAGATTCTGACAAAAGTCATCACATTTGCAAATTCTTTGCTTGAACAAACCAAGGGTGGGCTCATCGCCGGTATCGGTGTGGCCGTGCTGTTCTGGTCCGTGTTAAAGGTTCTCGGACATATCGAAAGCTCACTGAACAGTATTTGGGAGATCAATGAAAGCCGCAGCTGGGGCCGCAAGATTAGTGATTATCTTTCGGTGATGCTCCTTTCGCCAATATGTATTCTGATGTCCGGAAGCCTAACGGTTTTCATCACCACCCAAATTACGGAGATAACCCAAAAAGTAAAATTGTTGGGTTACTTCAGCCCGCTTCTTTTTTTTAGTTTGAATTTGATTCCCTTTGTGTTGATTTGGGTTTTGTTTACCGTAATTTATGTATTGATGCCGAATACGAAAGTAAATTTTAAAGCCGGTTTGCTGGCCGGTATTGTTGCCGGTACGATATACCAAATTTTCCAGGGTATTTACATTGACTTTCAAATCGGAGTGGCCAGGTATAACGCCATTTATGGAAGTTTTGCTGCTTTGCCGTTATTTTTAATGTGGATCCAGATTAGCTGGTGGATTGTATTATTTGGTGCCGAACTTTCATTTGCCACCCAGAATGTCGATACCTATGAATATGAACCGGATTGTCTCAAGGTAAGTCCGGCCTTTAAAAAGCTGCTGACGTTGCAGGTTGCCCATCTACTGATCCACAATTTTAAAGAAGGGCAAAGGCCGTTGACCGACTCACAGATTTCACAGCACCTGGAAATACCGGTGCGGCTGCTGCATCAAATACTCTATGAGCTCGTCGCCGCAGACCTGTTTATTGAAACCAAAACCAATGAAGATAAAAGGTTTGGTTATCAGCCGGCCCGTGATATTAATGGACTCACCATCAAGCGGATTCTCGAAGCGATCGAGCAACATGGCGTCGACACCATCCCCGTTGCCAGGACCGATGAATTTAAGATCTTATCGGAGTCTTTGGAAAAATTCAGCGAAGTCATCGAAAACTCACCGGCCAATAGACTTCTGAAAGATATATAAATCATAATTTAGGAATTGCGAATTGGGGAATTTAGGAATTAAAGTCATAATAATTTAGGAATTTTAAAAAAGGATTAATTCCGAATTTTAATTCTCAAATCCCTAAATTCCCAAATTCCCGAATTCCCGAATTCCTCAATTCCTGAATCCCTGAATTTCTCAATTCCCCAATCCCATTTGTCTTTTTATTTGACATCCGTGTTCATTTTTTTTAAATTATTCAAATTGTAAATATGATTAAGCGCCGAAAAGATTTTACAACTTGTTGAAAATAAGATGTATTTTTTCACAGACGGATTATTTAGCACGATTTTGGTTTAACAGAATGATGGAGCATGGGTTGGTTATTAACGGGTAGCTTAAACTTATATTAAAAAGGAGGGAATATGAAAAAAATTCTAATTGCAGTTGCGGTGATTGCATTGGTATTTGCTTTTGGTACCGTACATGCCAAAGACTGGAAACTGGTTCGCATCGGCGTGGAAGGTGCTTATCCACCGTTCAGTTATACCACGGCAGATGGTACGCTGGAAGGGTTTGATATTGATATCGCCCGAGCGTTGGTCAAAGCCATGGGCGCTGACGTCAAACTGGTGGCTCAGGACTGGGACGGTATTATTCCGGCCTTGCTGGCCAGAAAATACGATGCCATCATTGCTTCCATGTCCATTACGGAAGAACGCAAGAAAAAGGTGGCGTTCACCGACAAGTATTACAATACACCGGCTAAATTTGTGTGCAAAAAAGGCGCTATGAATGATTTCACCCGCGAACAGGTGGCGGAAGTAACCGCGGGCAAGAAGGTCGGTGTCCAGCGCGAAACTATTCATGACCGTTTCATTTCTGATGTCGGCAAAGATGCCACTATCAAACGCTACGGCACCCAGGACGATGCCTATCTGGATCTCGTGGCCGGTCGTGTCGACATGCTGCTGGCCGACAGCGTTGCGATGTCTGAAGGGTTTCTCAAAAAACCCGAAGGCAAGGATTTTCAGTTCATCGGCCCCGACATAACGGATGAAAAGTGGTTCGGTGTGGGTGCCGGAATCGCCTGCCGCAAAGAGGACAAAGACCTGGTGGAAATGTTCAACAAGGCCATCGAGCAGATCCGGGCGGATGGTACCTATAAGGCAATTCAGGATAAATATTTCGATTTCAACGTTTACGGCGATTAAATCGAAGCATTAAAGATCATCCGATATCCGGGCTTTGCGGATGGTCGTTCGCTCGAACATTAACCATTTTGTATAATGGGGGAGATTTGCTCCCCCATTTCTATTTGCGGTGATGTACCTAAAAAACTATGTCCGTTACTACCGGCATGGAACCATAAAGAAGATTTCTAAATGCCTAAAATGAACTAAAGTGCCTAAAATTTCGGAACGTGCTTTCAGCACCATCGATTTAATCATTAAATAAATAAGATAGAATTCCACAACTTTAGGCATTTTAGGCACTTTTAATTTTAGGCATTAAATCGATACATTGTGAAAGGAGCATTACCCATCTTATGACCACGAATACCAAAACAATAAAGAAGTACACCCTGCCCGCTCCTAGTATGGGAAATGAGCGCATCTTGACGGCTATCCATTACGGAAATCAAAATTCTCAAAAAAAGGCTTACATTCAGGCAGGCCTCCATGCTGACGAAGCTCCGGGCTTTGTTGTCATGCACCATCTGATCAACCTGCTCGATCAGGCCGATGCGGCAAATACAATTGATGGCCAAATCATTCTCGTTCCGGTGGCTAATCCTATTGGCGTAAGCCAGTGGCGTGACGAAATCCTTCAGGGCCGCTTCGATTTTTTCAACAATATCAACTTCAACCGCCGCCATGTGGACATGACTGCCCAAATCGCCGAGCGCATTAAGGACCAGCTTTACGAGACACCCGAGGAAAATGTTGCTCTGATTCGCAAGGTTGCCGGGGAGGTGCTTTCTACAATGACTCCGGGGGATGAGGCGGAATATCTGAAACATCTCCTGCTTTGCCTATCATATGATGCGGATATTGTGCTGGATCTGCATTGCGATGATCAGGCGGTGCTGCATGTTTATTTGGGAACAACCCTGTGGCCGGATGCCGCCGACCTGTCAGCCCAGATGGGGGCTGAGGTGACGCTACTGGCGGATGATTCCGGTGTTACGCCATTTGACGAGGCCTGCAGTCGGATATGGTGGCAGTTGGCAGAAAAATTTCCGGATCACCCTATACCGCCGGCGTGCCTATCTGCCACTGTCGAACTGCGGGGAATATCGGATGTTTCCCATAAACACGGGGCACAAGATGCAGAAAATATTTTTCTATTTTTGCAGAGAAGGGGATTTATTAAGGGAGAAGTTCCCGAGCTTCCCCCTTTACGAAACGAAGCAACCCCGCTCAGGGGGGTGGAACACATCAAAGCGGCAATGCCTGGTGTCGTTGTATTTCTGAAGGAACCCGGCGACCGCGTTAAAAAAGGTGACGTCATCGCCGAGATCGTTAATCCTTTGGAAGAAGAGATGAATAATCGTATAACCATCGTCCGAAGTGGTATCGACGGCACAGTTTTCTCAACTAAGACAGACCGCTATGCCAGGCCCGGACGCATACTGGCTAAAGTCGCTGGAAAGAAACCTCTCAAAGCAAAGGGAAAGGATTTGTTAACCTCTTAATCGGGTATTTATTTCTTATTTAGACAACTTTTTCAAACCGCAGAATATCGAATTTAGAATATCGAATGTCGAAGGGTCACCTTCGAAATTCAGCGGTTCCTTGTTCGATATTCTATATTTTTATGTCGTTAATAGCACCACACGAAAACAGCAACTGTGTCAAGTGTTTATGAGAGGAGCCTCTGTCGAAAGGGTCAGGGAAGGGTTGAGATGAGATTAGATGATAATCAGCCCTTTGTAAAGATCAGCTTTCCCTGGGGCGCAGGTGGGCATGCCAGTAATGTTCGGCCTTTTTGAATCCCCATACGATCAGAAATGTTACGACCAGGTAAAACAGCCCGGCGGTGATATACGCTTCAAACGGTGCATAATACCTGGCATTGACAATTCTGGCCGCTCCGAATAAATCCATAATCGTGATAATGCCTGCCAGCGAGCTGCCGTGCAACATGAAGATGACTTCATTGCCGTAGGCTGGCAAGGCCCGACGGAACGTACTGGGCAGTATGATACGCCGGTAAACCATGGCCGTTGACATACCGCAGGCTCTGGCAGCCTCGATTTCACCATAAGCGGTTTGTTCAATAGTGCCCCGTAATATTTCCGCTGTATAGCCGGCGGTATTCAGCGCAAAAGCAATCAGAGCGCACGCCCAGGCCTCCTGGAATATGACCCACAGAAAACTTTCCCGCAGCGCATCAAATTGCCCCATGCCGTGGTAGATCATATACATTTGCACCAGCAGCGGTGTGCCCCGAAAAAAATAAATGTAGGCTTTCGGCAGGGTGCGGATCCATATTTTCTTTGATGTCGCCAGCAGGGCTATGGGTATGGCCATACCCAACCCGATTGCCAGAGACAAAAGAACCAGATAAATGGTGACCCACAGTCCCCGAAAATAAAGCGGCAGCATTTTTATGATGACTTCGAATTCCATATTCTTAATCTCTGCGCACCCCGACGCTGTAGTGCTTGTCCAGCCACCGGAGGCCCGTATCGGAGACGCCCGTAATAATCAGGTATAAAAATGCGGCGGTCAGAAAAAAGGTAAAAGGTTTGCGGGTTGATCCGCCGGCGACAGAGGCATTGTAAACCATATCCTGCAGGCCGATGACGGAAACCAGCGCAGTGGCCTTGGTCAGCACCAGCCAGTTGTTGCCGAAACTTGGCAGAGCATGCCGCACCATGGCCGGCAGCGTAATGCGCATAAAAACTTTCAACGGTGTCATTCCAAACGCATAACCAGCCTCGATTTCTCCCCGGGATACGGCCAGAATGCCGCCGCGAAAGGACTCTGCCATATAGGCGCCGAAAATAAAACCGATGGTGATGACACCCGCGATGAATGGATTTACATCGATATACTCGAGGCCCAGTTTTGCGCCGATATTGTTCACCACTATCTGTCCGCCAAAAAAGATCAGGGTCATGAGGACCAGATCGGGTATCCCCCGGATGACCGTTGTGTAGGTGCCTGCGATAGCCTGGGCAATGCGAGATCGGGAAAGTTTGGCCAGGGCTCCGATCATTCCGAGCAAAACCGAAATCAGCAAAGAAAGCACCGCCACTTCTATGGTAAGCAGCATGCCTTTGAGGATCAGCGGTAAATAGTCTATTACATATGACATGTTTGTCTTAAGCGCCTTCTAAGAATCTGAAAACAATAATTACATTTTAGGCATTTTTTTTCTACTTTAAATTTCCTGCAATGAACTGCCGGAAACGTTCCGACTTCGGGTTATTGAATACCTGCCCGGGCTCGCCATCTTCCTCAACCACACCCTCGTGTAGAAACATCACCCGGCTGGATACTTCACGGGCAAATCCCATTTCGTGGGTCACCACCAGCATAGTGCGTCCTTCCTCCGCCAGATTCTGCATTACTCTGAGAACCTCACCGACCAGTTCCGGATCCAGGGCCGAGGTGGGCTCATCGAACATCAGCATATCTGGCTCCATCGCCAGCGCCCGCGCGATGGCCGCGCGTTGCTGCTGACCGCCCGACAGTTGCGCCGGATAGTAGTTTCGATGTTCGTACATGCCAACCCGCTGCATGATTTTTTCCGCTCTTTCTTTGGCTTCCGCCTTGGGAAGTTTCAGTACGTGAATGGGGGCTTCCATGACATTTTGTATGGCCGTCATGTGCGCCCACAGATTGAATTGCTGAAATACCATCGCCAGTTTGGACCGGATGCGCTCGACCTGTTTGCGGTCCTCGGGATTGCGATCTCCCGGCCGCTTTTCGCGCATTTTGATGAGTTCTCCGCGTACGTAGACGTTTCCTGACGTTGGCGTTTCCAGAAGATTGATGCATCTCAGCAGGGTGCTTTTGCCGGAGCCACTGCTTCCCAGAATGGATATGACATCCTGCTCGTACGCCTCTAATGAAATACCTTTTAAGACTTCTACATTACCGAAGCTTTTATGGAGATCTTCAACTTGAAGTGCGGGTACAACCATGCTATCCATATCCTTTCCGCCTGCCTCGTCTGCCTTCCCTTCGTCAGGAGGCCAAGATTCGATCAAGGCCTACCTTGAGATGAGAGTCGACGCATTTAAGAGATCGCAACATAAAATAAATTATTCGCAAAGCAATAGTAAATATGAAAATAGAATGCAAGGCCTTTTCTATCTACCGACCCCGGATATTACTAAAAAAGGCAGAGCCAGCAATGGCTCTGCCTTATTAAATTCATCTAACGACGAACCTTTAGATCATCGGGATTATCCCGCCACGAGTTTCGACCAGCGCGCAAAGATATCATTTACACCATCTCCGGTAAAGCCAGAGACAGCTCCAAAACCATCCAGACAGTAACCCGCCTCAATCACCAAATCAATAAATGTATCTTCCAGCCGGATTTCACTGAGCTTTTGGGTTTCGCCGCGAATGAGGAAAAATCCATTCAAATCACCACCATGCGCGGTAAGCAGAACGGGTTCGAAATTCTCGATTCGACCGTCAGCCTGCAGTTGGCTGTAATATTCGACTGATTTTCCCCAAAGTTTCATCGCCTGTTCTTCACGTCCCCTGGTGGGGCGATTCCAACCCAAGAAAAGTACGCTGTCAGCCATAGCTACCTCCTTTTAAATTCTTGAAATGAAGTACAGGATAATAGAATATGAGTTACCCCCGGCAGCGCAAATGCATTCTACCGGGAGCACGATGGGCACAGTTTGAGGGGTTTCTCCATGAGATGTTTTCTATTTTTACAGGGTTCAGACAAGAAGCCAACACGAACCAGAGAAAAATAAAAAAGGCAATAAGTATTCGGAACTCGGCCGGTGAACTGAAATCGGTTCAAGGCTTTTTCAGATCAGCGTGAAGCCTGAAAGGATCGGGGCAGCAGTATGATTCCTAAATTTCCTTCAATTCATCGAGTGTATGTCTTGCTCTAATTGTTCTAAGTCCAGATGCGTCGAACTGATGGTCTCGTTTAATCCGACTTGATAAAGATCATAGAAACTTTGAGACAATCGTCGGTTGAAATAATCCAACTCCACAAGCGTTGAAGGATCTAAATAGATCGAAGATTGCTGAGCCAGGGTATCGGAGTAATTTATCAGCTTTTTTCCAAAAACCATATAAATATTATAATTATAGCCGGCCGTAACCGGAGCCTCGCTGTTAACTTCTATCCGTTCATGGAATTGCTCAACGGGTTTTGTAAACGCATCACCGAGCCGGTCTATAACTTCCACCGCCTCCTGTTGGTAGATCCCGGCACTCAGGGCGCTCATCGCCTGCTGTAAGGCATCTACGAGAGCTGATTCGCGCGCAAAAGGATCATTAAGCTTAAATTTCAGATCATAAAGTTGATATTGCTGCTGGGCATCTAATTGTTTTTTTTGAAATTGGATCTCATCGTGGAACATGCGAACGTCCCGTATCAGCCTTTTATGCAGTTTCAGAGCGCTTTCCAATTCACTGAAATATTCCATATTTTCTTCATTTTCCAGATTCAAATTTTGAATTTCGATATCTGCGGGTTCCAGGGTGCTTTCTAAAATATTTTTGTATTGCGCCTGTTGATATTGATCCCATCGGTTCTTTTCAGCTAGCAACTCATGATAAAATTGACGGATTTCAAAACGTTCTTCAGTCAATCCTTCGGGAAGGTCATCGGGAAACATGGATTCATTTTGGCAACAGTTCGTGGCGGTATCTTTTAGTTCTATAAAATTATGCTCGTATGCATCCAAATACCGCTTTAAGCGCAAATTCTGATTTTTCAGGCTTTCATTTTCACTTTTTAATAGTTCATTTTCATTTCTTAAATTTGAATTTTGGGCCATTAAATCGGGCTTGATTATCTGCCATGCTTTCTGCTTTGCTTCTTCGATGTCTAAAATAAACATAGATATAGCGATGAGTGTTGCAATACCGGCTAAAATTACCCAAAATTTTCGTGACGATGCCACGTCAATACCTCCTCAATTGAGATATTATTCAAATACAAAACCCCATTTCTAAGATTCAGAACTGGGGTTTTGTATGCTATTTCATGGCAACCTCTTAATTGAAGGTGTGCATGCTTTTATAAACTCTAAATATTTAACATATTCTTCCTTTCAAGGTCAATCTATATATTTTTCCGGCAAGAAACAGGCGGCAAAATAACCGGATTCGAATTCATTG
>Ga0209536_100012140_pt1 | contig 12556 bp, 9 predicted proteins | sample DeeMarSeWOR28_12_FD_187461 | JGI IMG/M metagenome (GOLD analysis project Ga0209536, IMG submission 187461) | Marine sediment microbial communities from White Oak River estuary, North Carolina - WOR-2-8_12 (SPAdes) (version 2) | ecosystem: Environmental > Aquatic > Marine > Intertidal zone >...
ACTGTAGAGGAATCATCAACTTCAAATTTATGCAGGTAGTCATAGTTGAATTCAAGGTCCACCAACTCATGTAGGTGATAACCGACTTTTGCATTTATTCCCCATGAATTGTCAAAATTAATATTGTCAAAATCGTCATCATCAGTGTCAAAATTTTCAACAGCATAAGAACCACCAGCTCCCACATACAAACCAGTAGCAGCATGTGCGTAAGGTGGTAGTAAGAAAAAGATCATAAGAGCCAGCTTTAAAGATGTTACAAACTTTCTCATGAGGATCCTCCTTATAAAATGAGATTCTTCGTCGTTCTGCTCCTCAGAATGACACCCCGGACCACGGTTTCCCAAGGTTGCTGGTCAAGGGTTAAAAAAAAACATATAGTCAACGTATGACCGAACGAGCAACTCGGTCGATACGAAAAAGCACCATTCAGAAGTGAATGGGCTGGCTCAAAAAGAAAGGGGTGTGGATTTTGTCTGGATTTTCATAGTACAATTCACGAAGAAAAGCATGGATCTCGACGTCGGGAGAACCATACAACTCATTTCTTAATCGACTGATCTGATACTTCTCAGCTATTTCAGGTATTGACGTGACTATATCTTTAAGATCCGGCGGCAAGTCGTGAAAACTCCTTTTCAACGAGCTATTATCCTCAGAGTAGTAGTGATCCACTAGAGAAGCTAAGTAGTCAGGAATCTTTTCTCCCAGATTTCTCTCCTTGAGAGCCGCATGCAATTTGCTGATGATTATTATTTTGTTATACAGATCTTCTTCTGTTTGCGAACCTGAACCTTCTGTTTGCTGCAGGATATTGATGAACAGAAATGCGTTATCAACAATGCTTGGTATGACAGTAGTGATCATACCTATGCTGTTTTCATAGGTTGTTAAACGTTTATCTAACCAAAGCCTCGTGACATTTGAATCTCTCAACCGCGAGGCAAGTGGCAGAACATAGTGAATATATATACTGTATCGACCTTCCTCGTCGGCCTGGTGCGCGAGTTTTAGAATTCCCAAGATGTCTAAGGGAAACAGCTCGACTGCCTGAACCTGATATTTGAAAGCCCGGTTATTGGTTTCGATACTGGTGCTATACTTTGCGGCATTGAGGTAAAGATCGGACAATTGGCTTGCGGCATACGCCCTCAAGTAAACCGCGTTATCCGGGACTATGTCGCTATCCACTTTCCCATATTGATCAAAGAACCCGAGGTGTGTGAGAAGAGGTCCTGCAGCAATATCCTTCTCAGTTGTTTTATAGAGCTGGTGATTCATTTTGTAGTACAAAGACAGTGTTATCAGGAGCTTGGCCGAGGAGTCCCACAGTTGGTGCATGGCTTCTATGTAATTGCCTCTTTGATAAAAACCTTCTTCAAGAAATCCATTCTCGCCGAGCGACGATTCAGCCAGTGTCGCGTAGAGAGCAATCGACCTGTCAGCGAGCCCTTGCGCGTCTCCGGCCACACCGCGAAACAGTGAATTCGCGGTGAGCAGGCTGTCTTTATCAATGAGGCGCCGAAGGAGGTAGTTATGAAACCCCATGTACTGTGTTAAAATTACAGCTTTTCCTTTACCGGTATCGGCCAGGGAAAGAGCGACCTCGTATGACTTGCGGGCGGAATGATACTTATTAACTATCAAGTGCGGCGATTTTTCGTCTTCAAATTCATATTGATTGGCCGTAGCTTCGACAAAAGCAACGGCAAAATTGAGATTATAATTATCTGATTTTAGACCATGAAAGCGTGCTCCTATCGCTTCGACAAAATGCTTGTACCCATTTTCTACAGTTAATTTTCCTTCTAAAGAAATTATAATGACAGATAGCGGAGCCAAGTTAGGTATTTGTTTTTCAATAATAGCCTTACTAATTATTAAGTTAGCGATATTTTCATAGAAATAACTTAAATCTTCACTGGTACTTGACTCAGAAATGTATGCGCTTATTACTAAGTTGTCAATTTGCAACTTGACGATGTAGTTGTTCCAAAGATCAAATACGCTTTTAACAAAGGAATCGCGATCTTCATTCACCAAAGCAGAGTATGATTGAAATAGATAATGCCAAAATGACACTTTGACCAGTTCTTTTTTACCGGAGATAAGGGAAAGAATTGACTGTGCATTTTGGAGATATATCTTGTCATTATTCGCTAGAAAGATACAGAATTGCGCAATGGCGAGGCGATAGTATAGTTTCCAGGGTTTGCCCTTGACAACACGCTCCGGGCTGATCAATCCTTCTGTTTTTGCGCCGTTGGTTAATTCAGCAGTCAACAGATTCTGATATTTCTGCAAACTTTGTTCATATTCCACCGACTTCCTCTCCAGTAATTCCTGCAAATCCTCTTGAGGATACCAGGTAAACCTGTAGGCGATCTCAAGAAGGGTGTCCCATCTGTTTGAGGGTTTTTCCGCAGCGTTAGCAGCCAAACTGCTGGCGAGGACAAGAGACAATACGACCACGAACCTGTAGATCTTCACGCTAAGACTCCCTATTTTTTGGCTTTGTCAAGGCCATTTACGGCCAGTTGTAAGAGTTCGCATCTATCTTTAAAAAGACGTCCGTGTGGGTTGTATATGTCAACCTGCATGGTGTATCCGGACTCTGGATATTTACAGAAGAACAGCACCTTGCCAGCCTCAACCCAAGAGGGGCTGTCCAGTCGGATGGCTAATTGGGTTTTGAGGCTAAATTCCTCCTCCGGGTCCTTACAAACATTGAACTCTCTTAAACTGATGAGTTTCGATGGATCGATTGCATCAGGGAGAACTTCTCCAGAAAAATCAGGAGCTCCTGCTGAAAAGGTGGAGCTGTTCTGGCGCACTTGATGGTCATGAGAGAAGGATTTGGCCTGCGCTGGTGGAACGAGTATCAGGTTCTCTCCCCGTTTTTGCGCTCGAAAGGAAAATTTCTGGTTCGCGCCCTCAGGGGTTAGTGAGGAATTGTGGTTGTTCTCCGCAAAGACGTAGCGCCCGTCTGACATACGTCCTTCGGGTGGTGTCACATTAAGATCCGGAGTTTGTTGCTTGAGTTTCGGAAACTTCGTAGCTTTTGCGGTTCCTTGGGATGGGCTGTGCTGCGAGGGCGATCTTTTCGCAAAAGACCTGACCTGCGATCGTGGCTCCAGTTTCGTATTCTCCATTTGCTTTCGCGACTGAAAAGAAACGTGTTGATCTGTGCTCAGCGGCCCGGCCTGCATTGGATGGCTTGGGTGCTTTCCTTTTAAAGCATAGCGCTGAGTAGACTGATCTGTGTCCGGCAAAGCGATCTCGGCTGTTTCAGACAGGCGATTGAAAGCAATGGGCTCTTTGGAAGGCACCTGTTGGGTTGTTCTGGATTGTGCCGGGTTCGATATGGCAGATGTGTACTTTCGTCGAAGACGGTCAACATGAACGATTTGGGTAGTGGGCTCATTCTTCTTTCCGGATACAAGATTGGTCGCCACATCCGGCTGTGTTCTTTGTGAAATCGTGTCTGAATTTTTAGCCATGTATTTACGTTGATGAAAAGCTGGAGGTGGGATAGTGATCTTCTCGTGTTCCCTCCGTGTTTCAGTGGGAACCATAGTGGAAGCGATGGTTAGTGGTGCTTTTGTCAGTGTACGGCTGATGCTCGGTTTCCCTCTAGCATCGGCCAGGGGCTCCTCGGTAACACTCCTCTGTTTTTCGCTGTTGACCGCCTGCCTTTCCTCCTTTAGCTCAGTTATGATAATTTGCTGAGGTTCCTCTGCAGCCGGCTTTCTCACAACCTCCTGTTCGACACGGTCGTAATCAGTTTGAGGCAATGGTTTCTCTTTGATTGGAGATATCTTTCTTCGATCTTCCTCCTTCATCACGCTAACAATTATGTCTACGGGCTTGGAAAGCTGCTCGTCTTGATGCACTCGAAGTATGTTGGTGAAAACAGAAATAGAAGTAAGAACCAAAGCCGAGAGAAAAGTCAGGAGCAGTGCTTGACCCCATTGAAAATCGTCAATAAATATCCGAGAAACACCGGAAGAACACCAGGGGTTCGAAGCAACTTTTCGTCTCAGAAGGAACGGAATCTTTATCGTAATCTTCCGTCTGCCTGGATAAGAAGCACCCACAGCTCTGGGCATGGGGATATCGTACGCGCCCCAGCCGTACGGGCTTTCCTCTGGAAACATCATCTCTCATATTCCTCTGCAGAGTTCACAGGCTTCACGATTGCATTGCTTCTGGAATTATCCCAGGCCCTGGCGATCGCCCCGGCTGCAAAGAGAAAGTCTTGAGTCAGTGACGCTTTCGACGGCAGCAACACCGGCCGAATGTTGCGCTCCTTAAGCAATTCTAGTTTTCCAAGCAGTTCATCTCGCTGAAGATATTGAGCATAAAACGGTGTGGAGCTCCCCTGGCTTACTTTAACTCTAACAAGCTTAAACGGCGTGGGATGAGTATCTGGTTTTCCACCATATACATGCAGTGCCCACACCTCTCTCGACTTCCGAATGGGGGACAGATTAGGGTTCGCCAGTACGCTTGGAACATCCATTTCAGAGAAGTGAAGAGTAACGTCGTCAGGCGCACTTGGTATCATGCTCAAGCTGATCAAAAGTAAGAAAGCCAGGTCGGTAAAAGTAAACAACCAGGCATGGTGCTGCTTAAGTCTCATTGTGCTCTCGAATGCGGAAGGTAGACCCGGTGCTGGAGACCGCGGCTAACCCTTCGTCGATACGTTTCTGGGCCAAGGAAAAAAAGATCCGCTTCAGAAATTCAAGGAAAGTGTAGAAGATCAAGGCGATAAAGGTCGTGTATAACGCCGTGGCTATACCCACAATCGTAATGTCACTTTTGAGACTACCACTGTTAGATAAGAACTGTATGACCATCCCTAATATGGTGCCGATAAAACCTAAAGGAGGCATCAGGTTTGCCAACATACTCATGGGTTCAAGAAATTTCTTTTCAAAATATCTTTCGCTGAATTGAAAAGCGGCATCTCTGATAAAAGTATCTGGAGGAATCATCTTGCTGGAAACCTGATCTTTATCTTTTTTTTGATAGTGTCTCTTGGCTCGTTCAAAAGAAGCTGCAGCAATGATAGAAAGCGGTGTTTTTGAGCCAAAGCTAAAATTATACAAGCGCTTCTGCCTTTTAATCCTATCAAAATCACAGTGTGCTAAAGTCCGCAAGGATTGATATATCTTTATCAAAGTCAAACCAAACGTAGATAGCATCAAGAAATAGATACACACCTGAAAAATACCGGAGTAGCTATTAATGATGTGTGTAAACATGTAAATAATTGCATCAGCCATATTATTAAAGAAACTTTGACCACTTAGCATGTTGACTCCTCATTGGCAGTTATTTGCTGATCGCAATCACCAACTCTCTTGAAATTCAGACCTGTCAACTTTGACCATCTTCTTCCCCTGACTTTTTAAGTAAAGAATCCGGGCCCAATGTTGAATAAATTACCTATGGTTTCCACGGGCTGTAAACAAAATCGACCCTTTGTTCCAATTCTTTTATTCCTTCACCAAGGGTAGAGTACCCTATGTCCATGGAATTTAAGGTCAAATCAGAAAAATTATTATAGTTACCATAACGTTGATGAAACAGTTGGAGATATTCTCTGGCCTGTTTTTGGTCATCAATATTAAAGTAAAGAGAGATAACGACAAAGTGTAGCTTAGCGACTAAAATGTTAGTTTCTATATTGTCGTCCTCATATGTGTCATTTAGTATCGGATTTACAAACATGTAAATATATTTATTTACTTCAATAGATAGATCATCAAGGTTAGATTCTGGATGATACGTTTTGGTATTTGATAGAACACTATGATATGATACAAGCATCCTCGTGATGTCTTGTATATGCCTGTGTTTCACTTTAACATCTGCTTTAGTTGGCATGATTTTCCAAGGAAGGGCATGGGGAGGCTCATGGACAACAGTTTTCGAAGCGCAGGCAACAATAAAATAGAATAAAATCAGAATAATACTGAACCTTTTGACAATCATATACGGCTCCCTATTTTGAGTAGGGTTTGATTTCATCACTCGGACCGGTTGTGGTCTGTAAATACTCTCAAATTATTGTGGTTCGTTCGCCAACCCCGTCCGCCTCAGGCGGACTACGGGGAATGCGCTCGCCCTGTTGAATTTCCCGAAGGGAACCCTATTCCACAGGGCGAGCTGGAGCATTTTAAAGGTTGAGGATCTTCCCACCGCCACACTGTCCTTAACCCGAATGCAATCATAAAAAGGCTGAGTCATCCTCGGGTCAGGACGGCTATCCGATGATAAACGCAATGAGGCTCAGAAAGACTAGACGTATCAGAGGCAAATAGCATGCCACGTTGCCACAGCCGGATCAGAATAAAAAACCTGTAAATTCAAGGCTTTAATCGCGGATGATCATTCGTTGAATATTATTGAATTTGTAAAGAAACTACCCCAATTTGGCACTGTCCACAAAAAAGCTTTTTAATTTTCAAGAGTTGCCTTAATAGTCCATTCTGGAACACATCATTTTGGCACTGTCGCAGCTAAGACCTACGCCGAGGGCATCAAGACAGAGGAGGAAGCGGAAAATTTACGGTGGGCGGCTGGGTAAATGAAAGGATTGGACGGAGTGGAGGAAGTCAAATGTTATGAAGTAAGCCAGGCATTAGGTTTTACGTTAAGTTCAAACCTCAACCTGATTTCTCCAGTAAAAAAGCCACCTTATGGTGGCGTTTCTTTTTATGGTGCCGAAGGGGAGACTCGAACTCCCACGGGCTAATACCCACATGACCCTGAACCATGCGCGTCTACCAGTTCCGCCACTTCGGCACGTCAAAAATGGTGTTGCCTGCGGAGCAGAGTTAATGTATTCTTACACTCTTTCTTTGTCAAGCTGTAAAATCGGCTTGCTTTATAGCCAAAATGTGAGCAACTGGAGGTTCATATCATTCCCATGGAAGTGATTGATGGCATAGATAATATCAAGCGGTCCTTTCGTAATCCAGTGATCACCATTGGCAACTTTGATGGTGTACATATTGGACACTTGAGCCTCTTTCAACGTGTCAAGGAAGTAGCCGAGGCCTTGGAAGGTGAATCTATCGTCATCACCTTCAATCCGCACCCCACCAAAGTGCTTCATCCGTCCAATGGGCCGCCACTCATTACCCCGCATGAACAGAAAGTGCTGCTCATTGAAGATGCTGGCATCGATGTCTTTATAGTTATCGAGTTTACCCCTGAATTCGCCAAGATGACAGCGCCCGAATTCGTCCACAAAATCATTCACCAACGGATAGGTACTCGGGCGGTGGTAGTTGGGCCGGATTACCGCTTCGGCTATAAAAGAGAAGGAGACATTCTTGCTCTCACCCAAATGGGTGAGGAACTGAATTTTGAGGTCCACGTGGTCACTGATCTCACCACCAACGGCAGGGCTGTGAGTTCCAGTACCATTCGTGAATTTGTTTTGGCTGGTGACCTAGATAGTGCCCGGAAAATGCTAGGTCGTGACTACCAGGTGGCTGGCAAGGTTATTCGGGGTCGCGATCGGGGAGGCCGTCTTCTGGGCTTTCCTACAGCCAACCTCCAACTGATTGACGAACTCACCCCGAGACCGGGTGTTTACGCCACCGAAGTGATCATTGATGACAAACGCTATGACGGGGCTACCAACATCGGCTACAGCCCCACTTTCCAAAATGGAGCCTTCTCGGTGGAAACCCACATCATACAATTCAATAAAGATATTTATGGGAAGGTTATCCAGGTGCGTTTCATTGAACGGCTGCGGGATGAAAAGACATTCTCCGGTCCCGAGGAGTTGTCCGACCAGATCCGTATGGATGTTGAAAAGGCCAGGGAAGTGCTTGCGGAGTACCGCACCAATACGCGAGGCGCTAAGCAGTAGACACCAAGAACAAGAACCTACCGAAATCGAGTCTGAGGAGTGCCCCGTTCCTAGTCCTTAATGCCCAGCCTCTCCTCCATGGCCTTAACCAAAGAGTGCAGGTTGTCACCATTCAGGGCGGAAATGGTGATTGCCTGATTGCGTTTGCGCAGATTCTCCACGTACTTTCGATCCTGCACCAAATCCACCTTGTTAAAAACCCGAAGCATTGGAATAAGGTGCAAATCAAGCTTTGCCAATATTTCCTCCACCGCCAACATCTGCTCCTCGAACATGGGATTGCTCACATCAATCACGTGCAATAGTAAGCCCGCATGACGCAACTCTTCCAAGGTCGCACCGAACGCCTCCATCAAATCACTGGGAAGGTCACGGATGAAGCCAACGGTATCAGTTATGATCGCCTCCTGATCGCGTGGAAAGCGTAACCTGCGGCTTGCGGGATCTAGAGTTGCAAAAAGACGATCTTCCACTTGCACCCGGCTGTGAGTCAACGTATTGAGCAGCGTGGATTTTCCCGCATTGGTGTAGCCAACGATGGAAATGACGGGGAGGCCGGTGCGCAGCCGCAGTCCTCGTCTCTGGCCGCGTTGTTTTCTGATTTGCAGCAGTTGCTTCTCCAACCTGGCTATGCGATCTCGAACCCTTCGTCTGTTGATTTCCAGTTTGGTCTCACCCGGCCCCCTACTACCGATGCCACCCGTGAGTCGCGACAAGGCATCGTCTTTGACCACCAATCGCGGCAGCATGTACTTCAACTGTGCCATCTCCACCTGAATCTTGCCTTCCCGGCTTTTGGCCCGTTGGGCAAAAATGTCCAGGATAAGTTGGGTTCGGTCGATAATTCGTAGCTCGGTAAAATCGGTGATAGAGCGCATCTGTGATGGATTAAGATCCTGGTCAAAAATCAAGAGATCAACCCCTGACTGCAGGGCCCTCAGCACGAGCTCGCTAAGCTTACCGCGTCCCATCAGATATTTGGGATGAACCCGCTGCTGCCGCTGGATGATGCGTTCGGCAACAGCAATACCTGATGAGCGGGCCAACTCGGTCAACTCCTCCATGGATGCTTCGGCCTCAGCGCGAGGTCCACTTGTCACACTGACGAGTATTGCCCGATCTTGATTTCCTTTTACTTCAACCAAAGCTTGCTTTCGAGCAAACTCGCTCTCCAGGGACTGTACCAGTTGGAGGAAATCAAGTTTTGGTTCGTGGGCGGAAAGGGGATCCAAGAGGAGCCATCCTTTACCGTTGACGTTCTCCGGCAGCAGGTGGGCCCCGAGCAAGCGACGAGCACCGCCGTGCTCGTCCACCTCCAAGACCACCATGAGATCCAACCGCAAGAAGACCAGGTCCATAAGATCATCTTCGGTGAGAGGTTCACCTTTCAGGTGGGTGTGGACGCATCGCAGTCCGCGGAGCCGACTGCTGTGGCCACGGGTGGGAGTAAGTTCAGGAATGAGTATGGAGCGATGGTCGCCCACGATCACCCGCTCGATTTCGCCCCTGCGATTAATCAGCAAGCCAAGCTGTCGGTTGGTTTCAAATGAGAGTCTTGCCAGAGTGCGCGAGAGATCGGGTGTGATAACACCCTGGGGGGGCAAACGTCGACGGTATAATCGCTGCAACCGTTTTAGGTAACCGGCCCCCAGACCGGCGGTGTGACCGTATACTCTTCGGATTTATGAACCTCCCGGTTCTTGTGGCTGTTTGTACAATTGTAATCCGCCACAAAGAATTTTGCAATAGAGGTCATTTTATGCTCACAGCTCAAAGCTCAAAGGGGTTCGTAAATGAGTTGATTCGATGAAAACGTTAAAGGCTATGAAATTGCAGAATCGCGGCTAACCTTCGACAGGCTCAGGTCGGGGAAAGCCGCTCCCAAATAAACTATACCACCAGCACAGCAGGTGGGTTTTGAAACTACTAAGAATTTCTGTCTTCTGTCCTCTGTCCTCTGTCTTCTGTCCTCTGTCTTCTATCCTCTGTCTTCTGTCGTCTGACTTCTGACCTCTGATCTCTAATCCCCGTCTCGCCGCGTCTCCGTGTCATTGCGTCACGGCGTCGTTCCCCTTCTACACCGTGAAGCAACCTGCTGCGCGCTGCCTGCTGCTAGCCCGCTGTCTCTCGCGCCCTGCGATCCTCAACTCTGACCGCTTTGCCTGGAGAGCGTGGTACGGTGTTGGCCTGCACCAGCTCTACCGTGGGTGTTACCAGTAATTCGTTGTGCAGTTCATGAGTAATCTTGTCTTGAAGCCGCTTGAGAAAGCGCATGTCTTCCTTAAAAATATCGGGGTGTATCTCCACCTGTATGCGCATGGTGTCCATCTCGGCTACCCTCTCAAGAATGATCAGGTAGTTTTGCCCCACTTCAGGGATCTCCATCAGTGCCTGTTCCACCTGAACCGGAAAAATATTCACTCCCTTGATAATGAGCATGTCATCAGTCCGGCCTTTAATGCGATCAAGACGACTGTGAGTGCGGCCGCACGGGCACGACCCCGGGAGAATGCGAGTGAGGTCGCTCGTTCGGTAGCGAATAATCGGCATGGCCTCACGGGTAAGTGTGGTTAAGACCAGTTCTCCTTCCTTGCCGGGCTCAACAAGCTCCAGTGTCTCTGGGTCGATGATCTCCACAAAGAAGGCATCCTCCCAGATGTGCATCCCCCACTTTTCGGGACACTCAAAAGCCACTCCCGGCCCGTTCATCTCTGAAAGGCCGTAGGAATTGAAAGCTTCCAGCTCAAAGTATCGCTCCACCCGCAGCCTAATTTCCTCTGAGTGAGGCTCTGCGCCCAGAAAAGCAATGCGCAGCTTCAGATCACGGTGAGGATCCACCTCCAACTCCGCCATCATTTGCATAAGCCGCATGGCATAGCTTGGAATCAGATGGATCACAGTAGTGCCAAACTCCTGCATCAGAAGGATCTGTCTCTTGGTGTTGCCGGTCCCCGACGGGATGGTCAAGGTTCCCAAACGCTCCCCGCCATAATGAAACCCTAGCCCGCCGGTGAAAAGCCCATAACCAGTGAGGTTCTGAAAAATGTCATCTTGCCGTACGCCGGTCATATACATACATCGGCTGACCAGATCCGCCCAATTTTCAATGTCTTGCTGGCTGTGAAAAACCACTGTCGCCTGGCCCGAGGTCCCAGATGATGAATGGAGTCGGATGACATCTTTCAAGTCCACACTAAGGAGCCCGTAGGGAAACTGGGACCGCAAGTCGTCCTTGCTAGTGAAGGGGAGTCGGTGAATGTCCTCTATGCGCTGAATACTTTCAGGCTTGATTTCTTTCTCGGCAAAAACCTTGCTGTAGTGAGGGGACTTACTCGCCTGAGCTACCGTCCATTGCAATCGCTCCAGCTGCAGCCTTTTGAGGGTTTCCGGGGACATGGTTTCTAATTCTTGCTTCCAGTACACAGCCATCAAGTCCTTGGTCTCAGGTTAGCTGTCTCGGCCGCTACGGAGACTGGCCCTACAATTATTAGCAAAAATCCGAAACCCTAAACACGAAACAAATCCAAATTACCAAAATTCTCCTTCGGAGTCTCCATTCGAAATCTGGATCTGTGTTTCGAAATCGCCCACTACAAAAATTACTGGCAGCAGGCAACCAGTTCTTCTCTAGCCTGCTTCTTCAAATGCCAAGTTTTCAAACCGGGTGTATTGGGTAAGAAAGGTGAGAGTGGTCTTCCCCGTGGGCCCGTTGCGCTGCTTGCCAATGATTACCTCAGCCCGCCCCTGATCAGGACTATCTGGGTGGTAGACTTCGTCGCGATAAATAAAGGCTATGACATCAGCATCCTGTTCGATAGCACCTGATTCACGGAGATCTGCAAGCTGGGGCCGCTTGTCGTGCCGTTCCTCCACCTTTCGGTTGAGCTGGGAGAGTGCCACTACCGGCAGATCAAGTTCTTTGGCCAGAGCCTTGAGCGAGCCGGAAATCTCCGATATCTCCTGCTCCCGCCGCTCACTGCCATGAGTTCCCCGCATCAGCTGCAGGTAGTCCACAATAATAAGTCCCAAGTTTTGATCCCGCTTCAAGCGACGAGACTTGGCCCTAAGCTCCAGTGCAGAGATTGCTGGAGTATCGTCTATAAAAATGGGTGCCTCGCTGATTGTTCCAGCTGCCCTGGTGAGCCGTGGCCAGTCTCGTTCGCTCAGAAATCCACTGCGCATCTTTTGGGAATCCACCCTGGCTTCAGAGCAAAGCAGCCTCATACCCAGTTGCGCCTTGTTCATCTCCAACGAAAAGACACCCACCGGTATATCGGCCTCAACAGCAGCGTTGCGGGCAATGTTGAGGGCAAGGGCAGTCTTTCCCATACTGGGGCGGCCGGCAATAATGATCAAATCGGCGCGCTGCAGACCAGAGGTAAGCCGGTCCAACTCTGTAAAACCGGTGGTAACACCGGTTACCATCTCCCGGCGGTCATAGAGCTGCTCGAGGGTCTTGATGCTTTGCTTGACTATCTCTTTGATGGGAAAAAATGATGGGTTGATGCGATCTTCACTGACTTGAAAAATGGCCTGCTCAGCCCGGTCCAGGAGAGCGTCTACCATGAGACTACTGTCAAAGCCAATTGTCACTATCTCACTAGCCCGACTGATAAGAGTACGGACCATCGACTTCTCTTTGACGATCTTGGCATATTGGCT
>Ga0209536_100012141_pt1 | contig 12555 bp, 11 predicted proteins | sample DeeMarSeWOR28_12_FD_187461 | JGI IMG/M metagenome (GOLD analysis project Ga0209536, IMG submission 187461) | Marine sediment microbial communities from White Oak River estuary, North Carolina - WOR-2-8_12 (SPAdes) (version 2) | ecosystem: Environmental > Aquatic > Marine > Intertidal zone >...
GCTATTCAAGCCATCCTTGAATTTGAGTTCTAAGAGAATGCCTGAAATCTTTACCACAAAGGCACAAAGATACGATGGGGGAAACTGATGATTCCAAAGCGGCTTTCTAAATGGGTAACACCGCTTGCTCTATTGGTGATCGCCTTTTTTTCTTATGGCATTTTTGCCTTCCAGCAAGGTTTTCACTGGGATGATTGGGGAATTACTTGGATAATCCGTACGTTGGGGAAACCTGGTCTGGTTGATTACTTTTCGACCAACCGTCCGTTCCTGGCTTATGTTTACTCGATAACTACTTCCCTGTTTGGCACAAATCCTCTAGCCTGGCATTTGTTTTCGATGCTCATGCGCTGGCTGACAGCCATTTCCTTGCTTTGGATACTGCGCATGCTCTGGCCGGAACGCATGCGGGAAACGTTCTTGGCAGCAGTTATCTTCCTGGTATACCCGGGTTTTAACCAGCAGGCAATTGCTATTATTTACAGTCATTTTTTTCTAGCCCAGACACTTTTATTTACCTCGATCGGCCTGATGCTTATATTTGCGAATCAACCACGCTGTTTTTGGTGGGCTTGTTTGCTAGGAGTACTTTTATCAGCGTTCAATCTGTTTTCAACCGAATATTTCTTTGGATTGGAATTATTACGCCCGATCCTGCTCTGGCTGGGATTGCGCAATCAATGGCCTGAGTGGAAACCGCGCCTCAAACAAGCCGTCCTGACCTACCTGCCCTTTTTTCTGACTTTGCTTGGATATCTGTACTGGCGTTACTTTATCCTGGGATTCTATCTGTACCAACCAGGGCTGGTCACAGATTTAGATTCATCACCAACAGCGAGATTAGCAAACATACCACGTACGATTTGGGAGCAGTGGCGGGTTGCATCCTGGCAGGCCTGGGGACAGATTTTCCAAATGCCGGATTTTACCGCCTACGGTCCGCGCCTGATGCTAGTTTATATCGTGGTGCTGTCAGTCACGGGAATCGGACTGTTTCAAGTAATGAAACGCTTCAAAACGACTGATGCCGCTGGCTGGGGATTCTCCGCCCAATGGATCGGCCTGGGCCTTTTATCCATGCTTTTGGCCGGGATTCCATTCCTGGTCACTGATCTGCCCTTGCGCCTGACCTTCCCCAACAGCCGTTTCACATTGCCTTTTGCGCTGGGTGTAGCTTTTTTGCTGGTCGCAATCCTTGAGCTATTGCCAGGGTGGAGCAATAAGATTCTGTTAGCGAGCGCATTGGCTGCATTGGCGGTCGGAGTGCAGTTCAATAACGGCTATCTGTGGCGGGAAGACTGGCAACTGCAAAAGTCATTCTTCTGGCAGACGGCTTGGCGCATTCCCGATTTAGAGTCGGGCAGCATTCTGCTCTCTAGCGATACGCCTTTTGAGTACTCCAGCGATAATTCTTTAACCTTCCCTCTTAACTTGACGTATGCGCCTGAAAACCACTCGACAGAAATTGAATACGCTTACTTTTTTGTATCGGTGCGCTTAAGAAACGAGCTTGAAGCGCTCAAGCCCGGCCTTCCCATTCATCAGGACTACTTGGCGGCAACCTTTGACAGCTCCAGCAACAAGATTGTCGCCGTCCATTTTGCGCCGCCGGGATGTTTCCGCGTTCTGCATCCGATTTATGATAAAGACCTGCCGTTGGCACCGATGATGGGGGAAGATGCCGATCTTTTAACGGAAACAGGCCTCCCGATCCTGCCCCGAAGCGCGGCCAAAGCGCTGACACTATCCAATTTGGGGCAGATTGTCCCGAATGGAGAAAATCCCGCACTTCCCGAAGTCCTGGGGGCGGAACCGGCACATACCTGGTGCTATTACTTCGAGAAAGCGGACCTGGCTAGGCAGGAAGATGCTTGGAAACAAGTCGCTGAAATCGGTGACCAGGTGTTTGCCATTCCCTATTATCCCGACGACTACTCGGAATATCTACCATTTGTTGAAGCCTATGCGCGTACCGGTCGCTGGGAAGATGCGCGTAATTTGACGCGCAAGACTTCTGATTTAATGCCGATTTTGCGACCAGCCCTGTGTGCAATCTGGCAGCGAGTTGAAACCGATCCGGCAGTTAGTATTACGCCTGCTCAAATCGAAAAGATGAAAGAAGAACTAGGTTACTGTCCGTATCCATAAAGCTTCGGTTAAACCGCTTCCCAGATGGTAAAATCCATTCCTGATGAACCCCAACCAAAAAAAACAGTCTGTTGATCTGGTTATCCCGGTCTTCAATGAAGCTGGCGTCGTCGAGCAAACGCACGCCCGTATTTGTGCTGTCATTGAGAGCCTGCCATATGATTTCATATTTTATTATGTGGATGATGGCTCCACCGATGACACGCTCGCTTCACTCAAGGCGCTGGATGATGCGCGTGTGCAGGTGATTGAACTCAGCCGCAACTTCGGCCACCAGGCTGCGCTGACGGCTGGTATGGAGGCATCACAGGGCGACATCATCATCACCATGGATGGCGATGGTCAGCACCCACCGGAGATGATCCCGGAAATGATCGCTTTGGTAACCCAAGGCTATGATGTGGTGCAGACCCAGCGCGCAGACGAGACTCAACCCGCATCGTTCAAAAAATGGACCTCGGGCCTGTTTTACCGTTTGATCAACTCCATCAGCGGAACGCGCGTGCTGCCCGGCGCAGCCGACTTCCGTGCCCTATCCCGTCAGGCGGTGGATGCGCTCAAGGCCATGCCGGAATATCATCGTTTCCTGCGCGGCATGGTTTCATGGATCGGTTTCTCGGTCGTGATCCTGCCCTACCAACCCGCAGACCGTATCAGCGGCGTTTCGAAATACTCGCTCGGTAAAATGTTCCGATTGGCAATGGACGCTATATTCTCATTTTCATTGATGCCGCTCTACATCGGCCTGAGCATGGGCGGGCTTCTTTTGTGTCTGGCCCTGGCCGAAATGGTTTATGTGCTCTCCTTCTGGGTAACCGGACGCACCTCCAACCTTGCGCCGGGCTGGAGTTCGCTCATGTTCGTCATCCTGATCGTGGGTGGGATTTTGATGGTATTGCTGGGCTTCATTGGCGTTTATGTCGGTTACATATTCCAGGAAGTCAAACGCCGCCCGGTATACTTAGTCAAACGAGGGGAAGAAAGCAAAGATGACTGATTCAGAAATATTCGACATTATCTTCTTACGCCATGGGGAATCTGTTGGTAATTTTGAAAGGCGTTGGCAGGGGCAAGCTGATTTTCCACTGACTGACAAAGGCCGAAAACAGGCTCAGGCACTTGGGGACAGATGGCTTGCCGAAGTTCAAAGTTTTGATCTCATTTTCGCCAGTCCGCAGAAACGCGCAAAAGAGACAGCTGACATTATCGCCAATACACTAAAATTGCCTGTAGAAACCGATCCAATCTGGATGGAACGCAATATTGGGGGGATTGCTGGGATGACCAACGAAGAGGTTAGCCAACGATTCCCTACACGTAACAACGTCACACCTTATGCGCCCATTGTTGGGGATGACGGCGAAGGCAATTGGGAACTATATCTACGTGCAGGTCGCGCGTTGCATGGTTTGATAAATCGTGAGCCAGGCAAATATTTGGTGGTTTCCCACGGTGGTTTTCTCAATCAGATTATGCATGCAGTTGTTGGAATTACACCACAAGCTGGCTACAGTGGGCCGCGTTTTCGCTTCAAGAATACCGGCTTTGCGCACCTGACCTATCGCCCACACTCCCATCAGTGGCAGATCAACTCATTAAACGACCGCTCCCATTGGAACGGAAAGGATTCAAATTAATATCATGGCCGTCCCACAGGCAAAAACTTCTCAGTTGAAAGTTCTGACCTTTGGCGCGGGGGCCATTGGCACGTATATTGGCGGGAGTCTGGTTTTAGCCGGGCACAACGTTGTTTTTGTGGAGCAGGCCAAAGTCGCGGAAGAGTTGCGCGCGCGTGGTCTGCGTCTCGATTTAACTTTGGATAAACGTCGCAACACGAAAGAAGCCCTGCTGGTCGATCCGTCTTCATTTGTGATCGTTTCATCTTTGGAAGATGCCTTGCGCTATGGCCCCTTTGACGTTGCCCTCTACGCCTTGAAATCCTTCGATACCGCTGCTGCGTTGGAAGGCATCCAGCCCTTTGCAGACAAGATGCCACCCGTCCTGTGTCTATCGAATGGTGTGGATAATGAACCCGCCATCGCGAAAGTGTTGGGACCAGACAAAGTGATCTACGGCACGGTGACATCCGCAATCGGACGCCGTGCGGCAGGAGATATTGTGCTCGAGAAGTTGCGGGGCGTGGGAATTGCCACATCACATCCGCTCTCGGACCGATTGGTTGCTGCCTCTAACAAAGCTTTTCTCAACGCCCGGGCCTTCCCCGATGCGGACAGTATGAAATGGTCTAAAATGCTGACCAACCTGCTCGCCAACCCACTTTCAGCCATTCTGGATATGAGCGCCGCTGAAATCTATGCCCGTGACGATTTGTACAAAATGGAAATTGATATGTTACGCGAGTGTCTGGCAGTGATGAATGCCCAGAATATCGATGTGGTGGACTTGCCCGGCACACCGGTGCGCGCGTTGGCTTTTGCCACCGGACTGCCTGTATGGCTATCCAAGCCTTTGCTTGGGCGTGCAGCCGGGAGCGGACGAGGTGACAAAATGCCATCTTTCCACATTGACTTGCACTCCGGGCGCGGCAAAAGCGAAGTGGACTTTCTGCACGGCGCGGTTGTGCATGGGGGAGAAAGAACGAAAGTGCCGACCCCCGTAAACAAGCTCTTGACTGAAACCCTGTTGGCGCTCACAAATGGAGATATACCATTGGAAGAGTACGCCCATCAACCGGAGAAATTACTTTCTAAACTTATCTCTTAAAATCAAACCGGGGATGAACTGAGATAAACGTGAACGGCTACTTTTATGGATAAATCTCAGTTTATCCATGTTCATCTCTGGTGAAATAGAACAGTGATAAAATACCTGTCCTTTAGGAAGGTATCTATGAGCAAAACATCAAAAATACAACTAACCCAACCGCGCCCCGAAGTGGAAGTCCATCTCCCTGACGGGCGTATTTTATCCGGCCCACGTGGTGCAAAAATTGGTGATTTCTTAGAGGTTGTTGCTGACAGTTTCGACGCACCCTTCGTAGCCGCCATAGTTAACGGCGAACTGCGCGAGCTGACCTATCCCATCAAGATCGAAGCCAATGTGCGACCGGTAACCATGTCAGAACCGGATGGCGCACGCATCTATCGCCGTTCCCTGACTTTTTTGCTTGAGATGGCTTTCAGCGACTTGTATCCCAAAGGCATGCTGACTATCGATCACTCGGTCTCTTTCGGCGGGTATTATTGTCAGGTTTCCGGCAGGCAGGCTCTTTCGGAGTCCGAGATCGGGGCGCTAAAAGTCCACATGCAGGAACTTGTCGATGCGGATTTGCCCTTCGAGCGTATGGAAATTCCAATATCAGAAGCCATCGCGTATTTCAAGCAAGAAGGCTATGACGACAAAATCCACTTGCTTGCACATCGTAACAAGGATTACTTGACTATGTACAGCCTGAGGGGTCGCATGGACTACCATCATGGCTATATGGTGCCTTCCACGGGCTATCTGCGCTGGTTTGGTTTTGACTTTACCAATGGCGGATTTACCTTGCGCTTTCCGCGCCGTCATGCACCCACAACATTGCTGGAAAAACACTATTACCCAAAATTGCTGGCGACATTTCGCCAATATGGCGACTGGCTGACACGCCTGGGCATTGGGAATGTGGGCGCGCTCAATGATGCTATTCGCTCTGGGCGTGAACACGAGATCATTCTGGTTTCTGAAGCTCTGCATGAACAGCTTATTTCTGAGATTGCTCGCAAGATTGCAGAACGGCACAATGAAGTCTCGCTGGTGCTGGTGGCGGGGCCATCTTCTTCTGGTAAGACTACTTTCTCGCGACGCCTCACCGTTCAATTGCTGGCGCGTGGCATCTCGCCGTATCCACTTGAACTCGATAATTACTTCGTCGACCGAGACAAGACGCCACGTGATGAAAACGGCGATTACAATTTTGAAGCCATCGAAACGCTCGATTTACCCCTGCTGGCTGAGCATTTGCAGCGTCTGGTAGCTGGCAAAAAAGTGGATATGCCACACTATAATTTTAAAACTGGTTTGCGTGAACCAGGGGAAACCCTCCGGCTGAAACGCGGGCAGATCATCATTCTGGAAGGCATCCACGGTCTCAATCCGCGTCTGATACCCGAAACCCTTTCCGAAAAAGCTTTCCGGGTATATGTTTCCGCACTGACCCAGCTCAACCTCGATCGTCACAATCGTGTTTCTACCACTGATACGCGTCTCATCCGCCGCATCGTGCGCGACGCCCGTGAGCGCGGCTATACAGCTAAAGACACCATCTCTCGTTGGGAATCGGTCCGACGCGGTGAAAAACGTTATATCTTCCCTTACCAGGAAAACGCAGACGTGATGTTCAACTCGGCGCTGGCTTATGAGTTGGCTGCTCTCAAACCCCTGGCCGAGCCACTTTTGCGCCAGGTTCCGCATGGCGCACCTGAATACATCGAAGCCAAGCGTCTGCTGGCATTTATCGAATGGTTCCTGCCGATTGATATCGGCCTGATTCCCGAAAACTCGATTGCGCGCGAATTTCTGGGCGGCTCTATTCTCAAGAATTTTACGCTCTGGAAAGACAAGTCCCAATAACCTTTGCTTCTGATCATTGGAACCATGCCCTTCACCACAATTTTTCTCATCGCCTTCAGCATGGCCATGGACGCTTTCGCAGTGTCCCTCGGTTCCGGCGTCAAAATCGGGCCAGGACCACGCCCGCTGTTTCGCATCGCCTTTCACTTTGGCCTGTTCCAGGCCGTCATGCCGGTCATCGGCTGGTTGTTTGGCAACACCATCGAGCCGTATGTACAGGATTTCGATCATTGGGTGGCTTTCGGGCTGCTGGCCTTTGTGGGGATTCGCATGATCCGCTCAGGTTTGAGCAAGGATGAAGAAGAAACGCCCAGGGATCCCTCTCGCGGCATGACAATGGTGATGCTCTCCATCGCTGTTAGCGTAGACGCGTTAGCCATCGGCTTAAGCCTGGGATTGCTCGGCATCACTATCTGGACACCAGCCATTGTCATCGGCTTGGTGACCGGGATATTATCTTTGGTTGGCTTGCGTGTGGGGAATGGTTTTGGAAAGAAATATGGAAAGCCCGTCGAAGTGCTCGGCGGGCTGGTCTTGATCGGGATTGGGATCAGGATTGTGGTGTCGCACCTTAAGGGTTAACATCAGTTTTAGATTAGAAATCCATCACGCTATCCAGGCCGCGATGCAATCCAACCAGTTCACTCACTTTCCGGATGGCTAAAAGGGCTCCATCTACATAAGGCTCGGCACTTGACCCGGATTCGTGCCGCAAGATAAGCTTTTGGTCATACATCCCAAATATTGTGTCAATCGAAATAACATATCCTGGAAGGCGAATCGAGTGTACTTGTGAGCCTTCCAACCTGACTCCTCGACTCTCTTTCGGACCCTGGACTTCATCCAACGGAAAGTCAAGTTTTGACTCTCGAATTTTCGCTAGGCGATTTGCCAACTCGCGAGCAGTTCCACTTGGAGCATCTACTTTACCGGCATGGGCATAGTCGATGATTTCCCAGTGGGGAATATATTTGGCTGCCATCTCGGCAAATTTTTGCAGGAGCACCACAGTCAATGCAAAGTTTCCAACTGCAAGAACCCCTCGCTGAACCTCTTGTGCTACATCCGCTATTTCCTTGTAATCGTCCTCGCCCAACCCAGATGTACCGACAACAACATGGGCGCCGCCCTTGAGCGCTGACAAAATATTAGACTTTGCCACATCAGGCTTGGTGTACTCAACGAACACATCCGGCTCAGTCTTAAGCGCTTCGGCTGCGGTTGCGATAACAGGCGTGGCAAGCCCTTTAATATCGAGAACTTCTCCAAGCGATTTACCCGCATGCGTCCGCGAAATCGCAGCGACGAGTTCCATATCAGCAGCTTCAAAAACGCCGCGAGAAAGTGCCGAACCCGCCCAGCCTGCTGCGCCAGCTATACATATTTTTTGTTTCATCAATGTACCTCCAAATATCTCATATCTGATTACAGTTTATCGAAAGAAGAAATGAACAAAAGACACCCCTACCCCAAACGCCCCACACGCAAAATTGACCCAATCATTGTCTAGCCACTTCCAGCCGCGGTTTTGAACCGTTTCTGTGCCGCAGCTATGTGTGGGGTTGCGCTCGGTCTCCTTTTTGCAGGCAGGACAGTAGTAAATGGCCTGCACAGTCGCGCCCAGCAATGAATCGAATAACGCACCCAGCAAACCAGCGACGGTGACTAGAACGAAGAATAACCAGTTTGTACCTGAAGGATTGAGCAGGGCCGCTTCCAAGCCTATAATCCCCGCACCCGCCAGCGAGGCCAGCGTCCCCACCAGCGAAATCCCGCCGGAGGTCCCTTTTTCGACGACTTTGCGCAAGTCCGTGATCAATCTCGGTGAAGTCGGGTTGAGAACACCCAATTCCGTGGCCCAGGTATCTGCATTGACCGCAGCCAGTGAGGCCGCGAATCCCAGCCAGGGCCAGGCCGCATCCGGGAAGAAGAAATGTAATGCCGCAAATACTGTCGCGATGCCACCATTGCCGAACACCTGACCGGCATCGCGTTGTCCGCCTTTTGCATATTTCTCGTTGGCCTCGCGTTTGTGATCTTTGAACGCGCGGCTCAGTCCGCTAGATGTGATGAAGAAGGTTAGCAGCAAGATTGCCCACTCCCAGCCGCCCAATCCGAATATGACTGTCCCAACGACAAGCGCAGCAAAAGCCCCGCTGCGGTCCAGGCTACGAGCGCGGTAGGCCAGATAGGCGATGATGATAGCGAGTAGAAATCCAATGATGTGTTGCATGTTCAAATTGTCCCCCTCTCCGTTTGGGAGAGGGGCTAGAGGTGAGGGTGGGTGAGGCCTATACCGACGTCGAAATAATGAATAAAACCGCTAACAAGAACAACAGACTGGTCAACGCACTCGAAGCCCAGATGATAACTGCCAGAGTACGGTGAGTTTCCCAACGATAGAAATATAGTCCCGCAAACAATCCAGCCAGGAATAGGAGAGAACTCTCAATTGGCAGCAAGATCAATTGGCTGGCTGGAGAAGGCGACAGCGCCGCACCGGAAGGCGCGAACCCAAGCGTCACCTGGCTGAGCGTGGGGATGGTTAGTATCACCCAGACCGTCAGGCCGATGTTTAGAAATAATCCAGCTAGCCACAGGAAACGCGCCAACGTGTTTTCCCAGGCCCGCGAAAAAATAAAGGACGGATAAATCGACTTGGCTTCAGCGGGGGTCAGGCTGCCCATCTCGGTTGAGCGGGCGAAGGTCTGCGCAAATTTTGCTGCGTTGGTCGGCGAAATGGCGTACACACGTTTGGAGGTCGCGACCAGTAGCAGATTCCGGGCGTCCGCGGCCAGGTACTCGACTACGCCCAGGTCGCGGTGGCGACGGGTTCCCAGCACGGCACCCGGTATGGGTAACCAGGGCAAGCGCAGGGGCGTCATCAGATCCGAGGCGGGACGCAGCCACTCGATGTCGGTCAACGGGATGTCCTCGTCACGTAATCCCCAGCGAATTTCGAGACTATCGCGGTCCAGAATGTAATCGGCGCGCATTAAGGCATACATACGATAGACAAACAGGGGTACTGGCATAAGCGCTAGCAATACGTCCAATAAAAAGATGACAAAGTTTGGCCCCACTTCGGTGAATGTCAGATTCCAGATACCCCAACCTGCCAGCCCGAGCAGGACCAATACCAAGACAGAATGGATCAGCAGCCCGATGCGCTTGGAAGGGGGATAATGACCGTCGTTCACGCTGCGCTCAAAGCCTCCCGGATGGCCTGGCAAACATATTCCACCTGTTCCTCCGTCATCACGCCTGAAAACGGCACTGCCAGCCCGCGCCGTCCCAAATCTTCAGTGACAGGGAAGTCGCCCTCACGGTAGCCGAAGCGCTCAACCATGTAGGGTTGCAAATGGATGGGCAGGAAGTACGGTCGGGCAGGCACGCCTTTTTCGCCCAGACGTTGCGCGATTGCATCGCGGTCGAGTTTAGGGTCGAAGCGGATGACGTAGACAAACCACGAAACGCGCGTGGTATAAGACTCAATGATGGGTAGTTCCACACCGGGGACATCGCTCAAGCGCGCTTCATACCAGGCTGCCACCTGCTGCCGCTTCGCAAGCAACTCATCCAGCCTATGCATTTGCGTGATCCCCATTGCTGCGGACATTTCGTCCAGGCGATAGTTGTAGCCCAGGCGCGTGTGTTGCAGCCAGGTATCGCCCACGGCGCGCCCCTGGTTGCGCAGCGAACGCATGAAATCGGCGGCTTCATCGTCATCTGTGACGATCATGCCGCCCTCGCCAACCGTGATTTGTTTGTTGGGATAGAACGCGAAGACGCCGTAATCGCCAAGCGTCCCGGCCTGGCGACCTTTGTATTCTGCACCCAGCGCTTCACATGAATCCTCTATCACCGTCAGACTGTGTTCTGTGGCAACTGCGTTGATGGGATCCATGTCGGCGGGTTGGCCGAATACATCGACGGGTAAAATCCCCTTCAATTTTTGATATTCGATTGGCGATTTACGAGGCAGGTATTTTTCGATAGTCTTGGCTGCATCCGCCACCAATTCGGGATCGATATTCCCCGTGCGCGGATCGATGTCCACGAACACAGGAACGGCATTCTCGAACAGCAGTACATTCGACGAAGCCACAAACGAAAACGGCGTGGTGATGACCAGATCTCCCGGACCGATTCCAGCCGCACGCACGCACAGATGCAGTCCCGCTGTTCCGGAGTTGACACCGATGGCGTGCTTCCAGCCGGTCTGGTCACAGAAGGCCTGCTCGAAGTCCAGGATACGCTGGCCCATACTCAAATTGGGCGTGTTGATGACATCGATCACAGCCTGACGATCTGCATCGCTCAGGTCGGGGGAGGACATGGGGATTTTCATCATTTTAGTTAGGTAGTTAGGTAGTTTTGTAGTTTGTTAGTAGGGCAGTTGAGTGTTCGTCTAACAGGTCTTATAGGTCATGATTGTTGACCAAAATCCAAAACTCTTCTTGGCTTGTGATACCAATCAGACTTGTCAGACTAATGAGACTTTTCTCAGAAGCGGAACGCGGCTTCAATTCTACCATTCCGTTCTGTAGCCCCCGCTCACCAACGGCGATTCTCAATGGACAACCAATTAGATCTGCATCGTTGAATTTGACTCCAGCGCGGCCGTCGCGGTCATCGAGAAGCACGGAAACCCCGGCAGCGTTCAGTTTTTCGGAGAGTTCATTTACAACGGAACCTGTATCCATCGTCTTACCGGGGATGTGCATCAGATACACATCAAACGGCGCGGCGGGATGCGGCAACGTCAAGCCGTTGTCGTCATGATGAGATTCAGCCAGCGCATGCAAGATTTTGTCGAAGTAGAAAGTGCCATTTGAAGCTAGTGGATCAGCAGACACAAGTGATAGCGGCTTTCCACAATTAACGCAGGCATTCCCTTCTTCGGCCTGGACTAAATCCGCGACAATTTCCGCGCTGTAATCACTTCCATAATTGACGTTTTTCAGGTGATACCCAGTCTCATTTGCGCCTGCCACCAGGTTGGGAGAGTTCGGGATCAAATTATCCACAATAATGAGCGCATCTTTCAGGCCAATGGGAGAAGCGTATCCCGCTACTGCGCTAGACGCGGCAATTTCATCCGGAGTAGCTGGTTTCACATCCCCAACCTGCCCCTTGAGCTTGGCTTCGCTTAGTTGCATATCTCCGCGCACAACGGCAAAGATGAACTTTCCGTCAGATTGACGGGTGAAAAGCAATGCTTTGGCGGTTTTCTTTTTTGGGACGCCCATGAAATTAGCTAAATCTTCGATAGTGTTGCAATCGGGCGTGGCGACTTTTTCTGTGGGGAGTAGTTCTTCGATTGGGGGTGTGTTCTTGGCGAAGAGAGCTACTTCGCTGCGGGCAGCATAACTGCAATTCGGGCAGTGGATCACATCCAGAGCGCCCGTTTTCAGGAAAAAGAAAGTTTCTTCTTCGTTGTTGATGTATGGAATATCTAGTTTTTCGAAGAAAGAATCACCCAATTCTGTAGATAAATTCTCAAGGTGCTTGAGCGCGTATTTCCCAAACTCAGTTGGCTGGTTCTCGCGTGTAACGTAGCCCGCACGGACGAGGAAAGCGAATCCCTGTGTGCGGGCATTGTTTGGAGCTTCTCGCTGGGTTTGGATGGATAAGTCTGAATAATTCATGTTGGTTAATGGAGCCCCCCACCGTTTGGATTTATTTAACAGCTTTCTTTTTCTTGGCGACCGGCTTTTTCGGTTTTGTTTTCTTTGCGGATGGTTTGGGTTCAGGCTCTGGGGTTGCAGATTCAGCCAGTGCCGCCTCAGCAGGCGTGGACTCGGGAGCAGGCTCGAGGTCCAGTTCGACCGC
>Ga0209536_100012143_pt1 | contig 12552 bp, 7 predicted proteins | sample DeeMarSeWOR28_12_FD_187461 | JGI IMG/M metagenome (GOLD analysis project Ga0209536, IMG submission 187461) | Marine sediment microbial communities from White Oak River estuary, North Carolina - WOR-2-8_12 (SPAdes) (version 2) | ecosystem: Environmental > Aquatic > Marine > Intertidal zone >...
ATTCCAGGCAAGGGTCATATCCCCTCTCATGATCTCCTTGATCTCGTCCTGAGTCAGGGCCCTGTTGTAGACGCGGACGTCATCTATCATCCCGAGGAAACTGCGCGTTGCGCCCTCGTTGGTCCTGGCGATGACAACAGTCGCGGTATCCTCCGTTCCCGGCAGTTCAATTCCGCCGCCACCTGTACCGGCGGGTTCTCCATTGATGTAGTACAGATGCTCGCCGCCCGCAACCATCGCAGCGACATGCACCCACTCATTCAGCGGTACTTGTAAACTGCTGCTGGAGCCAACGTAAGCGCCGGCGCTCGTAGTGCTGAAATGGAGTGTTCCAGCCGACTGCGTGTACAGGCTATAGGAACGAGGTGGATTACCCTTCGAAATGATTCCCTGATAGCCCTGATCGCCGGGGCCGTCATGCCTCGATGTATGGATCCAGGCCATCACGGTGACTTCATTGTTCACGGTCAGAGTCTCGTTGTGTGGCACCTCCACATAGTCATCGATGCCATCGAAATCCAGGGCGCCGCCGTCATGCCCGACTGCCCACTGTGGGTCACCCTTAAGCATGCCGTGATTGTCGTAGCCGGACGAGTCGACGACACGGGAACCCAGACCTTCCTCTAACATCCACCAGCCGACGAGATTGGGATCCGTGACGGGTATATCAGGCACCGTCGAGAAGCTCCACACGTTGCCTTTGGCTGTCGTCGGCGGGTTGAACTCATCGACACGCCAGTAGTACGTCTTGCCTTTTTCGAGCATGCCGGGATCAAAGGTCGTAGTCATCACCGGCGAGCCTGCTGGAGCACTGTTCACGTCGTCGAAGCTCTCGCCGAAGACAATGTTGTGCAACTTGGCGTCGTGACCCGCTTGCCAGCTGAGAGTCAGCTCCGTACCCACGAACTCAGCGCCGTCGGGCGGGCTCGGAGCATAGGCGCTGGGAGATGGAATCCAGAAGCTCCAGACATCGCCCTTCCAGGGGCTGTCCGGATCGGCATTGTTGATCTCGTCGACACGCCAATAATAGGTCGTTCCAGGGACCAGACCGTCGGGGAAGGGATACCCTGCAAAGCCGATGATCTGCATTGGAGAGGCCACGTTGCCCTGGAACGTGTGGGCGGCGCCGGCGTTCACATCGTCAAAATTGTCGCCCAAATAGACATCATGCGAGACGGCAAAATCACCCGGGCGCCAGCTGAGGGTCACCCACGTATTCGGATAGAGTTCGCCATCGGCAGGGCTGGGGCGCGAAGCAACAACCGGAGGCTTGCCGGGCGCGATAGGGGCAGCTTCTGCTGTCCAGATTGGAGCAGTAATATTTCCGTGGTTCTCATAGGCCGACATGTCATAGGCCGTCGCCCCTTGTCCCTCATTGAATCTCCAGTAGCCGACCAATCCAGCCTCTACCCCCGTCACCTCCTGGCTAATGCCTGCCTGAATTTCTTCCTGGGTACGGGCGTAATTCCAGACGCGAAAATCGTCGAGAACAACATTGGCCCCCAGGCCCATTCGAAGAACAGCGCTCTGCGTTGTATCGGTAAGGCTTGAGACATTGTCCCTTGCCGCTTCTACACCGTCTTGATATATTATCTGCTCTCCATCCAAGGCCGTAAGCACCAGTGCTATGTGTGTCCATTCGTTTGTTGGAATTCCTTCGAAAGTGTCTACCGTTTCCTGACCAGAGCCGGTGCTGTGCGAGAAATGCACTCCCGGATCATCCGGGCGCAGCGCCAATAGCGGCCCTCTGCCCGCATTGACATCTCCCGGACCTTTACAGAACACGTTTCTCCAGCTGCCTGTTGGACCTTGAAGGTCTTTGATCCAGAACTCGTAGGTATAGCTGCTCAACCGAAGAACATCTTCATCATCATCAATTGTCAGCGATGTTCCATTGACTTCCAGTGCGTATGGATCTTCGCCATAAGCAACCGGCATCGCTGTGAGCAGGGAACTGGCTGCCAGAAGAGACACAGCCAATATAGAACGCCGTAGCAGACTCGCTTTCCCTGCTGAGCGAATGGAACAGGTCTGCGCCCCGGAATTCAACACGTTAATCGCACAATATGGGGAAATAGACAGCCTAGACATAACAGTCCTCCTTCGTGAGATAAATTGCACTAAGTCCGCTAGGGCTACGCGCCGAAACGGCCAATAATGTTTTCTGTTCATATCGGACAGTGCCTGTCGCTCTATCCGGTAAGATTCCTGGGATTGATATCACCTTAGTCCTGCAAAGAAGCGGTGTCTATGTGGGACCCGAAATCCCACAAATCCTGCCGAAAACATTTATACTATATCGGCCATCTGCACGTCAAGGAATATCTCGATCTTGTGCCTCGACACGCCGATTCTCCACGCCGGACTTGTATGCCGAAGCGTGCTCTGGTATCATTGCCTGCGGTCCGGAGTTTGGCAATCACCGAAAATGATTTAGGCATTGGATGGAATGAGGCACAAATGAACCAGAAAGCTATCTCCCGGCGGGATTTCCTTGGGCAGCTGGCAGTAGGAGCCGCCGCTATGGCCGCCCCGCGAGCCCTGCGTGCCAAGACTCTGTCTCAGCGCAGGCCCAACATATTGTTTCTGCTGGCCGATGATCAGCGTGCCGACAGTATCGCCGCCTACGGCAACGACAGTATTGTCACGCCCAACCTCGATGGGCTTATTGCCAGGGGGTTCAGCTTCAGGCGCAACTATTGTCTCGGATCTGGCGGCGGGGCGGTATGTGTTCCGAGCCGGGCGATGATACACAGTGGCAGGTCGTACTTCAACGTGGACTCCAGGCTCAGGGATGTCAAGATCATGCCGGAGCTGCTGCGTGAGAACGGCTACACAACATTCGCTACCGGAAAGTGGCACAACAGGGAAGAGTCGTTTCTGCGAGGCTTCGAGAGAGGCAAGGCCATATTCTTCGGAGGCATGGCGGACCACACCAAGGTTCCCGTCGTAGATCTTTCGCCGACCGGCAAATTAGTGAATAAGCGCACCGGCGATAGATTCTCGAGCGAGTTGTTCACGAACGCCGCCATAGAGTTTCTAGAGAACTATGATCAGGACAAGCCGTTTTTCGCTTATGTGGCGTTTACCGCCCCGCACGACCCGCGCAATCCGCCTGTGAAATATCGCGAGATGTATTACAAGAACCGCCCGCCGCTGCCTGAGAATTTCAAGCCTCAGCATCCGTTTGACAATGGGCACATGGTGGGGCGAGATGAGAATCTGGCCCCGTGGCCCCGCACCGAAGAGGTAGTGCGCGACCAGTTGGCAGAGTACTACGGGCTTATTACGCACATGGATGAGCATATCGGGCGAGTTTTGAAATCGCTGGAAGAATCAAAACATGCCAGGAACACCATTATCATTTATGCCGCCGATCACGGCCTGGCGGTTGGAAGTCACGGACTGATGGGCAAGCAGAGCATCTATGAGCACAGCATGGGATGTCCCCTGATCTTCGCCGGACCGGGCATTCCCAAAGGTGGCTCCACACAGGCCTTCTCTTATTTACTGGACATCTTCCCAACGGTTTGTGCGGTGACGGGGATCCAGGCCCCGGCCGGCGTCGAGGGCAAGAATCTGCAGCCTCTCTGGCAAGGCAAAGCGCAAAGGGTGCGTGATTCTGTGTTTCTATCATTTTCGAAGATTCAACGTTCGGTGCGAGATGATCGCTGGAAGCTCATCCGGTATCCCAGGATCAACCACACGCAGTTGTTCGACCTAAAGAGCGACCCGCATGAATTGCACAATCTTGCCGGCGATCCGGCACAGAGGAGACGTTTGACGGAAATGTTGCGTCTGCTGGAAGAATCTCAACGAAAAGTCGGGGACAGTCTGCCGCTGACTGTTGCCGAGCCGGGTCCGAAAGAGATTGACATGACCGACCGAGAGCGTCAGCCCGACCGCTGGCAGCCCGACTGGATACGGCTGAAATATTTCGGAACCAACAAATGACAGAGTGTGCCGGTATTTGTCCGGCAGAGATAGTCCTTGAAGCTTTGTTTTCTTTCGTTTAATGTATTACCGTTTACAAGTGAAGTTTCAGACCGGTTTTCTAAGCGCAACAAAAGGAGAGATCCATGAAAGATCAAGTTGAACGCCGCACGTTTCTCAAGAACAGCGCCGCCGTCGGCGCGGGGCTCGTAGTCCTCAAATCGGGTATCCTCAGGGCCGGTAACTCGCCCAATGAGAAGCTCAACGTTGCCGTGATCGGTGTCGCCGGACGCGGCGATGCCAACCTGAACGGCGTCAAGAGCGAGAACATCGTTGCCCTGTGTGACGTCAATGCCAAGAATCTCGCCAAGGCCGCCGAGCAGTTCCCCCAGGCGAAGACCTACGTCGACTGGCGCAAGTGCCTCGAACAGAAAGACATCGACGCCGTCGTCTGCTCGACGACCGACCATACGCATGCCTTCGTCAATGTCTGGGCGATGAACCGCGGCAAGCACGTCTACTGCGAAAAGCCGCTGGCCAACTCGGTCGAGGAGGCCCGGATGGTTCGCCAGACCTACTTGAAGAACAGCGGCAAGCTGCGCACGCAGATGGGCACGCAGATCCACGCCAGCGACAATTACAGGCGGATGGTGGAACTTATCCGAGGCGGGGCGATCGGGACGCCCAGCGAGGTCCGCGTCTGGTGCAGCCGGACGCCGGAGGGCGGAAGTTATCTGCCGGAGGAAAAGCCGGTGCCGGATCACATCAACTGGGATCTGTGGGTAGGCCCGGCGCCGTTCCACCCGTACAACCCGAAGTACTTCGGCGGGTGCCTTGCGTGGAACCGTTTCTGGGATTTCGGCAGTGGACAGATCGGAGACATGGGCAGCCACATGATGGATATGGCCTACTGGGGGCTCGATCTGGCACTTCCGACCACCTGCGAGGCCGCCGGCACTCCCGTCAACAGCGATACCTGCCCGACCTGGCTTACCGCCGAATGGGACCACCCGGCCAACGATTGGCGCCCGGCCATCAAGGCGTACTGGTACGATGGCGGCAAGAAGCCCGGCATGCCGTCGAAGGCGTTCGATAGAGACTGGCTTTTCAAGGGCGCCCTGTTCAAAGGCGACAAGGGCTGGTTGCTTGCCGACTACAGTCTTCGGATACTGATGCCCAAGCAGCGTGAGGGTGACATGACGCACTATAAGTCGCCCAAGCCGGACGAGCTTATTCCGCCGTCGCTCGGTCATCACAAAGAGTGGATAGTTGCCTGCAAGACGGGCAGTCCGACGACCTGCAACTTCGATTACTCCGGTGCGCTGATCGAGGCCAACATGCTGGCGCTGGTCGCCTATCGCGTGGGCAAGAAACTCGAGTGGGACGGCAGGAGCTTGAGTGCTCCGGGTTGCCCCGAGGCCGATCAATATATCCGCAAGACGTACCGCAAGGGCTGGGTGCTCAACGGATAGTCAGCGGTCTGTTGGAATCGAGAAATATCGAGACATGCGTATTGAGTCCTGTTATCTGTCGATAGCTGTCATCGCATGTACTGTGGCTATTTCTGCCGGCGCGCTTGGCGCCGATGGGGCTGGGTTGGACCCTTGTGGCAAGATCCACATACCCATAGGAATAGCCAACAGCCGTGACACGCTCAAGACCTTCGTCGAAGCCGAGGGTTGCTTCTCGCCCGGCGTGGGTAGCTACGGCGTCTACTTCTGGCTCTTCGAGAAGAAAGCGGACAGACTGTTCGCACCGACGATGGCCTCTGTCGAGTGCGAGCACGGCCTTGCCGATGGGCGATATCTAATCCCCTGGGCCAAATGGTCCGCTGGTGACATCGCGGTCGTGACCGAAGTTTGCGCGGTCAAACGAAACTCTCCGAACGGCGACGCGCATGTTGTCGGATCTCGCGTGAAACTCACCAATACCGGTAGCAAACCGGCGCATGTCACTTTATATGTTGCTTTGCGCCCCCTCGGGCCGGCGGGCTTCGATGTCAAGGAGCTTTCGGTTTGTCCCGAAGGAAATGCTCTACTCGTCGATGGTCACGCCGCAATCGTATCTACAGCAGAGCCATCCGATTCGGGCGTTCTAGCTGATGATACGATCGGTAGTTTCGCCCAGCGGGGCGCAATGCCGGCGGGCAAGCGGGCGAGATCACCGAGTGGCGATTGCTCAGGCGCGATGTGCTTCGGGTTGACGCTCTCGGCGGGTGACAGCAAAACGCTTGGTTTTGTCTGTCCCGTACTGCCCGGCCGTCGTGCGGTAGGGCACAAGTGGGACGGGGTTAGTGACTGGGCGCAGTTCGACCTGGCCGAGTTGAATCCTTCCTCCGGAGGCTTGTTGCAGCCGGACCCTGGACTGGAGTACTATTACGGACTTGATGTCTCGGAACTGTTCGCCGAGGCCAAGAATTACTGGCAGCGGTTAGCCGGGAAAGTCAAACTTGATCTTCCGGATAAGCGATGGGAAGATGCCTTTGCGGCGATCATTGGTCATGCCGCGATGGAGATGAACGAAGGCGCGCCGGATGTTGCGGTCGTGAATTACAATGTTTTCAATCGCGACGGCGTCTATGTTGCGAACATCTTTCAGAAGTCCGGCAACATAGATCTGGCTGTCGAAGCAATCGACTACTTCATGGAACATCCCTTTAACGGTAGGTCGTATCCTGAAGCGGACAATCCGGGCCAGATTCTCTGGGCCATGGCCCAGCAGATCAAGTTCACGAGCGACAGGGCATGGGCCAGGCGCATATATCCGGCGGCCCGCAAAATCGCAAAGATGATAGAGTATTACCGTACGACGAGCGGTCCGCACTGGGTCTTGATGGACGGCTTTGATTTCGGCAAAGAGCTGCCCGTAGACATGCGCAGGGAACTGAGGCCCGGGTGGTGTGACGGCCATCATCCTGAATACACACAAGCGTTCGACATAGCTGGCTTGTTTGGTGCAGGAAGCCTTGCAGCGTGGGCTGGCAAATCCTGGGAGACACATCTGTGGAGCGAGCTTGCTCACCGTCTGCACGAAGCTTACGACGATAGCTTCGGCGGCAACCTCAGCGATAAGTACGGGGATTACTCCGTGCTCTGGCCCTGCCACCTCTATCCTCTTGATGGTGACAAAGCCCGGCAACAGTTCAACGGCAAGGGAGCCCAGAAGCCGAGCGGGTGGCGATATTTCCCGCTCGCACGGGCGCACCAGGGTTTGCTGGCCGGCAATCGCCAGGCCGGCTACGGCACACTGGAAGCGCATCTCGATCACGAGCAGATGCGGGGCTGGTACGCCTTTGACGAGGGCGGCAAGAGCGGTTCCGGCGGATGGAACCGAGTGCGTACAACCTGGAATGGTAACGTCGCGATGCCCCACGGCTGGGCGATTGCTGAATTCTGGCTGCTTTTGCGCGACTGCCTCGCCTTCGAGGATGAAAAGAGGCGCAGGCTCGTTTTGCTTTCCGGAATCCCGCCGGACTGGTTCACTCACGAGGGCGGCATTTCAATTGAGAACATGCCCACGTATTTCGGCAAACTCGATCTTCGGTGGAGGCCCCGGCGGGGCGGCGCAATGCTGGAAATCGGCGGCAATCCAGCGCCTTCGGCGCGTTTTGTCCTGCGATTACCGGCTTCACTGAATCCACGGGTTGCTGTGGGTGGCCTGGTTATTCCGGCATCGGCGCCAGGTGAATTCATCCTGTCGGCGCCCACGCGCGAGGCCGAGATTCATTTCAGGCCTTAGATTCCGCAATCGCGGGATTTGTCTTCAGCGAGCGCAAACCGTGTAAAACTACTGGCAAACGCCGGCGAAACGAGTACAATTCAGCATGTAATTGCAGTTACGAAAGACTCGTTGTGTCAGAATCACTAGGAGAGCATATCATGCCACAGACTACATGTGTGACCAGACGTCAATTCCTGAAAGGCTCGCTCGGCGCAGCAGCGGTCTTTACCATAGTGCCGAGGCACGTTCTGGGCGGACCGAATCAGACGCCTCCCAGTGAGACATTCGGCGCCGCGCTGATCGGCTGCGGCGGTCGGGGCAACGGCACGTTCAATGCAATGGGCCTGGAGGCGAACAAACTTGCTATATGCGATGTGAAATTCGTCGGCCGAGCCGACAACAAGACCGTATATACCGACTTTCGCCGCGTGCTGGAGCGCAAAGACATCGACGTGGTCGCGATTGCGACGCCGCCTCACTGGCACGCGCTGATCTCTATCGCGGCGATGGAGGCGGGCAAGGATGTCCTGTGCGAGAAGCCGATGACGCGTTTCATAGCCGAGGGCCGTGCCGTTGCCGAGGCTGAGAAACGCTACAAACGCATCTTCCAGGTGGGGACTTTCAGCAGGTTCGGCAGGAGCAAAGACCCCCGGAGTATCGAGATTCACAAGATCATGGCCAGCGGCCTGCTAAAAGACTGCAAAGGCGTCCATATCAAGAGTGGCGGCCTGAAGGTCAAGCAGTGGAGCGGAATGGTCAATGCTCAGCCGCAGCCGATACCCAAGAGCCTCGACTGGGACATGTACTGCGGCCCCTCTCCCCTGCGGCCGTACCACAGGCATCGTCACGGCGGGACGCACCGCGGCTATTGGGACTACGAAGGCGGAGGCCTGGCCGATATGGGCCAGCACCATTATGATCCTGTTCAATGGGTCTACGCCAAAGATGACACCAGCCCGGTGGAGATTGAGGCCTACGCCCCGCCGGCGCACCCCGAGGCGTGCGGAATGTGGGGCTGGGTCGAATTGAAGTACGCCGACGGTATGACTTTTGTTTTTGACAGCAAGGAATGGCCCGTCCCGGAGCAATCGGCTTATGACCGCAAAAAGCCGCGGGAGGTTCGACTGAGCGATTTGAGCGCAGCCGATCAGAAAAAGATCAAGGAGATGCCCGATCCCGAACCGCTCGTCAGTTTCGCCGAGGCGGTCAAGACGCGCAAGCGCGCCGGCGGCAACGCCGACGTCGCCAATCGAAGCGCCACTCTGCTGCATCTGGCGAATATCGCAATCCGCACGGGACGCAAGCTGCGATACGACCCGGTGGCCGAAGAAATAATTGGCGACGAAGAAGCCAACCGGCTCGTCAATCCGCCCATGCGGGCGCCCTGGCACCTTTGAGAACTTCGACTTTGTCTGCAGAAAGGATATAGATCATGGCGAACGAAACATCTGCCTTAGCAAGGCTCATCGACAGCCTTCCAGACCCGGACGAGAGAGGGCTGCTCAGTAATATCGACAAGCGAGTGGTCGACGATGTCACCGCACAGTTGCACGAGGGCGGCCGAGAGAGTCTTATCGCGCTGGTCGACATGCTCGTCGAGCCCGGCGCCGGAGACGACGTCAAGGCGAGATACGCCTTTCACTGCCTGGCGGTCCACGTCTGCAAGCTCGATAACGACAGGGTGCGGCAGGCGTTTGCCACAACGTTGGCCTCACAACTCGGCGGCGATCGGCCCAAGGGCGTTCAGAAATACATTATCGAACAGTTGCAGGTGGCCGCAGGTATGGAGGTCGCTGCCGCTCTAGGACATATGTTGCTTGACGAGCAGCTATGTGAATCCGCCGCCCAAGCGCTCGCGGCCATCGGCGACGGCGCCGCCGATCAACTTAGAGATGCTCTGTCGAAATCGCGCGGCAAAACCAGGCTGACCCTAATTCAGAACCTTGGTGTGCTCGGCGATGCTGATTCGACATCGGAGCTAAAGAAATCTCTCGAAGACGAAGATCGCGAAATTCGCATGGCGGCCCGCTGGGCATTGGCCAATATCGGCGACCCGGATTCCGTTGAACTGCTACTCTCGGCTGCTGATGCCGCTAAAGGGTATGAACGAACCAAAGCCACCAAAGCCTGCTTCCTACTGGCCGAGAGACTTCTTGGGGCCGATAAGGAAGATTTGGCGGCAAAGATTTACAGGCATCTTCGTGACGCTCGCAGCGGCGCGGATGAGGCCTATGTGCGCGATGCGGCCGAGAAAGGCCTTACGGCGGTTAAGTGAGAGTCAGTAGTCGCAGACCCGGCTTAGCACGAGCGAACAATACGGAAGGTAACCGATGAATAATGCAAGAGCGGTCTGGATGTTGGGTGCATTCTTGGGGTTGGCTTCTTCGTTCGTTCCCGTAGCGAAGGGGCAGGAGTGGACACGGTTCCGCGGCCCCAACGGGCAGGGTATTAGCGAAGCGACGGGGCTTCCCGTCAAGTGGACCGAGAGTGATCACAACTGGAAGATCGAACTGCCCGGCGTCGGGCACTCTTCGCCGGTGATCTGGGGTGATAAAGTCTTCATCACTTGCGGCGACCAGAAGACGGGCCACGGCGCGCTGGTAGCGCTGCACGTGGCGGACGGCAGGCAGTTGTGGCGAGAAGACCACGTCATGAGCAAGTACCGCATGAATGTGCTGAACACCTACGCCACCGCCACTCCGGCGCTGGATGCCGACCACGTTTACACGCTCTGGCCCGCAGCCGATGAGATAGTCCTGGCGGCTACGGACCACGATGGAGGCGGACTATGGCGCCGCACCTTCGGTGGTCATCAATCACAGCACGGATCGGGCACTTCCCCGATTGTGGTTGGCGACATTGTAGTATTTACATGCGAGCATGAGGACAGCACGAACAAGGAGGCAAAGAGCTTCTGGATAGCGGTAGATCGCATGACAGGCCAAACGCGATGGGAGCTGCCGCGACAGACCGGCCCGAAGACCTCCTACTCAACGCCCTGCGTGTACTCACCGGCCGGTGGGGCGGTGCAGCTTGTCTTCGAAAGTCAGCGTCACGGCATGACCGGCGTTGACCCTCTGACGGGCAAGGTCCTTTGGGAAGTCGAATCGGCGTTTCCCAGCCGCGTTGTAAGTTCGCCCGTGATCGCCGGCGGATTGCTGATAGGCAGTTGCGGCGACGGTTCCAGTGGCAAGCGTCTGATTGCGATTCGGCCGGGGGCCGAAGGCAAGCCTGAGGAGGTATACAAGGTCGAGGACGGCGCACCGTACGTCCCCACTTCGATAGCTGTAGGAGGGCTGCTGTTTACGTTTCACGACCGAGGATACGTCAGTTGCCACCGTAGTGACACAGGTAAACGGCTCTGGCGCGAGAAACCAGCGAAGAGGTTTTTCAGCTCGCCGGTATCGGTCGAGGGAAGGCTGTATTGTATTACGCCCGACGGCGATGTTGTTGTCATCAAGGCAGCAGAGACCTACGAATTGCTGGCCACAAACCCGCTTGGCGAAAAGAGCCAGGCCACACCCGCCGTCGCGGAAGGCAGACTGTATCTCAGGACTTACTCACACCTTATCTCTATCGGACCGAAAAGCAACCGGTAGGACAATGCACGTTCGCGATGCTTTTCTGATCTGTGTTCGGTCAGACAGGGGCTCTTTTTGTTCAGCCGTCATTTCGACCGAAGCGATGCGCGGAATCGCCAAGCGGCGAAATCCATTCAAAATAGGTCTCTCCATTACGCCTTTGGCTCCAGTCGAGATGACGCATGTTTTCGCCGGCGTCGAGACAAGAGGGTTGTATTCTACGCACGCGCTCTGATATTAGGGCAGCGCGTGATCTGAAGGTTTCAAGCCGATCTTGTGCTTGCCCATGCCGATCTTGTTGGGATTGTACGTCCCGACAAAATCTACCTTGCTCTTGGCGGGGATCTTGTCTTCCATTTCGAGGCCCCAGTAACAGGCGTTGACCAGAAGCCGGCGGAAACCCTCGCTGTTGAGGTCGAACGAATGTCCCATCGTCGTGGTGAACACACGGGCTGTCTTTCCACTGTCGCCTGTGTAAGTCTTGGTCCACGCTACGGGCACCAGCCTTTTCTCCGTATTGGGCTTGTCATCGGGGTTCATGCCCGCCAACACCTGTCCCATCACGAGGGGCTTGCAGTCACCAGCAAGCGTCGTAAGGCCGTAGACGTCGGACTCGCCCCAGATGTCGTCGACGCCTTTGGCGATGACTTCATTTCCCATACCCGCCACGACCAGTCCGCGAGTGCTTTCGACCTGGTGACGCCCGTAGTGGTTGATCCATGTCTCGCCGAACACCTGGCGCCCGTAGCCGCCGTCGAGTTCCTTGCTGCGGAAGCTGTACTTGGCATAGGGACTGTTCTCGAGCTTTCTGTAATTGAACGCATGTGTCGAAGTTCTGAGCCCCATGATCGGCTTGCCCGAGTTCGTGTAGTCGATGATACGTTTCATCTGCGCATCGGGCAGTTCGCGGAAGCGCAGGAACATAACCATCATGTCGGCTTCTTCCAGGGCCTCCAGGCCCGGGATGTTGTCGAGTGTCTGGGGGTCGATCTCGCCGGTTTCTTTGTTTATGGCGAACAGAACCGTGCATTTGAAGCCGTGATGGACGGCGAGTATCTTCGCAAGCTGGGGCATTGAGTCTTCGGAACGATATTCCTCGTCGCCTATCAGAAAGACTATGTGCTTGCCAACGCCGGGGCCGCCGCGGCCTTCCATTACGACCCACGGTTCTGCCTTCGCCGATGCGATCATCATGCATACTAACCCTGCGAGAACCAACATGCGAAACCTTGTCAACTGTTTCATCTTTTTCCCTTCCTTTCTCTTTGTCAAGCGGTCGTCAGGCAGCTGCATTTAGAATTGTACTTTCAGGCTTTCG
>Ga0209536_100012144_pt1 | contig 12552 bp, 6 predicted proteins | sample DeeMarSeWOR28_12_FD_187461 | JGI IMG/M metagenome (GOLD analysis project Ga0209536, IMG submission 187461) | Marine sediment microbial communities from White Oak River estuary, North Carolina - WOR-2-8_12 (SPAdes) (version 2) | ecosystem: Environmental > Aquatic > Marine > Intertidal zone >...
CTGCGGCCCTAGGAACCAGGCATTGCCCAGAGACCGCAACAGCAGCGCAATCCACAAACACCCGTCGTTGCGCATGCGCCCGATGCAGGAGGCGGATGTGGACGCGGTGGTGACGGTGGAAACACTGGCCTACGAGTTTCCCTGGACTGCCGGCATCTTCAAAGACTGTCTGCGCGTCGGCTATTGCTGCTGGTGCTACGAGGTGGACGGGCAAATCCAGGGCTATGGCCACCACTTCGGGCCGGGATAATAAAGTTTCCAGCCCGGCGGCCGTTACTTCACCCGCCAGCCCGGGCACAGTTTCAAAGCGATGAATCATCGAAAAACCGTCAGCGGGCAACGCATTCAGCAGATTCTCCTGGGTTTGACTGATCTGGACCGTTGCCGAGGCTACGCGCCCCCCTGACTCCGGCGGGCGCAGAACCACGACCACCCGGGCCGATCCATTGTCGAGCAGCCCGGCCCGGATTTCGGGAGGAACGTCGGGAGCTTGAGCCTGAACAGCCTGACGCGGTGGCCCCAACAGGATGATAACTGCCAATGACAATAAGGTGAGGTAGATTTTGAAGCTTTTGGAATAGAAATTCAGCAATTCCCCCATTCGATACTCCTTATGCCCGCAGTTCCCGCTTGGCCATCTCATTATCCGGATCGAGCGCCAACACCCGTTGAAAACAAATGTCCCGTTCGATTTGTCGCTGGGCCACCAGTCCCTTGCCCAACCAGGCCTCGACGTTGGCCGGATCCAGTTCGACCGCCTGGCTGAACAGTTCGTAGGCGGCGCGGGTATTGCCCTCCTCTAACAGATGTTGGGCCTGGCGGGTCAACAGGCCGGCCGACTGGTTGGCCGCGCGGCCCTGGCCTGGGGAATAGCGGGTCGAGGCCGACCTGCTCTCCCGCTCGGGTAGCTCGGTCTGTTTCAGCCGGGCTTTGACCAGCAACACCACCAGGCCGATCAATAGCAACAACATAGCCAAACTAAACCACCAGCCCCACCCGGAAATCATCCCGGTTTTGTCACCGGAGATAGCCGCAGGTTCCGGGCTGTCCTCCAGGTAGAAGGACTCAGCCACGACCGGCAGTCGCTGAGAATCTGAAGAGACCAGTTGGACATTACTGACCTCCACCACAAAAGGGGCCTCGTCCAGGATTTCAAATACAACCGTGGCCAGTACGCCTTGCTGGTTAATGGGCGGAGCCGGTCTCAGCAGCGTGAACACAAAGTTGATCTCCCCCGCGCCGGTATCAACCCGGTTGGTGGCCACAAATCGATCATCGAAGGCCAATAGCGGACCGGGCGCAATCTGCACCCCCTCTAGCCGGGGGTTGTCATCCCGCACCCCCAGTTGATCCGGGTTGTACGTTAATTGGATATCCGCCCCGTACAGGTCAACCACATCTTCTACCTGAACGTTGACCACCAGCAATTTCTCATCTTGCAGCGGTACGTTCTGAAGAAAGAGATGGGCCGGCTCTTGAGCTTTGACCGGCTCTGCCAGCCACAAAGCTCCAACGACCAGGCAGATAGCGACAGAGATTTTGAATGAGAAGTTCATAACCGTAATATGAAAACAGGCAGCGGGATGAACCACCACACGCTGCCCGTTCCAAACTCCACCCGTGACGACCACTACTGCCAGGCGGTCAAGGGACCTTGCTGCTGGTAATTGCCGGCAGCCAGCGCCAGATCACGGATATCCACCCGGCCGTCACCGTTAAGATCGGCCAGGGGATCGGTCGACCGGTAATTTTTGGCAATATAAGCCAGGTCAAGAATATTAACCAGGTCATCTCGATTAACATCGCCGGCCAGGAGGGTTATCGTTCCCAAGGTGGCCGATTGGGCAGACTCGAGTGCCGCTCCCAGATCGGTTTGGGCCGAGAGATAACCCGGGAATTCAAAGCGGAGTAGACCACCACTGGCAATGGAGAAGGAGCCGTCCGCTGCGGTTTGGGTCTGCTCACCGGTCGAGCTGGTAACCTGTACGTTGTCGTAATTATCTCGCCCCTGGAGGGCCACCCAGCCGGTAATGGTGGCACAATCGGAAATGACCTCGATCGTGCCGTCGACGGGGGTGAACTCGAGCTCCTGGCCAAAGGCGTCAACCAGGATGATATCCTCAAGCGTTATTGCGCTCGTGCCGACATCCTGCGGCTGCCAATCGATTGACAGCAGGTTGGCATCGCCATCGATCCGGTCGCCGCCAAACAGGGTGGCGGCAAAGGAGATCCGGCCGACGGCAGGGTCAACTTCATTCTGGGCGATAAAGCCGCTGGCAAAGGCGTCGCCGACGCTCACCTGAACGCCTTCGCGACTGTCATCCGCATCGATGACCTGTACCACGGCCGGATCGTAGGTCACTACCAACTGAACCGCAGACATACCCTCAACATTCTCAACGTTGACCTCCCCCGAATCGGAAGCTTGACAGAGAGTCAACGTTTCAGGCTCAACCCGGAGGGTGGTTTCATCCGGCTCAACCGTAGGAGTAGGCGTTGGGGTGTCGGTCGGAGTGGGGGTTGGGGTGGGGGTCTCGGGTGTCGTCGTTGGCGTCGTAGTGGGGGTAGGGGTAGACGTGGGCAGACTGTCGCCATCAACCTGAACCGTCTTGGTAATGGTGCACAGCAGGAATCGCTCACCCGTCGGATCAACCGCGGTGATATTGAATTGGTAATTTCCGGGCTCATTCGTCTCGTCGTAAACGCCGTCATATTCGCCGGCTCGGTCGATCAGGCCAAAGCCGGTCGAGGCCTGGGCTGCAAGCGGTTCGTGCGTTACGTCAGCAGTCACGTTGGCCCCGCTCAAGGGCGTGCCCCGATAATCGGTCAGTCTGACTGTCAGGTGGATCGTGTCGCCGACGTCGTAGGACTCCCGGTCGAAGATGACGCTATTGATTTCACACGCCTGTAAACAGGCAACCTCATCGGCCACATCGGCCCGCAAATTGGGCAATTGGTTGTAAAGATTGTCGCCGGGCGAGCTGGTCCAGGCCACGTCCCGGCCGCCGGCGATAACGGGAATGTCGTTAAGGCCGTTGTAATCAGCCGCGCTGAGGGGATCGATGCCTTGCTCACCCAGTTTCCAGGCCATCAACTGAACGGCGCTGTCGAGCATCGCCTGGTCGGGTTCGGCCACGCTCAACCGAGGGTCGTCACAGTTGCCGTAACAGCCTAAAAAGCCAATGGCCAGCGAGCCCAGATTACGCCCATCATGGATACCGACGACATCATCACCGCCGGCCCGTCCCTCGTAAATGACGCCATTGGGATCGATCAGATAGTTGTACCCCACATCACCCCACCACAACACGTTGGCGTGAAAGTTCCAAACCGAGCGGACCCAGCCGGCCCAATCCTGGTAGGGACCAACCTGATTGGGTGTTTCGGACTGGTGGATAATGATGTGGGTCACTGGTCGGTAAACCGGCGGGCGGCGCGGGCTGTCCTGCCCGTCGGGGCACCCCCAGCCGACGCGGGAAACGACCGGCGGCTTCTCCACCGGACAGACGTCGGCGGAGGAACTGATCCCGGCCATCTGGCCGGCGATTTCGCCGTCAGTCGGTCCCTGGCTGGTGTCGTTAAAGACCAGCACCACCTGCGCCAACACCGGCGACAAATCAGGCGAATCGGCCTGGAACGTTACCCGAAACTGGAGGGCGGCCTGGTCGCCACCAACCCAGATCAGATTGCCGCTATGCAGATCGTCCCGGACCGGGTAAAACGCCTCGGGGTTATTGAGCCAATCACTCCAAGAATTGCCGCCATCCAAACTGAGGCGGGTCTCGAACCGCAAGTAGCTTTCCGCCGGAAAATCCCCGCCCCACAAGGGCACAATGTCGGTGGTGAAGGCCAACGGCGAATAAATTACGCCCGAGGTGTAAGCGCCCTCGTCCAAACCGGCAGCCAGACTCAACCCGGCCGGCGTTACTTCTAAACCATCCAATTGGCCGTTGGCGGCCATGAAGGCGGCGTCGAGCCGGGCTTCCTGCGACTGAATAGTGACGCCGCCATCCGGGGAGGATTGCCCAACGCTCACAAAGTCCGGTTGCGCGCCCTCCTGAACCGGCGGGTGGGCTGACAAAACCTCAGCCCTGGGTAAAGCGACCAGCGCCAATAGCAAGATAAATGCGCCGCTGATCAGCCATTTGATGGGACTGGTTACTGATAATTTTTTCATAGTGTTACTCCCTATGATGAGCTATAATCGGTTCAAAGGCATTTTGGGAATTTCCAATCTCTCGTAGGGGGCCCCTACAAACGGTGTATGTCCCAGAAAAACCCGAAGAACCGGTTCAGACAAACGTTGGCCTGCCTACCTACTCAACGGCAAGAGGCCCCCGCAGTTGGTAATTGCCGGCTACCAGGACCAAATCGAAAACATTGACGGTCCCATCGGCGTTCAGGTCCGCGGCCGGGTCAGCCGTCAGGTAATTGCCGGCGACGTAAGCCAGGTCGAGAATGTTCACCAGATTATCCCCGTTGATGTCGCCGGCCAGCAGGGTAACGGTCCCGACCTGGATGGTCGTCAGCTGTCCCTCCTGAGCCTGTTCCGGCGTCATTTCCAGCGGCAGGTCGGCTTGAGCAGAGAGGTAACCGCCATAGGTGAATTCAATCGGTCCGGCGGCGGGAATACCGAACGAGCCGTCGGGCAGGGTGCTGGTTTGCTGGCCGGCCCCATTGGTCACGCGCACGCCGCTGTGGTCGGTTCGCTGCTGGAGAGCCACCGACCCAAAGGCGCAACTGGTGACGAAATCAACTACCACCGCGCCATTCTCAGACTCAAACTCTAAGGATTGGCCGGCCGTATCACGCAGCACTACCCGCTCCAGGGTGACCGCCGTCGTGCCGACGCTTTGAGGCCGCCAATCGATGGCGATCAAATTCTGGTTACCCTCAATGGTTTGACCGCTGAGCAGGTCCGCGGCGAAATAGATGCGGCCGTTGCCGGTATCGACGCTGTTTTGGCTAATAGCAGCCGTATTAAACACGGGGTCAGACCTCACTTGAACGCCGCGCTGGCCGCGATCGGCATCGATCACCTGAATCACGTCCGGGTTGTAGGCTATTTCCAGCTCGACGCTCGCCAGATTGACGGCCTGATCGACATTAACAACTGTCGTGTCGCGCAAACTACACAGCGTGGTCGTCAAGGTCTCTGGCACAACCTGTACCATCGTTTCAACCGGCTCAGGCGTTGGGGTATGGGTGGGCGTGGGCGTTGGAGTCACGGTCGGCGTGTGGGTGGGCGTGGGCGTTGGAATCTCGACCTTGACGGTGCCCTGGTCGGTACAGGGCAAGAATCGCTCGCCGGTGGGGTCATTAACCGTAAAGGTGAACTCATAATCGCCGGGCAGGTCGGTCAGGTTGTAAAAACCGTCATAATAACCCGAACGATCTTCCAGGTCAATTGAGTCAATCTCGGTGCTTTGCTGGACACTGAGCGGCTGCCGGTTAACCTCGACCCACACGTTCGCGCCCACTAACGGCGCGCCCTGGTCGTCGACCACCCTGAGGGTAACTCCAATCGTGTCGCCGGTCAGATACGAGGGCTGGTCAAAAATAACCTCGTCGACCTGGCACGGTTGCAGCTCCAGCGGAGGACGTTCGGTTGGCGTCGGCGTGGGTGTGGCCGTCGGCCGGTAACCGTGAGCCAGAGAACTGTCCGCTATAAATAAGGAGACCGCTACGGCCATCAGCAACATCAAGCCGCTAACCAACCACTTTCTTTGGGTAATTCGTAAATCTGTCATAATTAAATCCCCTTGCGACAAATTTTCCAGACTCTCTTCCAGCTTACCATAAATGGTTCAGCCAATTCAACGAAGCTAATGCGGATATAGAGTCCGTGACAATGATTAAGCCCGCATAGGTGGTAATACGCAGGACGTTAGGTTCCGCCCTCTGCCCTTTTTTACCCCGTTGAGTATAGAGAATCAGGCCAAACCGGAGAATGGCCTGGCCTGATCGAAGCTTTTCACAGAGGGAACCTCAAGACTGGTTAAAACGGGAAACTTCCACCCGGCGGCGTGCCGGCGGTCGGGCCGGACGCTCCGAAGTTCTTGGCTACCAGTACCAGGTCCATAATATTGACCACCCCGTCCGGTACATGGCCGGGGCCGGTATAATCGGCCGAGACCGAGACCGTACTGGTGCCCACCGGCCCAAACAGGTTAATCATAATTTGAATATCGAGAATGTTGATTTCATTGTCGCCGTTGAGATCACCGGCCAGCATAAAGACGGACGAAGAGTCGGATGGGTCAAAAGTGGTTTCGACATCCAGGTAACCGGCCCGGCTGACTGCAACGGTGTAAGGCGGCGTGGCCACCCCATTGAAAGCGCAATAGCCAAAGGCATCGACCCCACCACCGTCACAACTGAACAAACCGTTGATCTTGACGTCGGTAAACACCACGCTGGGGACGGCCGGTTGAATCAACCCGCTATTCTTGCCGCCTTCCAGGCCAATCTCGAATTTGAAGATGCTGTAGGGATCAATCGTAATGAAGCCAAAGGTGCTGGGCACCGGAGGTCCCGAGACGGCCCCATTATCGACCACCACCGACGAAGGTCCATCGAGACAAACGGTTGACACGTCGCCCACCGAGGCGGCCGGATCGCTGCGCCAAACGATTTCAACCAGGCTGCCGCTGCCCTCGATGGTGATGTTCGGATCAAGATAAGCCACGTTGATCGTAAAGGACGAATCGCCGCCGCAAACCAGGCCGCCGCCGCCGGGATTGACGCTAAAGAAATAATCGACACCCTTGGTGCCCGGCAACAGCGCGCCCGGTCTGACCTGATCCGGCGAGATGACGTCTGACTCATAGGCAATCGCCAGGGTAAAGCCGGATATCTGCTGGGCGCCTTCAATATTGAGTTTCTGCACCACGGTACCGTCATTTCTGGCCACCAGGGCCGAAAACGGATTCCAGAGGAAGGCGGTGAAATCAACAATTTGAACCCCAACATCAGGTTCGCCAGTTTCGTCCGGTTCCTGAGCCATTGCGGGCAAGGCCATCACCGCGATCAACATCACTATTAGTAACATCACATAGATCGGTTTGAATAGATTTTTAAGCTTCATTGGTTCATCCTCCCAACAATAATAACTACATATTTTATTTTCTTGGCCATACGTTCATCATAACAGTTTGATCAGGCTGTCTCAACAGTAGCAATGCGGAAAGAAGTTAAGCAATAGCTATGAATTTTGTTTAGGTGTTACCACGGAGAAATAGGTCCGGTTTCTGCGTTATTTGGCAGCTTGACGAAGCGGATGAGTTAGCGTAAGATTGAATCAGTGGAAAGGAGACCAGGCTATGTTACCCATCCGCGTCCTGATTGCCGAAGATCAAAAAATATTGCGTGAAACCTACTTGCATACGCTGGAGGAAGCGCCGGATATTACCGTGGTCGGCACGGCGGCAGATGGGGCCGCGGCCGTGGCCGAAGCGCAACGCTTGCAGCCCGACGTGGTGCTATTGGACATCCAAATGCCCAAGCTGAACGGCATCGAGGCCGCCAAACAGATCCGGGAACTTCTGCCCGAAGTGGGGATCGTGATCCTATCCCATTACAGCCAACGCCAATACGCCGAAGCCTTCCTACGTGACGGCACCGCCGGCAAAGCCTATTTGCTCAAGACAACGCTCAGCGAACCGGCCGAGCTTATTCGAGCCATCGAAGTCGTCACCGAAAGAGGGGCCATTCTGGCGCCCGAAATTCAGGACGAACTGCTCCACCTGGCCTCCACCTCGCCGCAAGCAGAACTCAACACGTTGACCAAGCGAGAAAAAGAGGTGTTAAGCCTGATGGCAGACGGCTATACGAATATCAGCATCGCCCACAAACTCTCGATCAGTGAACGAACGGTCGAGAGTCATGTGAACAACATTTTTGCCAAGCTGAATCTCACCTCCGAAGCGGCCCGCAATCCCCGGGTGATGGCGGTGTTGACCTTTCTGAAAGCGGGACAATGAGAGGGATGAGGGCTAATGCTGGGTTCTAGGCTAGACTCTCAAATGTCGTTAGCCTGGGGCTGGAGCAGTTGGGTGAAAGCCTGCAAGTGAGCAGGGTCTCGGCTGGGCTGGTCGATTGGCAATCGGACCTGGATAGTGGTGCCCTGGCCCGGCCCGGAGTGAAAGGTAAGCCGTCCCTGCCAGGTCAAAACCCGTTCGTTCATTGATAATAGGCCCAATCGCCCGTTCTGACCCATCAGCTTTTCCGGCTGGTCCTTCATCCCCCGCCCGTTGTCCTGAACTGTAACGCTAACCGAGTCTTCACGCCAGCGCAGGTGGATGAACACCTGCTCCGCCTCAGCGTGCCCGATGGCATTATCCAGAGCCTGACGTACGATGTAATAAAGATCCCGCTCCAGATTCCGTTCGGTGAGCCGGTCGCCGTTGAAGCCCTGGGCGGTGAGGGTAATGAGCCGGGGGGCCGTTGGCGGCAACGATCGCTTCACCAGCGAGTCCATATAGGCCTGCAGTGCCGAAATCAATCCCAAATCCATCAACACCGACGGATGTAGCCCTTGCGTGATCTCGCGCAGGCGACGATTCACGGTTTGCGCTTCAACTTCCATCGTCTTCAAACAGTCCCGTACTCGGTCAGGCTCAACGCCGAGCAGTTTTTGACTGTGGCGGAGGGTCAAACTCATCGTAGTCAGGCGGCTCAGAATTTCGTCGTGCAGTTCAACGGCCAGACGACGCCTTTCCTCATCTTCAGCATCGATCGAGCGACGATAGGCCAACTGTAACTTCTCCAGGGTATCTTCCAGGTCGGTCAACAGATAAGCGCTTTTGACGACCAGGGCCAGTTGACCCACCACCAGGCTTAGCCAGCGCAAAGCTTCAGGACTAAAACGGGTGCCAAATCTGGATTTGCCCAGGCCGATGATACCAATCAACTCTTCCCCCAGATTCAGAGAGGCTACGACCTGGACGTCGCCCGCCAGTAAGCCACGGCGTAAAGCACTTTCCGGCAAAGCCGAAACCGGCCAGGTGCCGTATAGGTGATTCAAGTCGAGGTCGAGCGGCAACTCGGTCAGTCCGCCGAACAGCCCCTGGCCCAAACTGCGCCTGACCACTCGATCACCCTCAAATCGAGACAACGTCAAAATTTCCTCATCAGCCCGGTATCGCCAGACGGATATGCTCTCCAAGCCCAGATGGTAATAAACGGTATGGGCCAGGCGGTCCAAGACTATATCCTGATCGGATACCTCCCGGATGATCTGATTGCAGGCTTCGATGATCCGCTGGTAGGCCAATCGCTCTGGGTGCAGAATATATTCCAGCTTCGAGCCAACCCAAACAGACAACAGGCCAAACATCATCCAGGCCAACACGGTAATGAGATATCCGGGCCGAAACAGGGATAGCACATAAAGTAAGGTCAACGGCAGTAACAGCAGCAGACTCAATAACAAGATCGCAACGCCAATCCGGCCCGGTTCATTTCCGGACAGGGCAAACTGAAGCAGCCGCGGGGTCAAAGTGGACCACCACGGCTCCGCTGCCGTAAACTCTCCGGCCGGAGTTACTTTTCGCTTCAACGTTCCGGATTGGCTCATTGTCCTCTGATTGTTAAGATTACCGAACCTGCTGGCCGTAATTATTGGCCGCGGTCACCAGGTCAAATATATCCACCCGGCCATCCCCATCGACATCGGCCGCCAAATTCTCGCCCTCGTAGTTGGCGGCGATAAAGGCCAGATCCAGGATGTCAACCCGGCCGTCGCCGGTAACGTCCCCTTTTAGCCGGGCAGCCAGCGAGAAGAGATCATAGTCGAACCGGTTGGTATCCGGCACTTGATCGCCGGCCGGGACCACCCCCGGACAGGTTTCGGGGTGATCGCCAAGCACAGTTACGGTACCCGGTACACCGCCACTGGAAACGTAAACGCGATTTTTGAGTCGATCCACAGCGATCCCGGCCTCGGGCGCCGCAGTGCGACCTAGATCAGTGGCCAGGGGATAATGGAAATAACCGCCCCAGCCCTTGGGAATGAGCAGAATCTGGTTGGCGACACTGTCATCGGCCACAGCCGTCAACGTCCATAAATGGCCGCCATCCCCGGCCGGGCCAACGCCCGGATTGATGGCGATGTTCCGCAACGGCACTGGGCGATTGCGGTCGCCAAAGCCCCGATAGAAGGCAGCCCAGCCATAGAATTGATCCGGTCCCTGTTGCTCATCCGGCCCAATGACAACCACTCGATTGGTGTTGGTGGTGCTGACGTACACCAGTTCCCGCGTTTCGTCTATCGCCAGGCCGAACGGCTGCGTCGCGTCGTAAAGGTCGACCATTTTGCTGATCCCACTGCCTGCAACCACCGTGACGTTGTGGCTGCCAAAATTGGCCGCATAGACTTTGCCCGTAGAGGGGTTGGCCGCCAGGTTGAAAGGCTGGCTAAAATCGCCCGTCAGCGTTGCGGCCACGGCCGGAGTAGTCGAACTGTTGGCAATGACCGTAATCGAATCCGTCAGGCTATTGGCCACGTACAGGTAATCTCCGGTCGAGACATGGGCCACTCCCCACGGGCCATTCCCAACCGGGACGGGACCAAGCGGGCTAAAATCGGTTCCGGCATCATTGACCTGGATGGGGATCACCTGATTGGCGCCGTAGCTGGTGACCCATAAAATGTTGTGAACCGGGTCAAACGCCAGACCGTTGGCCGTGGGAATATTTGGGATGGTATGGATGGCCGAGTTGGTATTGCTGTCGATCACGGACACAGAATCGCTGCCGTAATTTGCCACATAGACCAGATTTCGAGTCGAATCCACGGCGATGCCGCGCGGCATCTCCCCGACGAGAATTGTACCCAGGAGGGTTGGGGCGCAGGTATGGTCGGGAATGGTAGGAGGGCCACCGCCCTGAGCCAGCTTAGACACAAAAACGTCAGTAAAGCCCTCGAGGACCGGATCGAAGGCCCCGGTGGTTACCGGAAAGTCAGGCGAAGTGGTGCTGCCGGTCAGATACATCCCGTTGTCACCATCAAGGGCTATGGCGTACCCGCGATCGTAGCCCGCGGCCGTACCCAAATAGGTCCCGTAGGTCAGGTTAGCGCCGGCCGGATCGATTGTTACCAGAAAGGCGTCGGTGTCATACCCGGCCGCACACCCTTCACAAGTCGGGTCATAGGCATCGGAGGTAGTGGGGAAGTCGGACGAACTGGTATAGCCGGTGATGTAAGCCTGCCCGCTACTGTCGATATCCAGGCCATATCCAAAATCAGGCTGAGTTCCTTCCAGAAAGCTGCTGTAGGCTAAAGCAACGCCACTCGGCACAACTTTGGTCACAAAGGCGGCGATGTGGGGATATCCACCGTCACAATCGTCACAGGTCGGATCAAATGATCCCGGCGTGGTGGGATAATCCGCCGACTCGGTGAAACCGGTTATGTAAGCGTAGCCGCTCCCGTCGACGGCAATAGCCTGAGCATTCTCGAATTGGCTGCCCCCAAGGTAGGTACCATAAACCAGGTCGTCGCCATCAGGACTTATTCTAGCGACGAAAGCATCTGCATCACCATCGGCAAAGTCAGGGTCAAAGGCACCCGGCGACACCGGAAAATCGTCGGAGCGGGTATAGCCGGTAACGTAAACGTCCCCTGTGTACTCATCCACGGCGATGTCATTCCCGTAATCGGCTTCGCTGCCGCCCAGATAGGTGGCATACTCCAGGCCCGTGCCGTCGAGGTTGAATTTGACCACGTAGGCTTCGCCGCCAAGCTGATCTGAGTCAAAGGCACCAGCGGTAACCGGAAAATCGGTGGATTGGCCATAACCGGTTACAAAAGCATATCCAGCCCCATCGACGGCCAGGCCCCACCCAAAATCATCGGCACTGCCGCCCAGATAGGTGGCATAGACCAGATTGGTGCCAATATCGTTCAGTTTGACCAGGAATGCATCGGACTCGCCGCCCAAACTCCCGTCAACAGCGCCGGGGCTGGTCGGAAAGTCAGGCGAGGTCGTGTAACCGGCTACGTAGACGTTGCCGACCGCATCAACGACGATACTCTGACCGACATCATAGTCATTGCCCCCCAGGAAGGTCCCGTAAATCAGGTCCGTGCCAACGGGGTTCAGTTTGGCCACAAAGGCATCGGTATGCACCCCGTCGATACCGGTATCGAACACGCCCGGAGTTGTGGGGAAACCGGGATAGGCCAGGCCGGTAACGTAGGCGTGGCCGGTCCCGTCGACAGCCAGGTCAGTGCCGCTATCCAGATTGCCGCCGCCCCCCAGAAAGGTACTGTATAGCAGATTGTCCGTACCGGCCGCCAAAACTGCGCCCGGTGCGCCACCGGACTCGGTGAACGGAGCCGTTATTTCTGTGCCGCTGATTGACGGCCCGGATTCCGGCAAAGCCAACAGGCTGGTACCGCTAGGTGCAATCTGTAGCAGAGGCAGCGAGAAATCGCCAATCGCCGTCTCAAAGCGCAGACGCCCCCCTTCATCCATCACGATCGCGTCCGCTCCCGAAAGCGCTTGGGATCGCGCGGCGTTGGCGAAGTTCGGGTGGTCGTCGGGCAGG
>Ga0209536_100012146_pt1 | contig 12547 bp, 10 predicted proteins | sample DeeMarSeWOR28_12_FD_187461 | JGI IMG/M metagenome (GOLD analysis project Ga0209536, IMG submission 187461) | Marine sediment microbial communities from White Oak River estuary, North Carolina - WOR-2-8_12 (SPAdes) (version 2) | ecosystem: Environmental > Aquatic > Marine > Intertidal zone >...
GTGGGTGACCCCGCCATGGGGCAATTTGGACGGATTACCGGTTTATCCGACCTGCCTGACGATAAGATCCTGATTGAATACATCAAAGAAGCGGCAAAGCTCAATGATGAGGGAATAAGTGTACCGTCCAAATCCAAGAAAGAAAAAAAGGAGCTGAATATTCCTGCCTATTTCTTAGAAGCAGTTGGCAAAAACAAAATAGCTCTGCAGACTTTTGAAAACTTCAGCTACACGAATCGCAGAGAATACGTGGAGTGGGTTACCGAAGCGAAAAATAAAAACACCCGCAAAAAGCGGCTCAATACCACGGTTCAATGGCTGTCCGAAGGCAAGCCGTGAAACTGGAAGTACATGAAAAAGAGCTATATAAAATTTTGGTGCGCGGAGGGAGACTCGAACTCCCACACCCTTTCGGGCACCAGATCCTAAGTCTGGCGCGTCTGCCAATTCCGCCATCCGCGCATAGTACAAAATTAAAAAAAATTATGCGGATTTAGCAACCGATTTCAATTTCTTGCGGCAGAATCGTCGGGTTCAATGGACGAGCTTTCTCTTTGCAGATCAACCAGGAGTGAGCGCCATATTCTTTTTATGGAACCGATATTATTGGAGTCCCACAATAACAGGCGGCTGTTCTTTGACAGGTAAAACCCTGAAATCTCCAGGTTTTCGGAAATATTAGCTTGCTCCTCCCCATTGAATCCTACGGCCACAATTATTGGAGTGTCTTTGCGGGACCTGAGACCGCTCAATTCGACGATAAGACTATTAACAAAATCCCTCTTTGGAATCGATTTCAGAGAAAAAGAAGAATCGGTAATGATTAAGACGCCTGCAAGGTGAGGCTTGATATGTTCGATGAATTCTTCCGGGATTCGATGATCCAGATCCAAATCATAAAACAACACTTTGAGTTCAGAATCAATTTCTAGCTGATATATATCCACATCAGCAATACTCTGTCCCTCCAGCGCCAGCACGGAAAGCATAAAATCCTTGTAATCCTGGTTAATTCCGATAATTAGTATCTCGGCAATTTTCATCAGATCAACGCATCAATTTTTTTGATAATATTTTCTTTCTCTCCTTCGGCAAGGCGAAAATGTTCAAAATTTATTCCAGCAATCTCTTCCTCAGCACTGCCGGTTTCATCATATATTCCAATATCTTTTATCTCAGACAACTCTTCTTTCTTCTTAAAAATAGAGGCGATGGTGCTGAAAATTTTTGTAAATCCTTGTCCTCTTTGCTCTTGCACAACCAACGATTCGATCTCGCGTCTTTTGCCAATCAGATTGGTTTGAAATAGCATCTTGAGTTCCTGAATGATGGTAGTGTTCTCATCTTCGAACAAAAGAAGTAAGTCAAAAATTGATATGGGATTTTCGCATTTTGATAATATCTCTTTTTGAAGGAGAGAAAGCTCCGGTGGCTCCGTAAATGGATTGACAATAATTTCCTCAAATAAATCAGGGAGATTCCGGTAGTGTTTATCCCACTCCGAAAAATCGTGGGCAAGGGTTAGCAAAATATCCTGATTAGCACTCTCAATGGAGTTTTCTACAGATACCTGCCTGGAAAATTTTGTTTGAAAACTACCTTTAGACCAAAAAATGAGCTTGTGCAGCACAAACTCCCCGTTAAAGCTCAATAGTTCCGCATGTATCAATTTTCCTTCTTTAAAGTAGATATTGGCGGTTTTCCCAGTGCTCGAAAGGGTCAACTCAGCATCATCTTTTACATCTTCAATCATTTGGATCAAGTCAATCAGGTTGTATTCTTTGAGACTGCCCTGCCAGTTCATTCCTTCCATAACTGTCGATTGAACATCGAGATCTTTCACTGTCTCATTTAAAATTGTGAAGAATTCTTCTCGCAGAATCGGGAGCACCATGTAATCTGTAATGGGAAGTGATAATAGATCCCTTACCTGGTCTTTGCTTTCAATCAAAGCGATAATCGGCAAATATCTCAAATCATTGTCGGTAAGGACTTTTAGAAGTGCTTCGGTTTTTTGAACTTCAGCAGGCCATAACAGTACCAAATCCAGCAGCTCTTCCGAGGCGGTGGCAATGGCGTCTGCGATATCATGCGTGACGATTGCATCAAAATCTTCATTTCCCTGGAAAAGGTTACGAACTTCATCATCATAACCTTCATCAAATAAGTGGATTAATACTTCATACATTGTCACTTGCCTCCCGCGGGCGCAGAGATAGTTTTCTTAGATTATAAATTAAGTTTAACGCATCTTTAAAAGAATTTGGATTAACCGGCAGGACTTGAATTTCTTCAGGGATTTCAATCTTTTTCCGGAGTTTGGCTAAGCCGGCATCGTCCTCCGAATCAATATTGGTAATTCCTACCACGCATGGAACTGAATACGTTTGGATCATTTTTTTCAGAAGATATTTTGTGTACTCGAATGTCCCTTTCATTTTAGAATCTACGAGGAAAACATAAGCCAGCATTCCCTCTGCGATGTTGTCAAATATCGGTTGAAAATTCTCATCAATCGAAATTCCAAAAAGAGTCAGGTTCAGATCTTTTTTTAATCGAATGCGGGTGAAGTCTAAATACTGAAGGGTTTGCATCCTTACCTGTTGCTGGCCGGCAATTTTCCGGATGAGTTCGGTCTTACCGGAACCCGGTACCCCTAAGATCACAATTCTTCCGTCTTTCACACCTTCAGGAAATATATTTTTTTCGAGATACAAGATGTCATCATCCTGGAAGGTTTCAAAAACTTCGCCTTCACCTTCGAGATAAATGAGTTTGCGGCGGAAGAGATTTGAAAGGATACGCACAGTTCTTAGCACCGAAAACGGGCTGTTCAGTTGAATCGCCTGGAAAATTGAATATTTCTTAACCATTCCAACTAAGATTTTCTCATCCGCCTGCAGGGAAAATGCTTTTTTGATCGATGTTAACTTGAATTTCGGATTGGTACTGCCGACGGTTTTAAAAAACTCCTCGAGCTTATTCTGCTCAAACTTTAACTCGGCAAGAATTGCGGGGGTCGATGAAATGCCTGATGACTGCTTCCGAATATTGCGGTAGCTTCGGATGGTAAATTTCCCGATCGGCAGATGCAGCATTTTTAAGACGGCCTCCTCATTTTCCAAATCGGGGGCCACAGCGTTTATTATATGCCCCTGGAAAATGCGTATTTTTGCATCCCATCCATTGTTTTGAACTTTGATGATCAGGTTTTTCTTTTCCAAAAATGCGTTTTGTAGAATCTCCTGAAGTGAAAAGCCCTGGAGCGTTCCGTAATTTAGCGACTGCTGCCTGATTGTACGAAAATTTGCGTGGCGATCCAATATCATTGAACAAACTGAGGTGACCGTTGGGATCAGTTCTAACCTTTCTGCAATTACCCGCTTTACTCCCAATTGGTAATATTTAAGTTTTTCTTCCACGTCCATTTCCTCGGCGTAAATGATCACTGAGGTATTTTTAAAAATTTCCTCCTGGAGAGTCGCTTTTTGCAAAATATTAGGATTCAGCAAAATCAGATCGGGAAGATTCTTGTTTAATTCAGTCGACAATTCCTTTAAGGTGGAGAAGGTTTCCGCCTCATATATATTAGATAATCTGTCTTTAAAAATTTCTGCGATTTGACGGTTGGTATCGCAGATATAAATGCGCCGTTTCATCTGAAAATCAAAATCCCTTTTTCAGTTCCTAAATTAACTCGTTATTTTGTAGAAATTGACAGAGTATTTCATAAATGACGATCCCGAATGCTACGCTTACATTTAAAGAATGCTTTGTGCCATACATCGGTATTTCAATTGACGCGTCAGATAAACCGAGTATTTCTTCTTGTATTCCGTTGACTTCATTTCCCATTACCAAACAGCACGGAAACGGATAATCCATTTTCTTATACTCAACATTAGAATCGGTATGTTCTAAAATAATTATAGGTATTCCTTGTTTTTTCATGCGTTTAAGAGCGCTCATAGCTGAACGGTCATATTCCCACGGAACCGTTTCAGAGGCACCCAAGGCGGTCTTGTCAATCTCCTTTCTGGGAGGCTTTCCGGTTATGCCGGTTAATATGATTTTCTCAACACGTGCTGAGTCCGCAGTTCGGAAGATGGAGCCCACATTATACAGGCTGCGGATATTATCCAGCAATACATAAACAGGCAAGCGCTTTACACTCGAAATTTTATCTGGCGGGATACGCTTTTGATTTATCTCGTGGAGTTCTAATTTTCTCATCTTTTCTCCAATCGACAGACACTTTCAATGTGATGGGTATGCGGAAACATGTCCAGCGGTTGTACCTCCATCAATTGATATTGTTCTTTTAAAACCGTCAAATCGCGAGCCAACGTGGTGGGATTGCATGAAACGTAAATGATTCTTTGAGGAAAAATTGCTAAGAGCATTTCCACAACTTTAGGATGCATTCCGGACCGCGGTGGATCACAGATAATAACATCGGGTCTGTTTTGGGAATACTGTTCCATGCTAAAACGAATATCCCCTGCTATGAATTCACAATTGTCAATCTTGTTTAATTCCGCATTCCTTCGCGCATTTTCTACCGAACTCTCCAAAATCTCAAAGCCAATGATCTTGTCAGCATTGGCTGATAAAAATATGGCGATACTGCCCGTTCCTGAATAGAGATCCCAAACGGTTTTGTTTTCCACCTTAGCAAAGCTTTCAACGACACGGTATAGGTTTTCTGCCTGCAAGCTATTGGTCTGAAAAAATGAATTGGCCGATATTTCAAATATGTACTCACCCAGCTTCTCCCGAATAACCGGATCCCCGTAAATAAGAAATTCCTCCTCCCCCGCGGCAATTTGTGCAAATCTGGAATTCACATTGTTAATCACGCTTGTGACTGACGGAATCTCTGCGGTCAGTTTTTCGGCAAACTCGCGGAGCTTTTCCTCGATGGGTTTGAAGGTCACGATATTAACCATAATTTGACCAAAGGCAAAGGACTTGCGCAGCACCAGGTATCTCAAAATTCCCTCATGTTTTCTGTTGTGATAAACCAGGATTCCAGCATCTTTGAAATATGCCTTGGCAAACACTAATATCCGATTCAGTTGATCGTCCTGCAGCCAGCATTTTTCAATATCAATGATTCGGTCAAAGAATCGGGGAACATGAAAGCCAATGGAAAATTGATGCTTGTTTATATCAGGATTTGTTAACTCCTCAGGCGGTAGCCAGCGGTTTTCCGAAAAGGAAAATTCCATTTTGTTGCGGTAGCCGAAAATAAGCGGAGAAGGCATTACATCCTCCACGGATTCTGCATGAATATCTCCGATATGCTCCAAGCTCTCGATCACATGCTGTTTTTTAAATTGGAGTTGAGTTCCGTAATCGAGATTCTGCCATTTGCAGCCGCCGCAGAATCCGAAATGCGAACAGGGCGCTTCAATACGAAGTTGAGACGGTTCTATCAGCTCCACAGGATAAGCAAAAGCATGACTCTTTTTAACTTTTCGTAATCTCACCTTCATCCGGTCGCCGGGGAGCGCATCATCCACAAATATGACCACACCATTATGATAAGCAATCCCCTGCCCTCCGAAAGCAACTTTTTCAATTGTAGTCTCTATTTCCTGACGACGATGCAACATTAAATTATCCTAACCGGATTTGTTGAAATCATAGTAAGAAATGGAAATTAAGAAAAGGATGCAAGCAGGATTGAAAATTGATAGGGTGAGTTGGGGTTACGATATTAAAACCGATTGATCAAAATAACTTCCACACCCTCGAACTCCGGCCGCAAAACGCAGTTTCCTCCCAGGCAAAGTTTCCCTTTTCTTCGCTGCCCCCCAAAAATGGTTAAATCGTAATTTTGAAAGAGATTAATATCCAGTTGAGCGCCCATCCAGAAATCCTGGTCGGAAATTTGATCCATGGTTCGTTCCGCCAACAAAGAGATTGTCCAGTTAGGTGCGTGGGAAAATCCTAGAGATGCAACCTGGTCATAATACTGTCGGTTGGTAGCATGAACTTTGGCATGTTGATGCTCATAAATGAACTTTAGAGAATAGTACTCTGACACATTCAAAGACGTACTGTTGACAAAATTCAAATATCGGGCGACAAGATCTTTTTGCTGACCGAACGCCCACACCCATTCCCAATCTTCGGGATAATCAAGTTCCATCTGACCGTAATACTCCTCATACAATAAAAGGTCATCAGGGTTTTCCGTCCAACTGTAGCTGAGCGTTGCAACGGAATTTTCCAAGACAGGGTAAGACCCCTGCAATAAATAGCCGGTTTCGGCGTTGGTGTTTTGTTGTGGTTGAATCCGATTTAATAAAGTATAGAGATGTTCACGCACTGCTGTGGGCGGATTGTTGTAGGTTACCCCTTCTTCAAGCTTGAATTGCTCGTATTCTTTGAATTCCACCAAAAGACTTAATGATCCCACAAATAGATTTGATGCGGCATAAAGCGCATGACCTTCCGGGTACTGGTCGGGAAAATTCTTGAGCGCATATTCCACATACACATCGCCGTAGGGGTGGTTAATCTGTGAGAATCCGGAACCCCAGGAAACATTACCAAGGGCATTGAACTCAGTAACCAGAAATGATCCACCAAAGTGTATTTGTGAGACCGGTTTGAGACGCAACTCTCCGGCTTGAAAAACATTTTGCCGGACGCCGCTTCGGTCGCGGGCTCTTCCACCCAAGAGCTTCAGGTCAAAAAGGGAATGATAATAATCGAATTTGATACCGTCGATATTTGTGTCCCACCGGATGATTCTTTCTTCAAATGAGCGCAGAACCAGGCCCCTGCCCAATATTGTGTAGAAATTTCCAACTCGAACATTTAAGTCGCCGGTGTGGTATTCCAGGTAGCGCTGGTATATCCCCTGACCGGCAGTGTCCAGGGAAAAGGGCTGCGGCGGCAGATGTATCTCATATTGAAAGCCCAGTCGCCAATTCTGATAACTGAGTGAAAACTCAGTCCAGTTTTCGAAAAAGCGCCGGTCAGTCTTATCGTCCACGGAATATTCCAGGTAATTATTGCCCAGATATTTTAATTGAGAATTTCCCTTTTCACTCAGGACAACCAATAAGAATAAAATGAAGATAAATGAAATGGATGCGTATCCGGTTTTTGATGGATTCATCCCACTTCCCGATCGGTCGAATGGACGCCTATTCATCCTTGATTTCACTCTTATCATCGGGATTTTTCGTTTGAACGAGCATGGCAATCTTATCTTCTAAAATCTTCTCGTCGCCTTTCCGATATCCGCTGTGGGTATAAAATATGATTCCTTCTGAATTTAGCAAGGCCGTATAAGGCGGATTTTCAGCCTGAAAAAGCTGCATCACTTCGCTGTTGGTATCCAGCAATACTATGAAGGGGTACTTGCGGGTATTGATAAAACTCCTCACCCTGGAAACGCTCTTCGGGTCGTCGATGGAAATTGCCAATATTTGCAGCCCATCGCCTTCAAATTTTTCGTAAACGTCCTTCAGCTTTTTCATCTCCTCACGACAGGGAACACACCAGGTTGCCCAAAAATTGATTAGTATCGGGCCCTGGTTTAAGTTTTCGGATAATTTGTAATTATTGCCCTTTAAATCCGGCAATACGAAATCCGGCGCCGCATTATTCATCGTTTCCTGGGTAAATGCGCCGACGGTACAGATTAGCAAAAATAGAACAATGCATCTTCTCATATTTAATTCCTTCCTGATTCAAATTCTAAAACGTCAATCCGCAGTCCAGGCCGCCTGTAGCACTTCTTTGGTGGCATCGTCCTGCAAAAATGCAATGACATCCAGGTCGTCTCCCCATTCAATATCTCTGACAAATTCGAACCTCACTGATTGTTTTTGATTGGTGGAAAGCTGAATCGAAACCCCTGCTGCGCTCGGATTGAAATCACGCAGCACATCGAAAAAGTGAGTCTGTCCATTTGATCCCTGAGGCTGCGCGGTATCTATGGTCCGTTCAATAAGAGCAATGCGCAGAAAAACACTCGTCCCCAGATTTTCAAGAGCAGTTACTTTCACCCTACCGGAAATTGTGTCAACTACCGTTTTGAAATCGAAAAACTCAAGGATTGCTTTTGGTAGAATTTGGCGACGTTCGTCAACTGCTGAAAGAATATTCTGCTCCAATTGTGACAATGAAGTCGTATTAATGATCTTGACACCATCGATTATCGCATAAGGGGAAAACGGCACGCTGTAGTAATTTCTCCTCGCATCATTTTCAGCTTTTGCGGCCAAATAAAACGGATCAGCGGGTCCTGGAATAGGCGGATGATATCCCAGGCTAATCAACTCAAAAGGACCTAATTGATGCACGACATCCTCTATAATAATATCAACATCAACACATGGGATGCAGTAGGTATTCGAATAATGTTCGAACAAAACCAAACGTTTAAGTGAGAGCATCTCCGTAACTTCGGTGGTCTGGTTTTGGTTCACCTGCACATTTTTTTCGACCGACCCATAACCTGCTTTTCTGATCCCGACTTTATGTCCACCGGTGAGCAAACCGTTAACCTCAAGCGGAGTGTAACCAAATTCCAATTTGTTAAGCAGCACCAAAGCGCTATCCGGATTGGAAAGAACTTTCAGGTTTCCGACGTTAGGCACATTAGTCAATTCAAAATCGATGCTGCTCTCTTTTCCTTCTTCAACATCCACGAAAATCGAGTCCACATCAGGGCGATGATTACTAAGAAAAATATGAACCACGTGGCGTCCCACGCGAACATCGTTGACCAGAGCCGGCGTAGTTAATCCGGTATCCTTGTAATCCAGAAAAATCCGAGCATCCGCAACTGTTGAAGACACAAAGATGCTTCCAAAGCTGGGCTTAAATCCGGCAATTTCGCCGTCCTTAACCGTACAAGCAACCCCGAGAAAGATTGCCAAAATAGAAATTATTTTGAAAGTTCTTCGCATCGAAAATTCCATTAGAGTTCTATTTTTTTATAAAATAAAAAACTAACAGATATATCCAAATTAAATATAAAAAAGAAGGGGCAAAAGCCCCTTCCGCTGCCACCATATTTTCTTAGGAAGTTTTACCGTAAGTAAATCATCTTTTTAACGGCGCTGTGCTTCCCGTACTTCAGTTGATAATAGTAGATTCCGCTGGAAGTCGTGATTCCATTGTCATTTCTGCCGTCCCAAGTGACTTCATATCTTCCAGTGGGTTTATTCTCATTAACCAACGTCCTTACTTTCTGGCCGAGTTGGTTATAAATGATCAATGTCGCCCTGCTGGCATCCTCTTCCGCCGGTAATGCAAATTTGATTTGGGTTTCGGGATTAAACGGGTTGGGATAGTTCTGAGCCAACTGCAACGATTTTATCAACAGACCGTCTTCTTCATTTTCAATACCTACCGGAGTATCAAACCAGTCCAAAGTTCGGTCGACGATCTTTGTGCGCAGGCTATCCTCGGCAATGGTTTCCAACCCAAAAGTAGTGAAGACAACTTTTCCCGAACCATGGTTGACGCGGATACCCGCAATCTTTGATCCACCCAAAAAAGTAAATATTGGCATTGCGTTCGCATCTTTTGGAGCAATCTGATTGGGATATTTTCCCGAAGATGCGCCAAGATTTCCGACGCCCGTTCCGCCGACTAACAGCATCTGACTAATTCCGTTCGTAATTGGATCCCCGCTGACGCCATTAACTGCGAGGGTGAAGATAACTCTCGTAAGGTAATTCGCGTGCAAATAATTATTAAAAAAGTCCAGGCTATTAGCCGTATAAAAGGGACTTGTCGGATCGGCCATTTGATAGGCCATATCGACGCCATTTAAGTATAGCCTTCCTCCGGCATCAAGATAGGTGCGCAGAGCATTCATTTCATCCTCGCTTAATCCTGGTTCCGACAGCCCCGTGAGCCACGTTAACGAGCCGATTGTGGACAAATTACCAGCAGCGGGCGGTACTGCGCTTGAGGACACCACCCCATAGGTTTCGCCCAAATTATCCAGAGCAGCTGTAAAATAATCTTCATAAGTTTCGGTTTGATCGTCATCAACAACCAATATATCTAACCCGAATGTGGCCAATCTGAATTCCAAAGATCCAATGGCAGATGGGGAATTCTTGGAGGAGAATTCCAAAGTAGCTTTTCCAAAACCGATAATCGAATTGGGATCAACCGAAACGATAATTGTGGTCGAGTCACCCGGTACTACATCTACGGAGTCAATTTCCCCGATGGGATGCGTTCCATTGACTGTCGTAAAGGTTTGACTCCATCCGCCCGGTCCATCGAAACTTAACTCAATATAATACGTGTCTGATAAAAGACCCTTATTTATCAGCGTTGCCGTAAAATCGTTAGGCGCCGAGGTACTTCCGATCATATCCATCTCCTCGCTGATCATAGTGGCAACATAATCAGGAGCTATTAGTGGCCATTTCTCAGCTTGCTGAATCTCGGCGTTTGAGTTTAGCGGGCTTCCTGCTTTGTAAACAAAGCATACCAATTCACAGCTATCCGGAACAATATCCGGTCCGGGTGCGGGAGGAACCGGTAGCACATAGTTGTTAATGCTCATAGTAATGGTCTGACCCTGATTCCAGGTTCCGTTTATAACTGGCTCACCCAGGGCCCCGTTGACCATTGAGCGTACCGTCCAGTCGTGAACATAGTTGGGTCCCCCTAAAGAACCACTTTGTTGCCAGACAATGCCATCCTCAGTGATAATCACATTATATTTATATTCACCGGAAAGCGTCTGTAACGCTGTTAGTTCGAAAGTAGCGTTGAATACGCGTGCAACAGGGTCGTAATTACGGCTGGTACATTCAATCTCTACTGTCGCCGGAACATTGTTGCGCTGGTTCATTAAATTATACCAGGCGCTCCGGGATTGCACACCAGATTGACGGTCAATAATTCCGGTGGGATAAGCACTTAACCCCAGTGAGCCGAGAATGGTATTGCCGGGAAACCAACTAAACGGTTCGTTGGAGGAGTTTGCCGGGCCATGGTAGGCAAGAATAATCGCATTGGGCATATTCGGTAAAATATTATTATGGATGATAACTTCACCCTCAGGACAGTACGGTCACCAGGTGCCTGTGCAGAATTCAAGTACCGGGTTACGCTGAGTTTGGCCATACGCGTTGCTAATACTGAATAATCCGATTGCTACACCAAAAACCAAAACAAGGGTTATGCCAAACTTCGTGATTTTTGTAGAATTATTCATGGCACTTCTCCCATAATATTTATTGAATAGTTTACTAAGATCTCTATACATTGTATCATTTCACCACACTCATTTTGCCACGTATCCGAAAATGAGTAACGGCAGTTCTTTAGAACCGATGAGGACAATACACAGGAAGGGGGGCATTTGGCCCCTTCCCTTTATTTTCAAATCATTTGCGTTTGCGTTTTGTGTCAAACAATTTAACGAATCAGCAGCATTTTTTGGGTTGCCTTATGGCTTCCATAACGCAGCTGGTAAAAGTATACACCGCTGGCCACCTGTAATCCATTATCATCCAGCCCATCCCAGGAGATTTCATATTTGCCCGATTCTTGATCCTCACTTACCAATGCTCGAACTTTCTGGCCTAATTGATTGTAGATATTCAGCGAAACATGGCGATCGCTCGAAATAACCGGTAACAAATAGGAAATGGTCGTACCGGGATTAAACGGATTGGGATAATTCTGATCCAGCTGCAATGTTTTTATCAAGAGAGGACCTTCTTCATTGTTAATGGCGACCGGGGCTACCAACCAATCCAAAGCTCGGCCCATAACCTTTGTGCGAAGGCTATCCTGAGCAATAGCTTCTAATCCAAAAGTGGTGAAGACGATTTTGCCCGAAGAATGGTTGACACGAATACCCGCAACCTTTGTTCCACCCAAAAAAGTAAATATCGGCATTGCATCCGCATCATTTGGGCCAATCTGATTAGGATACTTTCCCGTGGACCCGCCAAGGTTTCCGGCGCCGGTTCCGCCTACCAACAACATCTGACTGATCCCGTTCGAAATCGGGTCCCCGCTGACGCCATTCACTGCAAGAGTGAAAATAATCCTCGTAACATAATTTGCATGCAAATAATTATTGAAAAAGTCCAAGCTATTGGCCGTATGGTAAGGACTTGCCGGATCTGCCAATTGATAAGCCATATCCACACCGTTCAGGTATAGCCTGCCTCCGGTATCAAGGTAGCTACGAAGAGCATCCATTTCATCCGGAATGAGTGTAGGCTCAGTAAGGCCACAGTTCCATATGACCACCGGAATCCCATCCAGATCACCCATTACGATATCGCCAGGTTGAATCGGAATGATGCCATAAGAATAACTGGTCTGATTTAGGGCATTAATAATATAAGTCTCGTAATTTGCACCCCCATCTCTGTCAACCAGCAAAACATCCACATTTTTTGTCACAATACTAAATTGTAGTTCCTCATAAACACTAGTATCTGCCGGCAACATCATTTTCGCTGTCAATATGGCCGCCCCGCCATTTCCCTGCGGATCAGCCGCGATGTCGAAGAAAAGGGAATCATAACCA
>Ga0209536_100012147_pt1 | contig 12547 bp, 12 predicted proteins | sample DeeMarSeWOR28_12_FD_187461 | JGI IMG/M metagenome (GOLD analysis project Ga0209536, IMG submission 187461) | Marine sediment microbial communities from White Oak River estuary, North Carolina - WOR-2-8_12 (SPAdes) (version 2) | ecosystem: Environmental > Aquatic > Marine > Intertidal zone >...
CAGAAGAAGACCTTAAAGGATTTATCGAAGACGTTATTAAAGACATGATCGCAGGTGGAGAAATTGAACCAGGCGATGAATTCGAAGAAGATGAAACTGATGTTGACGTTGAAGACATGGAAGATGTTGAAGATGTAGATGTTGAAGTTGAAATCGACGAAGCTAAAAAAGAAGAGTTAGACGAGAAAATGACTAAAAAAGAAAAGGCTGAAGGTGATGATCGTAAAAAAGACGATAAAATCGAAGCTGAAACTGAAAAAATGAGATTTAAAGAAGCAATGAATGAAATCAATGCTCTTAAAATTGAATTACAAGAAGTTAATCTTTTAAATGCCAAATTACTTTATACTAACAAAATCTTTAAAGCAAAAAACTTAACCGAAGATAAAAAGGTTAAAGTATTAAAAGCATTTGACAAAGCAGTAGATGTTAAACAAGCTAAAACTATTTATGAAACATTAACCGAAGGATTAGTAGATAAAATTACTAAACTTCAAAATGTAGATGAAGATTCAATGATTATTGGTGAACTTGGAATCGGTGTAAATCCAGGTGCTGCTATAACCGGAAATATGCTTGAAGATGAAAAAGCCTTGGGGACAGCTCATATCGCCTTCGGTAATAATGAGGATTTCCACGGTGGGGGGGGAAATAAATCCAGCATTCATCGTGACTATTTGTTTTACAGACCCACAGTAGAAGTTTCTTATCTAAATGGCTCTAAGAAATTAATATTGAATAATGGAGAATTTAGCTTTAACCAGATCTTACCCTAAAGCAAAATCAACCGCAGCTTTTGCGTGAGTTTCAAGTGTGTTAAAGACTGGGGGGTGAATGTCCTCCTGCGTAATGAGAAGCGGAATTTCCGTACAACCCAAAACAATTCCTTGTGCTCCATGATTTTCGAGATCATCGATAATATCCAGAAACTTTGTTTTGGTATCTTCCTTAAATTCTTCTTTGAGCAACTCGTTCATTATCGCTCCATGTATAAAATCCCGTTCGGGTTTATCAGGAACGATTGTTTCTATTCCTTTTTCTTTTAAACGTGTTGAATAAAAATTCATTTCCATCGTAAATCTCGTTCCAAGCAAACCAATTTTCGAAATATTTTTCTTCTTTATCTCAACGGCGGTTGCATCAACAATGTGGACTATTTTTAAGCCCGTTTCTATTTCAAGAGCATCAACATATTGATGGAGTGTGTTTGCACACAAGATTAATAAATCTACGGAAGCCCCTTTTAATTTCTGTGCTGAATCAAGAACTAATTTATAAACACCAGCGTGATCATCTTTTTTGTTTAATACATCGATTTCAGAATAGTTGAACGATGATAAAATAATCTTTGCTGAATTCAATCCGCCAAGTCTTCGGTTAGTTTCCTGATTTATTATCCGGTAATATTCAAGAGTTGAAGTCCATCCGGTACCACCGATCATTCCGATTGTTTTCACTTTATGTTCCGGATCATCTCTTTACTGACCAATGATTTTAGAAATAAAATCTCCAATGTAGTACGGCCAGATAATTAATGCCAGCAATCCCTGAAAGAACGAAAGCTTTAGAAAACCCAAAGTGAACAACCATCCTATAAACCAAACAGGACCCATAATTCCTGCAACTTCAACCTTTCTGCTCATTGTTTTTCCCTCATATAAATTATTTTGATGATGAAAATTAAAGAATTCTGTTTTTAATGTATAGGGTTAATTGAGAAACAATTCATTTAAATGCTGGCGGATGCTTTTTATGAAACTCTGTCGCATCCTGATATTTTTTTGCGAATGCTATTAATCTTCCCTCATCAAACAATCTTCCAATGAAAGTAATGCTGGTTGGTGTTCCATCGTCAGAAAAACCATTTGGAAGAACTACACATGGATGTCCGGTTAAATTAGTTAATAGAAGATTATTTCCTTCCCACGATGGTGCAACATACAGATCAACTTCCTGCATAAGTTCTGCCATTTGTTGAATAACAAGAAACCTTATTCTATTTGCGTTTATATATTCTACAGCAGGAATAAATCTTGAAGCACGGAAAGTATTTGGCCACGCATCTTTTATTTGTCTTACCAGAAGATCATCTCTGTTGCTGCGAGTGAGTTCGTCAAATGCAGCACCGGCTTCTGCAGAAAGAATTATCGAAAGATCTTCTATTGGCAATTCAGGTAATTCTATCGGAATTAAATCAGCACCAAGTTTTTCTAGAGTAGAAAGTGTAACAGAGTCCTTTAAATGAAAATCATATTGTTTATGGAAATCACTTTTTAAGTAACCAATTTTAAGGTTGGAGTAGTCAATTGATGGATTATAATTAAAAGGAACATCGTGTAAAGTCTGATCAATTCCATCCTGTCCATGAATAGCATTAAAAACAATTGCAAGATCTTCAGCACTTCTGCAGATTGGTCCTATTTTATCCATACTCCAGCTAAGTGCCATGGCACCAGTTCTGCTTACTCTTCCATAAGTTGGGCGCAAACCCGTTGTACCGCAAACTGTAGAAGGGGAAACAATAGATCCCCATGTTTCAGTACCAATTGCGAATGGGAGTAATCCTGCAGAGACTGATGATGCAGAACCAGCTGAAGAACCGCTCGAACCCTGAGATGTATCCCAGGGATTACGTGTCTTTCCATCAAACCAAACATCACCCCATGCTAGTGCACCAAGAGTTAACTTAGCACAAAGAACAGCACCAGCATCTTCAAGCTTTATAATTACTTTAGCATCTTCACTAATTATCTGATCCTTATAAGGAGTCGCACCCCAGGTTGTTTTGTAATCAATTGTTGCAAGAAGATCCTTTGCACCGAAAGGAATTCCGTGGAGAAGTCCCCTATATTTTCCTTCCGCGAATTCTTCGTCCATCAGACTTGCCTGCTTCATCGCTCTTTCTTCAGTTAAGGTAATTACACAATGAAGTTCGGGATCATATTTCTTCAGCCTTTCAAGAAAAAACATTGTGAGTTCAACTGAGGTGATTTGTTTTGTTTTAATTAGTTCAGCAAGTTGTCCAATGGTGTAAAATGCCAAATCATTTATATCTGAAGGTAATTTTGTATCGGAATAATCACTAAACTGAATTGGCCTTTGTTCTTTTGGAAATTCAAATCCAACAGGAAGAGGATTGAAAAGAATTGCAGGAGGAATACTATTAGCAAGCCTGATCTTTCTAATATTCTCATAATTTACCAATTGTTCGTCAAGCGATGTTTGCATGGAATCTTGTTCGTCTTCAGTAAAATCAAGTACGATTAATTTTTCCGCACTTTCGATATTTTCTTTTGTAATCGATTGTGGGGACAGGGTATAAGCAGAAAAAAAGAAAAACGAAAGAATGAATAAGCACTTTGACTTTTGGATCATTGCGGCCTCCGTTTGTTTAGGTGAGTTCTATTAAATCTCCAACGCTAATGCTTCCGGTTGAATGACAAACCAGGTTCATCCCGAACATTACCTTGTTATCTATCTTTCTGAACTTAGATAATGTAAGAAGCGGTTCGTGCAGCCTTTCAGCAGTTTCCTGATTTGTGGTTGTGATGACACAACGTGCACAAGGCTTTACAGCTTCAAATTCTACTTTGCCGATTTTGAACTTTTTCCAGTTGTCTTCGTCAAATGGTTTTCCTCCAGCGAAAACAAAGTTTGTCCGGAACCTGCTCATAGGTAGCGGATTCTCCATTCTCAAATTTAAATCATCAAGAGAAGACTGTCCGATAACCAAAAAAGGGAAGCCATCGGCGAAGCTTACTATTTTATTTTTAGCATAAGAATTCTCCACAACCCGTTTAGTTGTTTCAGGCATTTTTACAAGATGGCAATTCATTCCGAGTATCTCAGAAAACCATTCATCAATAGCTTTAGAATAAAACTCACCTTTTACAGTATCATCCCATATAACAACATTATCGTTCTTTTGATGAGTAAAATCAAATGGCACTGTTAGTCTTCCAAATTTTTTTACTTTATGATGAAGCTGTAATCCCTCATTATTTATTTCAACTTTTATCAGAGCCATTTCAGAAAAATCACGTTGAGTAAAAAAAGTATTTGACTCATCAACCAGAACCCATCTTCGGTCGTATTTCAATCCACGCGCTTCAACTTCGGATGATAGCAAACTTATTCCAGCAAGGGATTTAATTGGATATATATTTATTTCTGAAAGTGTAAGCAATGCTAATCCCTAATTATTTATCAGAGTAATTAAGGTAACTTCCGGAGTTGAATTGTATCGAATCGGAGCCAGCGACATACCGAGTCCACGGGTTACAACCATTAACATATCATCAAACCAAAAATTTCCCCGAATGTATTTTGTTTCAAACATAGTTGGGGTAATGTAAACAAAAGGGAAAACCAAAGTTATTTGCCCACCGTGAGTATGTCCAGCAAGAAACAAATTGTAATCTTTTTCAACAGCTTTATCAATCATGTTGCTTCTTGGCTGATGAGTTAGAAAGATTTTAAAGTCGCATCCAGCATCATTGTAAGTCAGACTATCTAAAACAGTACTATCAACTTTTTCTACATAAGTATTTGTGATGAACGTAATACATAAATCCGAATCTCCAACTTTAATATCTCTTTTTGAGTTGTGAACCATCTCAACATCCTGTTCAGCTAAAGCATCGGTAATTTCTTTTATGCTTCTTGGATTATCTTCACGATATGCCCAGTTGTCATGATCGCCAACACAGGAATAGATGCCATACTTTGAATTCATTCTACCAACAAATTCAGCACTCTTTTTTATATAATCCGGAGTTGAAGTGATTAAATCACCCGCAATTAAAATGATATCAGGGTTAGTTGAATTTACCTTATCTATAAAATACTGTAGCCGGTCATCATCTGTGTATTTATCAGCCTGGATATCTGCAACGAAAGCAATTTTAAACTTCTCAAGGTCAGCAGGAAGACCTTTTATTTTATAATCCACAATCCTTACAGAAACATTTTTATAATCATAAATAATCCTGATTGGTAAGTAGACAGCAAAGAAAACAAGAATTACAAACATCACCTTTGCAACATAAGAATTGATTTTTTCTTTGCTTTTTTTATAGACCGGATAAAAGACAAGCTTTAAAATGTCAACTACTGCAAAATAGATTCCGGTCTGGAACATAAATAGAAAAAGAATCCAGAAGGGGTAGACGAATAAGTAATCAAATAGAAATGTTTCCGGTGATGAAATTCTGTTTTCTGTAAACAGTCGATACAATGTTGTAATTATTAGGACTGCAGGATAAAGATTTATAAAGACAAGAAATATTATCTGCCATATTTTAAATTTTTTAAGATCGAACTTTGGGAACGTATATCTTACTAACCACCTGCATCTCTTAATAAAATAATATTCAACTAAGAATAAAAGTACTGCGCCGATTAGAATCCGCAAAAGCCAGCCGCTCATTTTTTCTCCTGAATTTCAAAAATCATATTAATTTAAGTAACGAAGTTTAATCAATCCGAGTTCATTGTTTTCATTCTTTGAACAAATGAAAGCATTTTCTGATGGTGGGTTCCTTTCCAGTAAATCTTTCCGCATCCGGGACACTTATAAAATTCTTCATGAGATTCATTTACTTTTGGAGGAAGATTCCCGTCTATTTTTTCTTTAGCAATTTTTATTAATTCTGTGTTGCATTCAAGGCATCTTGTAAACTCTTTTATAGCAGTTTGAAGATTGAATCTTTTTATCACCTCTATTACCTGCTCTTCAACATCCTTTGTTCTGATAAAATAACCGTGAGTTACTTCGTTTCTTTTAAGTATTTTTCCGTCTTTCGTCAGTATTGCCCTTCTTTCTTTTAATGAAATCTGAACAATCTCGTCGTCCTTATAATCGTTTTTGTATAAAACATCAAAACCTATCACCCTTAAATATCTCGTCAGCTTTCCAAGATGAACATCTGCAACAAATTTTGGTTCTCTTAATGGTTTTGGTCTCAGATGTTGAAAATCTGAAATATCCAGTGACTCAAAAACGGGATAAACAGAAATATCATCACCATCATTTATTAAGTAGTCAAAACCAACAGAATTTCCATTTACTAAAATCAAATCAACTTCCGTATGCGGAACACCGAGTGATTCAATCAGATCTTTTACAGTTGTGCGATCAATATAATTGTGTACAAAACGCTTCTTCCTTTTTTCTTCGGGGAGAAAATCCTTCAGCTCTTCGTAGAATCTCAAATAAACTTTATGCATAGAGCATTTTAAGTCCCAGAATAAACTTCCATTAATAATTCAATTTATACCGAGAAGAGAGATGACACCTTTTAATAAATCTCATCTCTGTGTAACTTATTTTTCGCGTAATGAGGTAATAAGATAAACATTTTACATTTTTGCTATATGCTTCCTGATTTTGTTAAGCAGACTTTAAGAGCACTACGTTACAGAAACTACAGACTTTTCTTCAGCGGACAAAGTCTTTCACTCATCGGAACCTGGATGCAGCAGGTTGCACTCGGCTGGCTGGTTTACCGTTTGACCGATTCTGCTTTTCTCCTTGGACTTGTAGGATTCTCATCACAGATACCAACTTTTATTTTTGCTTCAGTTGCGGGGGTTTTGGCTGACAGATACAATAAGCATAAAATATTAATTATTACACAAGCGCTTGCAATGATTCAGGCGTTCATTCTTGCTTTTCTGACTTTAAGTGACGCAATTCAAATATGGCATATTCTTACACTGAGTTTGCTTTCTGGATTGATAAATGCATTTGATATGCCTACACGCCAAAGCTTTGTAATCGAAATGGTAGAGGACAGAAATGACCTTCCGAATGCAATTGCTCTTAACTCATCAATGTTCAATGCTGCAAGACTAATCGGACCAACCGTTGCCGGAATTTTAATTACAGTGATTGGTAAAAGATTTTGCTTCCTCGTAAATGCACTAAGTTATTTAACCGTAATTGTTGCTTTATTGATGATGAAGATAGAACCGATGATTGCTGCTCAAAAAAAAGAAAAAGTTTTAGAAGGGATGAAAGAGGGAATTAAATATGCTTACAACTTCAAACCAATTCGCACACTTTTATTATTAATTGCTATGGTGAGTTTGGTTGGTATGCCTCACACAGTTCTGATGCCGGTATTTGCGAGAGATATTCTGCATGGAGACGCACACACACTCGGCTTTTTATTTGGCGCAGTTGGTACGGGTGCTTTGATTGGTGCAATTTATCTTGCCTCAAGAAAATCAGTTTTAGGTCTGGGAAGATGGATTGCAATTGCTGCGAGTATTTTTTCTCTTGGACTTTTATTCTTTTCTTTTTCGAGAAATATTTATTTGTCGGTTGGACTTATGCTGTTCACCGGTTTTGGAATGATGATGCAGATGGCTTCTACGAACACTTTGCTGCAAACTCTTGTTGATGATGACAAACGCGGAAGAGTGATGAGTCTTTATGTGATGGCATTTATGGGAACAGCACCATTCGGTAGTTTTATGGCTGGAACTCTTGCGAGCACAATCGGTGCACCACTTACGGTTATGTCGAGTGGCATAATTTGTTTAACGGGGGCTTTTATTTTTTATAGAAATTTACCCTCGCTTAGAAAGCACATAAGACCAATATATATTCAGAAAGGAATCCTGCCGGAAGTATCGACCGGCTTGCAATCAACAACGCACTTAAAGATGCCGCCGAATTAGTTTACTAAAACAGGGTCTTTATTCAGAAAAAACCTTCTTAACGAACTCAAATTCATCATCAGTCAAGGGCTTATCCAGTGCTGATAAATTTATTTGAACTTGTTTTAGATTTCTAAAGCCTGGAATAACAGCGCCAACAAATTTGTGATGAAGTAAATATTGCATTGCAACTCTTGCAAGTTCTTCAGTTGACGAACCAAATTTTTCTTTTATTTTGTTCAACTGGACTTCAAGCTTAGCCAAGCTTTCGTACGAAAATCTTTGAAGTCCTTTCCTGTGGTCGCCATCTTCAAATTGCGGTGGATTTTCTTTTTTATATTTGTCGAGAAACAATCCTTCATATAAAGGTCTGAAGGCAACGAAGGAAATCTGGTTTTCTTCCATAAGTTTTCTTGTTGGATTACCTTCGTCTATGAAAGCCCGTTCAACAGGATTCGCAAAACTTTGCAGCACATCCAGGTTAACTTTTGGAATGAGCTTAACAAAATCTCTGTGAGAATAAGCAGATTGCCCGACTAATCTGATCTTTCCTTCATCTTTTAATTTGTACATCACTTCAACTGCGTCATCAAGATATTCATCGTTATCACCAAAATACCCGTGATGGAAATAGTAAAGATCAATATAATCTCGTTTAAGATTGATAAGTGATTGCTCACATTGATGTCGGATATGAGCAGGTTCATAGGAATTAGCAGCGGTGCCCGGAAACCAGCCTATTTTTGTTGCAATGATAAAATTGTTTGTTCTGTTTCCAAGAATTCTCGCAAGCATTCTTTCTGCTCGTCCGTTGCCATAAACATCAGCATTATCAAAATGATTGACACCGTGATCGATTGCATAGTTTATTGCTTCTGCAATTTCTTTTTCGTCAACATTAGCCCAGCCATTTGGATCGCCATTAACCCAGTTTAGTCCACCCATCGTCCAGCAGCCGAGAGATATTTCTGAGACTTCTATATCTGATTTTCCAAGTTTTCTATATTTCATATTTTACTTATTTAATATGTTAATAGTTAGAAATAATAGAACACAGATGACACTGATTTAACAGATCTACGCTGATCAGCACAATCTGCGTTATCAGCGTTCCATTTTTAAAATTTATCGTTGGTTATCGTCTATCCACTTGGCAATATCTTTAGCAAAATATGTAAGAATCATATCTGCCCCTGCACGTTTGATTGCAGTCAACGATTCAACCATTACTCTTTCTTCGTCTATCCAGCCGCTTTGTCCCGCAGCTTTTATCATTGCAAATTCGCCGCTAACCTGGTAAGCTGCTGTTGGCATACCAAACGTATCCTTTACTTTTCTTATCACATCAAGATAAGGACCTGCTGGTTTAACCATTACAATGTCTGCACCTTCTTCAATGTCTGCCTCAACTTCGCGGAGAGCTTCGTTAATATTTCCAATATCCATCTGGTGTGAGCGTCTGTCACCAAAAGCTGGAGTTGATTCTGCAGCATCTCTGAAAGGACCATAATATCCTGAAGAATATTTTGCGGCGTAACTCATTATCGGAATTTTGTTGTAACCTTTATAATCAAGTGCTTTACGGATAGCGAGAACTCTTCCATCCATCATATCGGAAGGAGCAACCATATCGGCACCGGCTTCTACATGAGACACAGCTTCTTTCGCAAGAACTGCAATAGTTTCATCATTTAAAATATCTTCACCTGCAAGAATTCCGCAATGTCCGTGAGAAGTATACTCGCAAAGACATACATCTGTAATGATCAGCAAATCATTTATTTCCTTTTTGATTGCTCTGATTGCTTTCTGAACAATTCCATCTTTTGCATATGCTTCTGATCCCTGTTCATCTTTATGTTCGGGAATTCCAAAAAGAATTACAGCGGGAATTCCGAAATCTCTGACCTCTTTACATTCTTCAACAAGTTTGTCAACAGAAAGCTGAGATACTCCCGGCATTGATTTCACTGGATTTTTAACATTTTTCCCGGGCACAACAAAAAGCGGATAAATTAAATCGTTTTTTGTGAGAACAGTTTCTCGAATCATATCCCGCACGATTGGATTGTATCTTAATCTTCGGAATCTTTTAAAGCTAAAATTTTGATTTGCCATAAATTTGCCTTTCTTTGTGTCTTTGCGTGAAAGAGGTTCACGCCAGGACTCTAAGTTTAAATTAATTTCTTAATCTTATTTACTACTAATTCCGCATTCTTAATACAATCACCAATTGAAATCCCACCACGATAATTCCCACCCAGAACAATGCCATTATTATCTTTTTCAAAATGATCAAAGAAATTTTCGTGTTCAACATAACCAAGATTGTACTGGGGAATTGCTTTTGGCCAGAGCCGTTTTGAGATTGAAACCGGCTCAGCACTTATATTCATAATCATTTCAAATTCTCTTCTTGCTCTATCTATAACATTTTGCTCAACATCATCAACAAAACCGGCATCGCGTGAGCCTCCAATGAAGAGAGTAAAAGACGCTTTACTTTCATCTGCTCGGTTTGGAAAAATAACCGAACTCCAGATAGCACCGAGAAAAGATTTTTCTTCTTTTTCCGGGATCAGAAATCCAAATCCGTCAAGCGGCTGATCGACAGAGCTTTTCTCATAAACAAGATAAACAACTAATACAGGAGGATAGTAGATCTTATTCAGATGTTTGACCAGCATTTCGTCTAAGTTTCCAAAAATTTCAGCGGCTTTGTAAGCCGGCACAGTAGAAAGAACAACGTCTGCAAGAAGAGTTAAGGTTTGACCATTCTCGCGGTAAGTAACTCCGTAGTTACCTTCTGAAGTTTTTTTGACAGATAGAACTTCAACCCCCGTACTTAGATGATTATGCAGAACATCTGCAATAGCTTCGGGTAAAACTTTCATTCCATCTTTAAACGAAAACATCTTCGCACTTTGCTTTGACACTTCTTTGCTTTTCTTTCGTTTTCGGATGCTTCGGATTGTCCCGATAATCAATCCACCATATTCTTCCTCAAGGGCATAAAGTTTTGGAAAAGCGGATTTAACACTTAGCTCTTCGGGTCTACCAGCATAAACTCCTGCGACAAAAGGGTTGATTGCATAATCCAAAAATTCTTTTCCGAGTCTTCGTGTTACAAACTCGGCAATGCTCTGATAATAACCATCAGTTGATCTTCCGATAAATGGTTCTGCTATTAATCTTAACTTTGCTTTGCCCGAGAAAAGTTTAGTTTTTAGAAATGCAGGCGGAGACGTTGGTAAAGCGTGCAATTCACCATTACGAATTATGTATCTTTTATTCCCTTCACGATTCGCATATACAAATTGATCTTCAAGGTTTAGTTCTTTAACAATCTGCCGAATGAGAGGAGTGGTTTCAAGCCCACTGTTTGGTCCTCTGTCAAATAAAAAACTATTTTCTGAAACGGTTTCAATAGAGCCCCCGACGTTATCTTTTTGCTCCAGAATAATAACGTCATAACCTTCTCTGAAAAGAAGATAAGCAGTGGTTATGCCTGATATTCCTGCACCAATTACAACTATTTTTTTATTTGAGGACATATTTCTAAATGGAATTATTATAATACAAATTTAACAAATTGAAACGAACTTTATGTGGCAAAAATCTATTCTTGTATATAATTAAAAACTCATTCTTAAATGTAAGTTGATTCTTTCCATTATTAAACTTAAACTTGCCTGAAATAATTATGCAGAATCTAATTAATAGAGAAAATTTATGAGTGACGACAAACCATTAACAATACTCTGTGTTTCTTCTTATGAAAAGGGTCACGATTTTATGCGTGAGTGTAAAGAACAGGGATGCAGGGTTCTTCTTCTAACCTCCAAAAGTCTTGAACATGCCGAATGGCCAAAAGATTCTATTGATGATACTTTCTATATTCCCGATAAAAATAAAGAATGGAATATGCGCGATGTTATTTACGGAGTAAGCTTCGTTGCAAGAAAAGAAAAGATTGATCGTATAGTTGCTCTTGATGATTTTGATGTTGAAAAAGCCGCTGCTTTGAGAGAGCATTTGCGTGTTCCGGGAATGGGCGATACAACTGCACGTTACTTTCGCGATAAGCTGGCAATGAGAATGAGAGCTCAGGAAATGGAAATCTTTGTCCCTGAATACATTCATATCCTAAATCATAATGATATTAATAAATTCGCAGAGAAAATCTCTTTTCCTTATATGATTAAACCGAGAATGCTTGCCGGTGCGCATGGATTAAAAAAGGTTCATAGCAAAGAAGAGATGTGGAACAGAATAAACAACCTTGGTGATGAGCAGTCATTCTTTCTGATGGAAAGGTTTGTTGCCGGCAACATCTATCATGTGGACTCAATTATTTACGAGCACGAAGTTCGTTTTTCGATTGCCAGCCAGTATGGAAGACCACCGTTTGAAGTTGCACACGAAGGAAGAGTTTTTACGAGCAGGACAATTGAAAGAGGGAGCAAAAAAGAACAGCAGCTTCTTGAATTAAATGAAAAATTATTGAAGGCTCTCGGAATGCTTCGTGGAGTTTCTCACACAGAGTTCATCGAGTCAGATGAAGACGGCAAGTTTTATTTTCTCGAAACTTCTGCCCGGGTTGGGGGAGCCAATCTTTCCGAGCTGGTACTGGCAGCGTCAGGAATTAATTTATGGCGGGAATGGGCGATCCAGATTACGACGATGAAAATGAAATTGTTCTAGGTTCTGGTGATAAAGTCGTTGTTTTAAATTGGAATAAAGAAAAAGTTATGCAGCAATTTCAACAAGTCTTGGTTGTCCTTTCAAATGTACCTTCTGCTCAATTTGGCAGAGATTTGGTGAAAGAAGAATTAGATATTGGGATCCTAAATGGGCTGTGGATAAAATTCAGGACCTAGCT
>Ga0209536_100012148_pt1 | contig 12547 bp, 15 predicted proteins | sample DeeMarSeWOR28_12_FD_187461 | JGI IMG/M metagenome (GOLD analysis project Ga0209536, IMG submission 187461) | Marine sediment microbial communities from White Oak River estuary, North Carolina - WOR-2-8_12 (SPAdes) (version 2) | ecosystem: Environmental > Aquatic > Marine > Intertidal zone >...
CCCCAGCGCCAGGAGCACCCGGTCCTTCCCGGCCAGGGCGCGGATCTCGGAGACCGAGCGAACGAGGGCGAACTTCTCCGGCGAGCGCGCCACGATCGCCTCCACCGTATCGATCAACTGGTCAGCCCGCGCCGTCGCCTTCGACTTCCCGTCCAGGCTCGATGAGACGTAGATCGACATGAAGGCGACGTCAAGCCCCCCCTGTCGGGCGCGCACGAAGTCGAAGTCACCCCGGGCCGTCCGCCCCGCCACATCCTCCCAGCTTGCGCGCAGACGGTCGGGTAGGTCGATGTGCGTATCGACGATCACGAGCTCCTGGGCCAGACGCGCGGCCCGCACGGCGAGCGCATCCTCGGCACCGCCGGCCAGGCCCTCGGCGCCGGGCTCGAAGCTGAGGAGCAGCAGGCAGAGCGCTGTACGAACTGCGGTGGCTAGCTTCATCATCTGTAGGCGATGACCGCGATTTCCACGCTGGCATCCCGCGGCAGATCGTCCACCTCCACGGTGGCACGGGCCGGATAGCGCCCCTCGGGGAAGAACCCGCCGTAGACGGCGTTCATCCGCGGATAGTCCTCCATGTTGGTCAAGTACACCGTCGCACTCACGACATGGGAGGAGTCGTAGCCAGCCGAGCGAAGCACGGCAGCGACGTTTGCCAGCACCTGCCGGGTCTCCTACTCAATCGTCGCATTGCGGAACGTGCCGGTGGCCGGATCGATACCGATCTGCCCGGAGACAAAGAGGAACTTCCCGGCCTGCACAGCCGGGCTGTAGGGACCGATAACGGTCCCTGTCGTGTGGTAGGCGGTCACGGCCCGTGCAGCCTCCTCCCGGGCGATCAAGCGGATCTCGTCCTCGGTGGGGGCGCAACCGGCGAGCGAGACCACAAGCAGAAGCGCAAGCGCTCGTCCCATCAGAGCTACTCCCGCGAGAAGAGCTGGATTTCAACAAACTCCTTCGTCGTCCCCTCCTCCTCGTCCACCTCCCGGATGAACTGGAAGGAGGCGACGGCATCGATCACGACGGCCGACTCCACCCCCTCCTGTTCGAAGATGAGGAAGGTATCGGTGACGCGAAGGAGCTTTCCGAAGTTCGTCGCAAGGCCTTCGTAGTTCCCCAGGAGCGCGCGGAAGGTTTGTGCCTCCTTCGCAGCATCCGAGATCGTGGGCGCCGTGCCGACGGTCTGCGCCTGTGCGGAGGCAGCCACCAGCATGAGCGCAACGGCGAGACTAAACAGGGTGCGTGTCATTGGTTTTCCCTTCGGTGGTTGAGTAATGATGTGCGATGTGTGCGGGGCACGCCCCCGCGTGCTAGAGTTTGTAGCCGATCGTACGCAGGAGGTCCTTCCTGTCTGCGATATCCTGCTCACTCTCGATCCCCTTCGGCGAGACACCGTCGACCACGCCGAGAATCGCCCGCCCCTGAGAGGTCTCCCCCACAACCACTTCGACCGGATTCGCCGTGGCGCAGAAGATCCGGCAGACCTCCGGAACCATCTTGATGGCGTTCAGAACGTTGATCGGGAATCCGTTCCTGAGCGTTATCAGAAATGTGTGCCCGGCAGCCAGCTCCAGGACGTTCGCCCGCGCCATCTCAATCAACTCCTCGTTGTTCCCGACATAGCGAACAAGCGCGGGGCCGGAGGCCTCGCTGAATGCGATGCCGAACTGCATCGCCGGGGCGGTCTGGACAATCGCCTCGTAGAGGTCTTCGACCGACTTGATGAAGTGGGTATGCCCGAGAATTACGTTGACGTCTTCGGGCTTTTTCAGCGGTACGGTCTTCAGGGTCATTATCGGACTCCTCTCGCCGTTAGGTGTCGAGCGCCTGCAGGAGCGCGGGCGTCAGCAGCGCACGCAGCGTCGGTTCGCCGTCGAGCGCCACCCTGCGCAAGGTCAGCACCGCAAGCGAGGCCGTCCCCAGAGCGATCCCCGCCTGGGGGATCTCGGCGATCAACCAACCGACGAGTTCTCCCAGATCGGGCTGGTGGCCGACCAGAAGAATGTGGGTGTCGTTTCCGTAGGCCTCAAGATGCTTCAGCAGGGCGGTGCGCCGGAAGCCCGGCGCGAGCGTCTCGCTCTGCTCCAGGGGGGGCGGCATGGGAAACGCGCCGGCGACGATCCTCCCGCTCTCAACGGCGCGTGCCAGCGGGCTGGTCACGATGCGCTCGAGGTCGGGCTCCAGGCGCGCCAGCACCTCCGCCATCAGACGGACCTCCTCCCGCCCTCGCTCGGTGAGCACGCGGTCCGCATCGCGCGCAATGGCTCCCCCCACCGGGTTCGCCTCGCCGTGCCGCATGAGATAGAGCGTAATCAGAGCTCACCCCCCCGCACGACGCCGCGCACGTGCATACCCAGGCTTGATCAGATCGTAGATATAGGCAAGCCTCTGCTGGTAGGGGAGAAAGGCGCTCTTCATTGCGTTGATCGTTACCTTTTCCAGGTCATCCAGCGTAAGGTGGAATACCTTCCGGGCGATCCGGAATTCGTTGGTCATGGTTGTGTTGCTCATCAGCCGGTCATCGGTGTTGAGCGTGACGCGGAAGCGCTCCCTGAACAGGAGTCCGAACGGGTGCTCCTGGATCGAGCGGACCGCACCGGTGTCGACGTTGCTCGTAAGGCAGATTTCCAGCGGAATGCGCTTGTCCAGAACGTACTGTGCCAGGTATCCCAGGCGCGCAACGCGTCGGGTCTTCCCGCGGGCCAGGTCGATGTCCTCGACCAGGCGCGTTGCATGCCCGATCCGGTGGGCGCCGCACCACTGAATGGCCTGCCAGATGCTCTCCTTGCCGAAGGCCTCTCCCGCGTGGATCGTGATGTTGAAGTTCTCCCGCTGGATGTAGTGAAACGCTTCGATGTGCTTCTTGGGAGGAAATCCCCCCTCCTCCCCCGCCAGGTCAAACCCGACGACCCCGCGGTTGCGGAAATCCACCGCCAGCTCGGCCGTCTCCAGAGAGAGTCGCTTATCACGCATCGCGCAGAGGATCAGCCCGTAGCCGACGCCGAAGGCCTCACGCCCCCGCTCCAGCCCCCGCAGGACTGCCGCGACGACCTCATCCCAGTGAAGCCCTCCATCGGTGTGGAAGGCCGGCGCAAAACGGGTCTCGACGTAGACCACGCCGTCGGCCTTCATGTCCTCCATCATCTCGACGGCAGCCCGCTCCAGCGCCTCCTCACTCTGCAGCACGGCACAGGTATGCCGGAATCCGGCCAGGTACTCCGGCAGGCTCCCCCGACGAGCCCCCCGGCGAAACCAGCGCGCAAGCTTCTGCGGATCCTCCGTGGGGAGGCCGCCGTAGTCGGCCTCGCGGGCAAGCTCGACGACCGTTTGCGGCCGAAGCCCCCCGTCGAGATGGTCATGCAACACCACCTTGGGGAGCGAGCGCAGGAAATCCTCGGAAAATCTCATCGTGAGCGTTTCCGCGCGAAGGGAACACAGGGGGTAGTCGAGCCATGGTAAGAACTAAGTCCTTCAAAATCAATCACATGTTGACTTTCGGTGGAGTTTTCTCTATAGTAGCGTGTCTATCGAATTCCTCTCCCCTCTCCAGCGTGGTTGCCCGCAATGAACAAGAGTGACATCTCCATTCTCATAGTCGACGATGAGGAGGCATTCCGCTACATGCTCTCCTCCCTGCTGACCGGCGCAGGCTACCAGGTGCAGACGGCTGTCGACGGGGTCAGCGCCATCAACGCCGTCCAGGAGAGGGTCTACGACCTCGCACTGCTGGACATGAAGATGCCGAAGGTCGACGGACTGGAGGTGCTGAAGTTCGTCAAGGCCAACTCACCGGCCACCGAAGTCATCATGCTCACCGGCATCGCAGACGTCAAGATGGCCGTGGAGTGCATGAAGCTCGGCTCCTACGACTATATCACCAAGCCGACAACTGCCGATGATCTCCTCTCGACAATCGAGCGGGGACTGGAACGCCGTCAGCTGGTGATCGACAACATCGTCATGAAGGGGACCATCGAGCGCCTCCAGGGGACGGTCGATATGGTGGGGGAAAGCGAACCGTACCGGCGCGTGCTGGAGATCGCGGCCAAGGTCGCCCCGACCGAATCGACCGTGCTGATCCAGGGCGGAAGCGGAACGGGCAAGGAGCTGGTGGCGAATTTCATCTACCAGCGCAGCCTTCGCAACAACGAGCCGTTTGTGACGCTTAACTGCGCCTCCATCCCCGACACGCTCATCGAGAGCGAACTCTTCGGCCACGAGAAGGGGGCGTTCACCGACGCCCGGGCCATGAAGCAGGGAATCGTCGAGATCGCCAACAAGGGGACCCTCTTCCTGGACGAAATCGGTGACATCAGCCCCATGGTCCAGCCCAAAATCCTACGGTTCATCCAGTCGGGCGAGTTCCGCCGCGTTGGCGGCAATACCACACTCAAGGCCGACGTCCGCATCCTCTCGGCCACCAACAAGAATCTCCAGGACGAGGTCCGGGAGGGGAAGTTCCGCGAAGACCTCCTCTACCGGCTGAACGTGATCACGATTGAGGTCCCCCCCTTGCGCCAGCGCAAACCGGATATTCCGCTGCTGGTCGACGCTTTTATCGCCAACCGGATGCGGACGCGTGTGAAACCGACCGTCTCCCCGAAGGCCATGGAGGTGCTGATGGACTACGACTGGCCGGGGAACATCCGCGAGCTGGAAAACGTCATCGAGCGAGCGGCGATCCTCTGCCGCAACAATACGATCGAGCCCGCCGATCTCTCCCTCCCGCATGCGGGGATGTCACTTCCGGTGGGCGGCGCCTCGGAGGAAAAACTGGGAACGGCCATTCCGCTGAAGGAGGTTGAGCGCCTGCACATCGAAGGGGTTCTGCGGCGTTTCCGGGGCAACAAGGCCGAATCGGCAAAGATCCTGGGGATCAGCCTCAAGACGCTCTACACCAAGATCCAGCAGTACCAGATCAAGCTCCCCTCCTGATGAGGCGCTCCTAGGGCTTCCAGGCTTCGCGGCGGTAGGCGCTGTCCCAGAACATCCATTCGAGTCGCGAGGAGAGCGCAAAGGCTTCGGCCATGCGGCGCCGTTCGTCGCCGGTGGCTGCCATGGCAACCTGGTCGGTCGTCTGGATCGCCCTGCGCACCGCCTCGCCGAACTCCTCGCCCGCATAGGTGTCGATCCAGAGCTGGTAGGGATTCTCCGCTCCCGATGCCTTGACAATCGTCAGCCCCACCTCGCGGTAGATCCAGAAACAGGGAAGCAGCGCCGCCACGGCCTCCTCAAAGGAGCCGAGCGAGGCCGTCGCCAGCAGATACTGCGTGTAGGCAAGACAGGCGGGTGAGCGGTCGACATCAAGCGTGACGCCGAACCGCGCAAAATACTCCTGGTGAAGGGCTCGCTCCACGACAAGCCCGTCACGGGCAAAGTCCACAAACAGCAGAATCTGCTCGGCCGTCCTCGCCCGCGCCCCGACGATCGCCAGCGCACGGGAGAAATCCAGAAGGTAGAGCGCGTCCTGCTTGAGGTAATGCTTGAAGGTCTCCTGCGGGAGCGTCCCGGCCGAAAGCTCCCGGTTGTACGGGTGGTCAATGATGGCGGCATAGATGGGGCCGATGTCTTTCCAGAGCTGTCCTGTGAATGTCATGGCTTCCAGACCTCGAAGAAATGGTGGACGGGACCGTGCCCCTCGCCAAGGCGGTACTGACTCCCGGCGCGGATTGCCCCGCTGATGTAGCGCTTGGCCCGGGCGACGGCGTCGCTCACCTCCACCCCGTGCGCCCGATAGGCGGCGATGGCCGAGGAGAGTGTGCATCCGGTGCCGTGCGTGTTCTCGGTCGCGATGCGCTCCTGGTCGAACCAGCGACTCTCGAGCTCGCCCCCAGGGGTGCGCCCTGCCAGAAGGTCGGGACTCCTGGCACCACCGGCATGGCCGCCCTTGACCAGCACATGGCGGGGACCGAGCTCCAGCAGGCGCCCGGCAACCGAGGCCATCTCCTCTCGGTCGATCGATCTCAGTCCCACCAGCGCAGCCGCTTCGGGAAGGTTCGGTGTTAGAATCTCCGCCAGGGGGAGAAGCTCTCGCCTGAGCGCATCGACTGCCTCCTGCTGCAACAGTCGATCACCGCTCTTTGCCACCATCACCGGGTCGAGCACGACATGCTCCATGCTGTGTGCACGGAGGCGCTCGGCAACGGTCCGGATCACCTCGGCACTGCCCAGCATGCCGATCTTGACGGCATCGGCGCCGATATCACCGAGCACGGCATCGATCTGGCGCCCGACAAACTCCGGCGGCACCTGAAAAATCCCCGCCACACCCACGGTGTTCTGCGCCGTCAGTGCGGTGATGACCGACATGCCGTAGCATCCCAGCGCGGAGAACGTCTTGAGGTCCGCCTGGATCCCGGCGCCCCCGCCGCTGTCGGAGCCTGCAATGGTCAGGGCGCGCCGATACGCTTTCATGCCGATCTCCCGAGAAAGTGATCGAAGCCGTGCTTCCCGAGCCTCGCCGGGCGGCCATCACGGAAGAGCTCCAGTCGGCCCTGCGCCCCGGCAATGGTGCCGATGGCCGAAAGCTCCCGGGCGAACTTCTCGCGGAAGGCCTCAGAAACCGTTGCCATGGCCGATGGATCAACGGTCAAGAGCAGACAGTAATCCTCACCTCCTGCCAGAACGAGCTCGGTGAGATCCCACCCGTGATGCGATGAGGCCGAGCGGAGCGCCGGCGAGACCGGCAACTGTTCCAGGTCGATCCTTGCCCCGCAGGAGGACTGCTCCATGATGCGCCGGATATCCGAATCGACTCCGTCGGAGACATCCATCATCGCCCGCACGCCCGGCTGTGCGCCCAGGAGACGCCCTTCGGCGAGGTGCGCGCGGGGCCGGTGATGCCGCTCGAGCAGGTAACGCTCGTCCTCTCCCACGGGAAGCTCCTCAAGCATCACGCGTAGTCCTCCGGCGCTGTCCCCCAGATCTCCCGTCACGCACAGGATGTCTCCGGCCTGCGCAGCCGAGCGTCGTTTGATGTGCGAAAGGGGAGCCCGGCCGAGCACAGTTATCGTAATCAGTATGGGTCCCGGCGAGCGCGTCGTGTCGCCGCCGAGCAGGGCGACCCGTTCGCGCGCGGCCAGCTGGTGCAGCCCCGCGAAGAACTCGTCGATCCACTCAACCCCTGTGTCGCGCGGAAGCCCCAGGGCAAGAAACGCACTCGTTGGCGTCCCTCCCATGGCGGCAATATCGCTCAGGTTCACGGCCAGAGACTTCTCTCCCAGCTCGCGCGGCGAGGTCTTCGCCTTCAGAAAATGAATCTCCTCGACCAGCGTGTCGGTCGTCACCAGAAGCGCCTCCCCGTTCCCGCGCTCGATGATCGCCGCGTCATCGCCGATGCCGACCACGCCCTCCGGCAAATCGTGCAAAAAAGGGGGGGAGATTCGATTGATCAGGCCAAATTCCCCGATCTCGGAGAGCTTCACCGAACCCTCCTTCGTTCATGCTCCAGAATCTCTCTCAGCTCCTGGGCGGCCGCCTGCGGATCCCGCGCAGCACAGATGGCCGAGACCACGGCGATGCCGTCGGCGCCGGCCCCGAGCACCTCTCGAGCGTTCGCCTGGTTGATGCCGCCGATTGCCACCAGACGGTGGCGCGATTGGCTGCGGAGCCTTCGCAAGCCCTCAAGCCCCCAGGAGCTTGCCACATCGGTCTTGGTGGGCGTCGGAAAAACGGGGCTCACCCCGAGATAGTCACAGTCGAACGCCTCAGCCTCGGCGGCCTGCGCCGCTGTCTCGACCGAGATGCCGATGATCGCCTCCGGCCCCATGATTCTCCTTGCATCGCCACAGAGCATGTCGTGCTGCCCGAGGTGGACGCCGTCGGCACCGCAGGCAAGCGCCACATCCAGCCGGTCGTCTATAATGAGGGGGACTCCCTGCCAGGCCAACTCCTCCTTCAACCGACGCCCCAGCGCGACAAAGGCTCGCGTCTCGATCTCCTTCTCCCGCAGCTGCACCATCGAGACTCCGCCCCGCACTGCCGCACGAACGACATCTTCGACGGAACGCTCGCCCGAAAGCGCGCGATCGGTCACAAGGTAGAGCCCCGGATCAATACCCCGGCGTGCCATCGCTCCCTCAGGCGGCCTCCATGCGGAGGCGCCTGCCCAGATCGAGCTCCGTCATGAGAGAAAGCGCATCGAGAAAAAGAGCCTGAAAACTCCCGGGCCCCTTGGCATGCTCCTCGGCGATTTCGCCGGCCACACCCATAACGGCCATCGCGTGCGCGGCAGCGCGCAGCGGATCTGAATTCACGGCCGCAAATGCACCGGTGAGAGCCGTCGCCGCACAGCCAAGTCCGGTGACCTTCCCCATCAACGGGTGCCCGTTTGCCACACGGACGGTGGCCGAGGCCGAGACGATCATATCAACCACACCGCTCACACTCACTACACAGGAGTGCCGCTTGGCCAGCACGCGCGCCTCCTCGACTGCTTCCTCCGAGCCGTGCGTGCTGTCAACCCCCTTCGTCTTTGACTCGGAGCGGGCAAGGGCCCGGATCTCGGACGGGTTTCCGCGAAGAATGCTCGGGCCGATCTCCTCCAGGATGCGCCGCGCCGTCTGCGTGCGGTAGCCGGTCGCCCCGGCGCCGACCGGATCAAGCACCACGGGAATGCCTCGCGCACGTGCCGCAGCTCCGGCCCGGAGCATCGCCTCCACCCAGGGGGGGGAAAGCGTCCCGATATTCAACACGAGCGCGCGGGCAAGGGCGGTCATCTCCTCGACCTCCTCCACGGCATGCGCCATGACCGGAGAGGCGCCCAGTGCAAGAAGTGCATTTGCGCTTGAGTTCATCACAACGTAGTTGGTGATGTTGTGGACCAGCGGGGCCTCGGATCTGATCTTCTGGACGTCCTCCCAGACACCGGGGATGTGCTGCATAGGGACCTCCCTCTTGAGCTGTAGAAACAAATCAGCCGCCTCTTCCGGATGCTGCGCTGGAGGAACGGGCGGCTGATGGTGATCCGTTTCCCTACGCTGGCATGATCCAGATCAGGTCGGCGGGGTCTGCTCTCAGCCCCGGCCCTCAAGTGCGGGCGGGGCACCCCCAACGGACATCAGGCAATATACGTCGCCTGCAGCCGGAAAACAACCACAACGAACAGTCCCCCGAGGCGTTCCCCCCGGGTGAACTTGCGCCGGGAGAGGAATTCCCCTACTATGAAACAAGACACATGTCACCCCGTCCGCCCCGGCGCGGGCGGCCCGGGAAGAAAGGAGCGCGCGGCCATGACCGACCTTCCCGACCACGCCTGCTTCCGCTACATCGCGGAGCTCCTCCAGACTGCCAAGTCCACCAATCAGCACGAACAGGTCCTGCATCTTGTGACCGACCGCATCACCCGGCTCTACGGCTGTCAGAGCTGTGCGGTGATTCTGATCGATCCCGGCACCGAATACCTCTCGATCGAGAACTCGACAGGCCTCTCGCTGACCTTCTGCAACGCCTACCGCCGCATGATCGCTACCGAGGCGGCAGGACGACTCATCTGGACAGGGACTCCCCTCCTGGTTGCCGATGTGCACAGCGAACCGGAACTCGCCGAGCAGCTCCGCCTGGAGCATGCCTTCGGCTCCTGCGGCTGTGTGCAGATCAGCGTCGACGAGCGCCCGCTCGGGTACCTCCACGCCGAGAGCGCAGCACCGGGCGCCTTCACGGCAAAGGACCTCCAGGTGCTCCAGCTCTTTGCCGACATCGCAGGCTTGGCGGTGGTGAAGTCGCGGATGTTCGAAGAGCACCTGCACCTGGAGCGGGTCGACCGCGAGACCGGCCTGGAGAAGTACCTCCCCTTCCTGGAAAAGCTCACCGAGGGCATGGCCCGCTCGCGCGAGTTCCATGAGCCGTGCGCGGTGGCGCTGCTGGACATCGACAACTTCAAGACGATCATGCGAACCTTCGGCTACGCCGCCTCCCGCGAACTTCTGCACGAGATGGGCGACACGGTCAGAAGCGCGTTGCGCGCGGTGGATGCGGGGGGACGCTACGGGTTCGACGAGTTCGTCGTCATGCTCGCCAATACTGATCTGCAGGGCGCGGTCGACTTCGCGCGGGCACTCCTGGAACGCATCGCCACGCGCACCTACACGCAGTACGACATCCGCACCACGGTAAGCATCGGCGTGAGCGCCTACCCGCACAACGCGACAAGTGTCGAAGACCTGCTCACCACGGCCAAGCGCGCTCTGTTCGAAGCGCAGCGCGCCGGACGCAACAGGGTCCACTACTTCGCCACCACCTGGTATGCCCGGGAGCATGCCTGAGGCTACAGAGGCTCTAGAGCGCTCGGCCGCCAAGTACCGCCAGGTGCACCTCGACCGACCGGGCAAGAGCCTTAAGATCGTATCCCCCCTCAAGCACAGAGACAATCGGCGCGCTCTCCCGGACCAGCTCCGTGAAACGGGCAAAAGACCCTTCACTCAGGCGCATCCCTCCGAGCGGGTCGTCACGGTGCGCATCAAAGCCCGCCGAGATCAACAGAAGCCCGGGCTCGAAGCGCTCCAGTGCCGGGAGTATCTCCCGCTCGAAGGCCTCCAGGTAGCGCTCCTCGCCGGTCCCAGCCGGGAGCGGCACATTCACCGTGAACCCCTGGCCCGCTCCCCTGCCGCGCTCCTCCCGCGCGCCCGTGCCCGGATAGAACGGGTACTGATGGAGGCTCACGTAGAGCACCGAGGGGTCTTCCTCAAAGATGTGCTGCGTTCCGTTTCCGTGATGGACGTCCCAGTCCAGGATGGCAACCTTCCCGATTCCGTGCGCGTGCTGGGCATGACGGGCACCCAGGGCGACGTTGTTGAAGAGACAGAACCCCATGGGCCGGTCGCGCTCGGCGTGATGCCCCGGAGGACGCACAGCACAGAAGGCCGGCCCGTCCTTCTCGCCAAGCACGCAGTCCACGGCCCCCACAACAGCACCTGCGGCCGCAAGCGCCGCCTCCCAGGAACGCACCGAGGTGTGCGTGTCTCCCTCATCGAGCACACCTCCGCCCTGCTCCGAGCGCTCCCGGACCCAGGCGATGTGACCGGCCGAGTGCACCGTGCCGAGCCGCTCGGGCTCGAGCGGGACGGGCCGGCGCCGGTGGAGACCGGCCGCAAGGGACGAGCGCTCAAGATGCTCCATCACTGCCGCGAGCCTCTCAGGACGCTCGGGGTGACCCACGGGTGTGCGGTGTTCCAGGAAGATCTCGTCAGCAAAGAGCGTAACGGGCACCATCGTTCATTTCCTCGAGCAGAGCGGGACCCAGACTGAGAACGAGCGCGATCAGGAGGTTGATCACGTGCGCGGCCAGACAGAGCCGGCACGGGACGCGGACCCTGACATAGAGGGAGTAGACCAGATAGAACCCCGCACCGACAACGGCCCACGCCCCGCCGACGATGAGCGCCGGCATCTGCCGGATGCCAAAGACGACCGTGGCCAGCGCGATGAGCGCGTAGTAGGCGATCCCCACCAGTGAGTTCGGGAGACCGAACAGACGAGCGTCCGGATGCCGGAGCACGGTGCTACAGGCTCCTCCACCCATGCGAAAGAGCGCAGGCACAAGGCGCGACCCGCTCCAGATCCTGCCGTTGGCAAGCAGCGTGAAGTAGACCGAGATGTAGAGCCCGACCAGGCAGAGAAGAAGCACAGCCTTGTCGATGATTACGGGCACCACTGTTCCTCCACTGAATGAAGATAACACCGCGCGGTCCACAAGCAAGGCTTGATGGCCGACCGGCGGGTTTCTATATTAGAGGTGTTATGACCGAGGCAACTCACCTCCAACACTCGCTCATCGAAGCCCTCGGGGAGATCATCGAGGGCACGCACGTCAAACGCGCGCGCCACGAGCTGCGCTGGCAGGGTCAGTCACTCGCCGGGCTGTTCCGATCCGAGCTCGAGCGGCGAGGATTTTGCCCCCTCTCGGTCGCCGAAGCGGAGGTGAGCCCGGGGCAGCGCGCCCCGGCATTCCATCTGGAGGGGGACACGGCCTATTTTGGCTGGGTCTTCTGGGAGAAATTCTCCGAAACCCGTAGCCGCAAACTCTTCGGCTCGGTCGTCCGCAACGCCAAGGGGGACTGGCTCATCCAGATCTCGGTGCGTCAGCCGGCCAAAGTCTATGTGAACCTCTCCCGCGCACTACCCATGGACATCGACCTCCCGTCCGGGATCTGACGATGCCCGAGCTGCCCGATCTCCTCTTCATCAACACCTATCTCTCGGCCAACGTTCGGGGCCGGACCATCACCGATCTGAAGCTCCAGCAGCCAGTGGTCCTGCGCAACCCGTTCGCAGAACCCGCCGAAGCATTGCTCAGAGGATCCAGCGTGAGGTCCACCCGAGTGCGCGGGCCCTTTCTCGTCCTCTCGCTCTCCTGTGGCAAAGACCTTGTCCTGAACCTCATGCTCGCCGGTCACCTCCACCATCAGAGAGGAGGCGAGAAGCCCCCCGGGTGGCTCTGCGCGTCCTTGATGCTCGATGACCTCTCCCGGCTCCATCTGGCCGATGAGAAAAAGATGGCGAAACTCTATCTCGCCGAGCCGGCCCGGACCACCCACATCCCCCGATTCGA
>Ga0209536_100012149_pt1 | contig 12547 bp, 11 predicted proteins | sample DeeMarSeWOR28_12_FD_187461 | JGI IMG/M metagenome (GOLD analysis project Ga0209536, IMG submission 187461) | Marine sediment microbial communities from White Oak River estuary, North Carolina - WOR-2-8_12 (SPAdes) (version 2) | ecosystem: Environmental > Aquatic > Marine > Intertidal zone >...
CACCGTCGTGCGCCTGTCCGCCGAGGAAGCCGACCAGTATTTTCACCTGCGTCCCGAGGGTAGCCGCTTCAGCGCCGCCGCCTCGCACCAGTCCACGGTGGTCGAGGGGCGCTCCAGCCTCGAAGCAGAGGTGGCGCGTTTGCGCGCCACCTATCCCGCTGGCGATGTACCCCGCCCGCCCGCCTGGATCGGTTATCGCCTGGCGCCCGACTACTTCGAATTCTGGCAGGGGCAGGACAACCGCCTGCACGACCGCATCGTTTATCAGCCGTCTGCCGACGGCTGGGCGATGCAGCGTATTTCACCTTAGACAGCCTGCCGATGTTGCTAGCCGCGCTCGTTGCCTTCGGGCATTTCCTGGCCTTTTTTGCGCTCACCGCCGCGCTGGTGCTGACGCTGGCATTGCTCGACGAGTCGATGAGCGTGGACGAGGCCCGGCGGGTGCGGCGAGCCGACCGGGTCGCCGGCCTGGCGGCCGTGTTGTTGTTACTGTTTGGCAGCCTGCGCGTGTTTTATTTTGAAAAGGGCGGCGCATATTACGTCGATAACCTGTTTTTTCAGATCAAGATCGGCCTGTTTCTGCTGGCGGCGTTGATATCGATTTACCCGACGACCCGTTTCGCGCGCTGGAAGAGCGAACTCGATCGCGGTGTCGCCCCGCTGCTCGACAGCGGCCAGGTCATCATGCTGAAGCGGGCGCTGCACTGGGAACTGGTGCTGATAGGCGGCATACTGTTGTGCGCGTCGCTAATGGCGCGCGGTTTTGGCAGCTGACAGATACTACGGGGGGACCGATGAATTTTAGCCAACGCTTACGCCACAACGATTTGCTGCTGGGCACCATGCTGACCTTGCCGTCGCCCGAGATCGCGGAAATCATTTCGAACTGCGGTTATGACTGGCTGTTCATGGACGGCGAGCACAGTACCCTGTCGACGCTGGACTGGCAGCGCATGCTGCAGGCGGTGGGCGGACGTTGTGCGGGCATCATCCGCGTGGCGGCAAACACCGAGCGCGAGATCAAGAAATTTCTCGATATCGGCGCCGATGGCATCATCGTGCCGCAGGTGAACAGTGCCGAGGAGGCGCGCCAGGCGGTGGCCTGTTGCAAGTATCCACCCGACGGTATTCGCGGTGTCGGCCTCGCCCGTGCGCAGGGTTACGGGCGCAGTTTCGCCGACTACATGGAAACCGCCAACCGCAGCACCGCGGTCATCGTCCAGGCCGAGCACATCGATGCGGTCAACAACATCGATCAAATCCTCGAGGTCGAAGGCATCGACGCGGTGTTCATCGGTCCCTACGATTTGTCCGCCAGCATGGGACGCACCGGGGAAGTGGACCACCCCGAGGTGGTCGCGGCGGTCGAGCGCGTCGGTGAGGCCTGCCGCCAGCGCGAAATCGCGCTCGGTTATTTCGGCACCAGCGCGGAATCGGTGCTGGATTACATCGACAATGGCTACCACCTGATCTGTGCCGGCGTCGATGCCGGAATTGTCGCCAGCGGCGCCGATGATATTTTGCAGAAACTGAGGCGTTAGCCTCGATCCTGCACTGACTACGCGAGGAGATCTCCATGTCCGAACCGGTAAAAACACTGACACTCGACGAGGTCGAGGACCTGGCGAGACGCGCGCTGGCCGGCTGCGGCGCGCATGGACAGCAGCTGGAGCTCGCGGTGCAATCGATTGTCGACGCCGAGTGCGACGGCATCCGCACCGTTGGTCTCGGTTACCTGCCGCTCTATTGCGGACATTTACAGGTGGGCAAGATCAACCGCGATGCGCAGCCGCGCCATCAGCAGGTCGCGCCATCAGTGCTGCGCGTGCAGGCCGATAGCGGTTTCGCGCACGCGGCCTACGCCACGGCCGAGGCCGATTTTCATGCGCTGGCGAAGCGCCAGGGAATTGCCGCGATGTCCATCGTCGATTCCTATTCGGCCGGCGTGGTAGGCTGGTTCGTGCAGCGCATGGCGGGCGCGGGCCTGATCGGTCTCGGCTTTGCCAACTCGCCGTCGGCGGTTGCCCCGGCGCCGGGCGCAAGCCCTTTTTTCGGCACCAATCCGCTGGCCTTTGCGCTACCGCGCGCGCATGCCGAGCCGATCATCGCCGATATGGCGACCAGCCAGGTTGCGTTGGTTACGATCAAGAAGGCCGCCGCCGAGGGCAAGCCGATACCGCTGGGCTGGGGTTACGATGCCGCGGGCCGGGACACCACCGACGCCGCCGCGGTGATCGGTGGCGGCGCGCTGGCGCCGGCCGGCGGTTACAAGGGCATGCTGCTGGGCTTGCTGGTCGATGTGCTGGCGGGGGTGCTCAGCGGGCCCAATTGTTCGTTCCAGGCGCCGGTGTTCAGGGACAATAGCGGTGGCGAGCCGAAGGTCGGGCAATTTTTCATTGCCATATCCCCGGGTGAGGTCACGCCGGGTGGCGGCAGTGTTTACGGCGAGCGAATCGAAACCATGCTTGCCGCGCTTGCGGCGGAACCCGGCGTGCGCCTGCCCGGCGCGCGGCGCCACGAATTCCGCGCCCGCGCCGCGGCCAGCGGAGTCGAAGTGCCTGAGTCACTGATCGAAAAGCTGGAAGCCTTTGCCGGCTCGCACTGAGGCGCTGACGCTCCCCTCGGAAGGTAACCTGCGAGCCAGGGTTCGAAATAACCTCATTCTGGTGCGCCGATGGACGGCACCAACATGCTTGGCGCAGGCGCTGGACTGTCGATCGTCGCAAACGCCGCGCGCAGCCATGCCGGGCGGGTCGAGTCGAGTGGGTCGAAGCTCTGCAGGTTGTGCGTTACGATGCGCTTCGAATTAGCCTGATATCTGCGCCGAAGTCCGTTAAAATCGTCTTCCTGCTGCGCCTGCCGGGCCGCAATTGATAACGGGATAGACAATGAGTTTCAATGATCAAGGCGTTCGCGTCGGTGCCGATATCGGTGGTACCTTTACCGACGTTGTGCTCGAATGTGGCGCCCAGCAATTCAGCACCAAGGTGCTCACCAATTACAGCGAGCCGGAACAGGCGATTATCGACGGCCTGGTCAAGGTAACCGAGCTGGCCGGGATCGCGATCGCGCAGGTAGACCAGTTGATCCACGGCACCACGCTCGCCACCAACGCCCTGATCGAGCGGCGCGGCGCGCGCACCGCGTTCATTACCAGCAAGGGCTTTCGCGACGTGATCGAAATGCGTACCGAGGGGCGCTTCGAGCAGTACGACCTCAACCTGAGCCTGCCGCCACCGCTGGTCGCGCGCGAACACCGTTACGTGGTCGACGGACGCATCGCCGCCAGCGGGCGCGAGTTGCGGCCGCTGGACGAGGAGGCATTGCATGCCATTGCCGCGCGCATCCGTGAAGGCGCTTACCAGAGCCTCGCGATCGGCTTTATCCATTCCTATGTCAATCCCGCGCACGAGCGCCGCGCGCGCGAAATTCTAGCCGCGCAACTGCCCGGGATCACCATTTCGATTTCCAGCGAAGTATCGCCGCAGATGCGCGAGTTCGAACGCTTCAACACGGTCTGCGCCAACGCCTTCGTCAAGCCGCTGATGGCCTCGTACCTGGAGCGCCTGGTGGACCGGCTGCGTTCGGTCGGCGGGACCTGTCCGGTGTTCATGATGCATTCGGGTGGCGGTCTGATTTCGGTCGACAGCGCCATCGAATTCCCGGTGCGCCTGCTCGAATCGGGGCCGGCCGGTGGCGCCATCTACGCCGCCGATTTCGCATCGCGTTTCGGGCTCGACAAGGTGCTGTCCTTCGACATGGGCGGCACCACGGCGAAGATCTGCCTGATCGAAAACTGCCTGCCGAAGACCGCGCGCACCTTCGAGGTCGCGCGCACCTACCGCTTCAAGAAGGGCTCCGGCATGCCGGTGTCGATACCGGTTATCGAGATGGTCGAGATCGGCGCCGGTGGCGGTTCGCTCGGCTGGGTCGACGAAATGCACCAGATTCGTGTCGGCCCGGAAAGCGCCGGCTCGGAGCCCGGCCCGGCCTGTTACGATCGTGGCGGTCTGAACCCGGCGGTAACCGATGCCGATCTGCTGCTCGGCCGGCTCGACGCGGAGCGCTTCGCCGGTGGTGAAATTCGCCTCGATAGCGAGCGCTCGGAGCGCGCCATGCAGCATGCCATCGGCCAAAAGCTGAACATGGACAGCGCAACCACGGCGGTCGGTATCTGCGAGGTGGTCGATGAAAACATGGCCAATGCCGCGCGTGTGCACGCGGTGGAAAGCGGCAAGGAACTGGGCGAATTCACGATGATCGCCTTCGGCGGCGCCGCGCCGTTGCACGCCAGCCGCCTGTGCGAAAAGCTCGACATCGACGCGCTGTTGATCCCGCCCGGCGCCGGCGTCGGCTCGGCGATCGGTTTCCTGCGCGCACCCTTCGGTTTCGAAGCGGTGCGCGGTGCATTTCTGCGCCTCAGCGAATTCGATGCCGACTGGACCAACCGCCTGATCGCCGAACTCGGCGAAGAGGCCGAGCGCTTCGCGCGCGCGGGTGCCCCGGAAGCGGAACTGGTGCGCGAGATCAAGGCTTACATGCGCTACCAGGGGCAGGGTTGGGAAATCGTGGTGATGCTGCCGAACCGGGATTTCGTCGCCGACGATGCCGCCGAGATCAGGCGTCTGTTCGAAGCCGAGTACATTCGCCTGTTCGGGCGCGCCCTCGAGGGACTCGATATCGAGATCATGAACTGGTCGGTGCAGGTGCGCAGCGAACTGCTGCAGTCGGCGCGGGTCGAGCAGGTCGGGGCTGGCGTGGCGCGCGCCAGCGGCGAGACCCGGCGTATCTTCGATGCGCGCGAACAGCGCTTCGTCGAGGCCGGCGTCTACCAGCGCGACGATCTGCAAAGCGGGGATCTGGTCGATGGTCCGGCGGTTATCATCGAACGCGAAACCAGCACCGTAATCACCAGCCGCTACCAGGCGGTCAGGCAGGCAGATGGCTGCCTGTTGTTGACGCAAAAGGGGAACAGCTAATGGCTCAGGGTCTTTCCAATGTGCACATGCAGGTGATGTGGAATCGCCTGATCTCGGTGGTCGAAGAGCAGGCGTTGACCCTGCTGCGCACGGCGTTTTCGACCTCGGTGCGCGAGGCCGGCGACCTTTCGGCCGGTGTGTTCGACGAGCAGGGGCACATGATCGCCCAGGCGGTCACCGGCACGCCCGGGCACGTCAACGCGATGGCCGAGGCGGTCGGGCATTTCATCCGCGATATCGGCCGCGACAACATTTTCGAGGGCGATTCCTATATTACCAACGACCCGTGGAAGGGAACCGGTCACCTGCACGACTTCACCTTCGTCAACCCGTCGTTTCGTAACGGCAAGCTGGTGGGTTACTTCGCCTGCACCGCGCACGTGGTGGATGTCGGCGGGCGCGGTTTCGGACCCGATGCCAACGAGGTATACGAAGAGGGGATCTTCATCCCGATCATGAAATTCGCCGAGCGCGGCGTCGTCGATCAGCGCCTGGTGCACATCATCCGCAACAACGTGCGCGAGGCCGGCCAGGTGATCGGCGATCTTTATTCGCTGTCGTCCTGCAACGACATCGGTCATCGCCGCCTGATGGACATGATGGACGAATTCCAGCTCGACGACCTGACCGGGCTGCGCGATTTTATTTTCGAGCACAGCCTGCGCGCGACCCGCGAGCGGCTGAAGATTTTGCCCGAGGGCTCTTACACCAATGAAATGACCGTGGATGGTTTCGACGACACGGTGACCATGAAGCTGCGCCTCGATGTTTCGGGAGATGAGGTGCTGGCCGATTTCGCCGGCACCAGCGGCCTCAGCCGCAAGGGTATCAACGTGCCGCTGGTGTACACCACCGCCTATGCATGCTACGCGATGAAGTGTACGCTGGCGCCGCAGATTCCGAATAACCACGCGTCCCTGTCCCCGTTTAAAATCACCGCGCCGGAAAATTGCATACTGAACGCGGTGCACCCGGCGCCAGTCGCTATACGCCACGTGCTGGGGCAGTTCCTGCCGGACGTAGTGCTCGGCGCGCTGCACAAGATGCTGCCCGACACGGTGCCGGCGGAAGGCTCGAGCGCGCTGTGGAACGTGCAGCTCGGTGCGCGCCCGATCGAGCATGCCGAGGCGGCCGAGGGGGAAGTGTTGCGCAGCTCGCAAATCCTGATGTTCAACTCGGGCGGCACCGGCGCGCGGCCGACGCTGGACGGTCTCAGCGCGACCGCTTTTCCGTCCGGCGTGCACACCATGTCGACCGAGGTAACCGAACACGTCGGCCCGATTACCATCTGGCGCAAGGAGCTGCGCGAGGGATCGGGCGGCGCCGGGAGGCAACGCGGCGGGCTCGGCCAGGTGATCGAGATATCGGCCAATCCCGGGCACCGGATTTACATCAACGCCATGTTCGACCGCTGCCAGAATCCGGCGCGCGGGCGCGACGGCGGGCAGCCGGGCGCCGCGGGCGCGGTCAGCCTCGACGACGGCTCCGCGATGCAATCCAAGGGCAAGCAATGGATTCCGGACGATCGCCACCTGGTGCTGGAACTGCCGGGTGGCGGCGGCTACGGCGACCCCGCAACGCGCGAACGGGCGCTGGTGCAGCAGGATGTGGAGCGCGAGTACATCAGCGCCGAGCAGGCCGCGCGTGATTACGGGCACAAAAGCTGAACTTACTATTTTGACTGGATCGATGGTTATGCGTTACTCATCCGTGGCACGATTTTCGGCCGTGATGGCCGTTCTTTCTTTCCTGTGGGTCGGTGTACTAAGGGCGGCTCCGCCCGAGGGCTACCGTTTCCTGCCGTTGACCGAGGCCGCGCAACTGGCGAGCCGCGAGCACAAACCCATGCTGCTGTACTTCGGCCGCTACGGCTGCAGCACCTGCCGCAAGATGCATGCCGAGGTTTTCAGCGATGCGTCCGTAAGCGCAAAGTATAATGCCGACTTTGTGCTCGCCTATGTCGATACCGAAAGTGGTAATCGTATCCGCCTCGATAACGGCGAAACCGTGACGGAAATGCAGTTTGCGACCCGCAGCCGTATCGTCGGCACGCCGACCTTCGTGTTTTTTTCGGCCGAGCAGGAGCCGTTGTTCACCAAAGCGGGATTTCAGAGCGTGGCGCAGATGAACGGCTACGGCGACTACATTCTCGGCGAGCATTACCGCTCGATGCCGTTGCCGGAATTCATGGCACGGCAATGAGGTTGGTGTATGCCGGGCTCTGTTGCGTGCTGGCGATACTGCCGGCGCAGGCATCTGAATCCTGGGTATTCGATGACCGGGTCGCGGTAGGCGGTGCGCCTGCCGATAAGGTTTATCACCATCTCGACGGCGCGGGGCGCAAGCATATTGCCGTTTCCGGTGAATCGGTGGCCGTGGTCTGGGAAGACAATCGTAGCGGGGCAGCGCAAATTTACGCGACGCTTAAATCACCGGGGCGGCAGACTTTCTCCGAAGCCCTGCAGGCAAGTGTCGGCAGTGAAGCTTATGAACCCGCGCTCGCTGCCCTCGGTGACGATCGCTTCGTGCTGGCCTATGAGCAGGACGCCTCCGTCTACGCCAGGATTCTGACTGCGCGGGGGCTGGGTGAGCCGCTGCGGCTCAGTCGCGCAGAAGCCGGTCATGTCAGCATTGCCAGCTTGCGGGATTCGGTGTTTGCGAGCTGGCGCGAACGGGATGGCGGCAAGTGGTTTATCAGGGTTGCCGGGTTAGGGGTCGCAGGGGCCGACCGTCTTGCTCTTGGGGCGCTGCGCTCGGTCGAGGCCGATGGTCTGGAAACGCCGGTGTTGTTCCCGGTCGTCGCGGCCAGCGCGGCTGGAATCTGCGTCGCCTGGGAAGACCGGCGCGCCGGGCATACGCGCCTGCTGGTTAGTCACGCCGAGAATGTGGAAGCAGGATTCGACGCGCCGCAGGCGCTCAACGAATTTTTCTCCGCGCGCAACCAGTACGACCAGGGAAGCGGTGTGACCAGGGTTTCGCTGGCGGTGTTCGGGCGCGATGAAATCCTTGCCGCCTGGATGGATAAGCGCCGGGGCGGGTCCGGCTACGGCATCTTCGCGGCGCTGGGCTCAGCGGGCGGAGCGATGTTCGGTCCGAACGAAAAGGTGCACGGCGAGCCGGGTGACGAGCAACCGCACTACAATCCGGCCACCGCGGGTAATGCCGCCGGTGACTTCGTCGTCGCCTGGGACGACTTCCGCCGCGGCGACTCCGATGTGTGGATCAGCGCCTATAACTCGGAGCTGGAATGGAGCCAGGATTACTCTCCCCCCGTCGCCAACGGCAGCGGCGAGCAGTCGCATCCGTCCATCGCGCTCGACGAACAGCGCAATCTGCACCTGCTGTGGATCGAACGCAGCCAGCAGAACGGCCCCACCCGCCTCTGGTACAGTCGCGGAAAAGCGCTAGGCGGCAGCGGGGGCTGAGCCTTCCGTAAACCCTTTTTCACCGGGACAGGCATAGACGAGTGTCCCGGTCGGCCCCCTGCCAGTCCAGGCAATGAAGAAAAGCGTCTGTCCCTGTCTGAGGTAGCTGTCTGAGCTGGTTATTCGGGTGGAGAGTTCTTATACTCGCGCAATTAAATTTTAGATGGGGAAAGCCATGCCTTTCAGGAACTTGTTGTTGGTTTGTGCGCTGCTCTGGTTGCCGATGTCGGCGAATGCGGCGGGCGACTGGGTGCAGACCTTGAAGCGGATCAATGACTCGGGCGAAATCAATCTGGGTTACCGCAAAGATCAGACGCCATTGTCATTCGATAGCGGTTCCAACCGGCCGGCCGGTTATTCGGTTGAGTTGTGTAACCTGATTGCCACGGCGGTAAAGCAGGAGCTGGGACGCACGGACATCATCGTCAAGTACCACCCGGTGAACGCCGATAACCGCTTCAGCGAAATCCAGTCAGGCAAGATCGACCTGCTTTGTGGCGCGACCACCAAAACCCTTTCGCGCTCCGAAATTGTGGGCTTTACCCAGCCGACATTTGTCACCGGGGGAGCCCTGTTGAGTCGTATCGATACCGAAATAGACGGCGTCGAAGACCTGTCGGGCAAGCGAGTTGCCGTGGTCTCCAGTACCACCACCATCAAATCCCTGAGCGACGCGATAGCGCAGCTGGATATCGATGCCGAAGTGATCCCGGTCGACTCGACGGACGCAGGTATGGCCCTGCTCGACCAGAAGAAGGTCGACGCTTTCGCCGCCGACCAGGTGGTTTTGATCGGCCAGGTCATTTCCAGGGGAGGCCGCGAAAAATACTCGCTGTCAAAGGAAATCTTTTCGTTCGAGCCTTTCGCGTTGGCGCTGCCGCGCGGCGATGCCGATTTTCAGCTGGTTGCCGATCGTGTGCTTTCCGGGCTCAATCGCAGTGGTGCGATCCTCAAGATTTACAAGCGCTGGTTCGGCAGTTTTGGCAAGGAACTGCCCGGGGCCCTGACCGCGCTATACCAGCTGAATTCGACACCCGAGTAGGTAAGCTAGATCAGCGATGCGCGCACATGCTGCAGGTAGATCTCGCGCAGTCGCAGGGTTAATTCGCCCGGCTTGCCGGTGCCGATCTCGTGGCCGTCGATCGTCACTACCGGCAATACATAGCTCGATGCGGCGCTGATAAAGGCTTCATCCGCCTGCAGCGCCTCTTCGAGAGTAAAGCGGGTCTGGTTTAGTCTGAGTCCTTTGGCCGCGCACAGCGCGACGATGGCGCGCCGCGTCACCCCCGGCAAAATGTCGTTGTTGAGCGGCCGCGTCAGAATTTCGTCGGCGCGCACGATAAAAAAACTGGTGCTGCCGCACTCGGTCACGTAACCCTCGGAATCGATCATCAAGGCTTCATCGGCGCCGGCGTCGTGGGCCGCTTTCTTCGCCAGCACCTGGCCGAGCAGGTTCACCGATTTGATGTCGCGCCGCGCCCAGCGAATGTCGGGCGCACTGGCAAGGCTGATGCCGCTGTGCGCGGCGTCATTCTCTGCCGCCTGCTTGGCCTGGGTGAACATGAACACGGTGGGCTGGATGCCTTCGGGCCAGACGAAGTCGCGTTCGGCCACGCCGCGCGTAACCTGCATGTATACGAGGCCTTCGCCGAGCTGGTTGACTTCCACCAGGCGGCGAAATGCCTGCAGGATTTCATCCCGGGTCAACGGCGACTCGATGCCCAACTTCTCCAGCGAGCCGAAGTAGCGCTGCATGTGATGCTCGAAATCGACCAGCTTGCCGTCGAGCACGCCGGCGACGTCGTAAATCGCATCGCCGAAATTCACCGCGCGATCGAAGATGGAGATTTTCGCCTCGTGATCGGGGATGTAGTCACCGTTCAAATAGACAATTCGGGTCATCAGCGCGCGCACCTTTCAATAATCCTGCGAAGTGCTAGCATACACCGCATGTCACAATCCCGTCGCCAGAAATTAGCCGCCCTGTTCCGTGAGTTCCTGCCGGAAGAGAGTATCGTCGACCAGCCCACCTCGCTCGCAGCCTACGAGTGCGACGGCCTGAGCGCCTACCGCGAAACGCCGCTGCTGGTGTTGCTGCCGGAATCGATCGAACAGGTGCAGCAGGTCATGCGCCTGTGCCACCAGCAGCGCGTGCCGGTGGTCAGCCGTGGCGCCGGCACCAGCCTCTCCGGTGGCGCGTTGCCGCATGCCGATGGTGTGGTGCTGAGCCTGGCGAAAATGCAAAAAATCCTGCAAATAGACCCCCTGTCGCGGCTGGCGGTGGTGCAACCGGGGGTGCGCAACCTCGCCATTTCCGAGGCGGTCAAGTCGCTAGGCCTTTACTACGCGCCCGATCCGTCGTCGCAGATCGCCTGTTCCATCGGCGGCAACGTGGCCGAGAATGCGGGTGGCGTGCACTGCCTCAAGTACGGGCTGACGCTGCACAATATCCTTGCCCTCAAGATAGTCGGCGCCGATGGTGAAATCTTCGAGATCGACCAGCGCGCGCTGCACGCCGATGGCTACGATTTGCTGCCCTTGCTGGTCGGTTCTGAGGGAATGCTCGGCATCGTCGTCGAAGTCACCGTGAAGCTGTTGCCGATCCCGCGCTGCGCGCGCGTGGTCATGGGCGTGTTTGATTCGGTCGAGAAAGCCGGCGCCAGCGTTGCCGCGATCATTGCCGAAGGCATCATCCCGGCCGGCATCGAAATGATGGACAACCCGGCGATCCGCGCCGCGGAAGACTTCGTACATGCCAACTACCCGGTAGACGCCGAGGCGATACTGATCTGTGAACTCGACGGCACCGAGGAAGAAGTGGGGGCGCAGATCGAGCGTGTGGAAGCGGTGTTGAAACGCGGCGGCGCCAGCGAAACCCGGCTCGCCCGCGACGAGGCGGAACGTCTGCTGTTCTGGTCGGGGCGCAAGGCCGCTTTCCCCGCGGTGGGGCGCATTTCGCCCGATTATTACTGCATCGACGGCACCATCCCGCGCAAGTCGCTGGCCGCGGTGCTGGCCGGCATTCGGCAACTCTCCGAGGAGTATGGCCTGCGCGTCGCCAACGTGTTTCACGCCGGCGACGGTAACCTGCATCCGTTGATCCTGTACGATTCCAACAATGAAGGCGAGCTCGAAAAAACCGAGGAGCTGGGCAGCCGGATCCTGCAGCTGTGCATCGAGTGCGGCGGCACCATCACCGGCGAGCACGGTGTCGGTGTCGAAAAGCTCGGCGAGATGTGTATCCAGTTTGGTGAAGCCGAGCGTAACCAGTTCCATGCCATCCGCGAGTGTTTCGATCCGCTGCGGCTGCTCAATCCCGGCAAGGCCATTCCAACCCTGGCGCGCTGCGCCGAGTTCAACGCACAGCACGTGCATCACGGCAAGCTGCCGCACCCCGAGCTCGAGCGTTTTTGATGGGCGCGATTGCCGACATCGATATCGAAGCTGAGCTTGCCACCCAGGTAGCGGCGGTTGCGGCGAGCGGCGGCGCGGTCGAAATCGTCGGCGGCGGCAGCAAGCGGTTCTACGGTGAAGCGGTAGAGGGGTTGCCGATCGAGGTGGCCGGCCATAGCGGTGTGATCGATTACGATCCGGCGGAGCTGGTGATTACGCTGCGCTGCGGTTGTCGCCTCGCCGAGGTCGAGGCACTGCTTGCATTGCCGCCCGGGGCCGTGCTGGAACCCACGGGTATCAGCGACGCCGTCGCGGTGCTGCGCGAGGCGCTGTCTGCTGATTGAGGAACCGCGAGCTGCAGGTCTGAACAGCCGGACTAGCTTTTCTCCAGCGTGTCCTTTGCCTGCTGGTCGGCGTGATAGGAGGAACGCACCATGGGTCCACTGGCGACGTGGCTGAAACCCAGTTCGTTACCCAGTTCACCCAGCCGGGCAAACTCATCCGGGTGTACGTAGCGATCCAGCGGCAGGTGATGCACGCTTGGCTGCAGGTACTGTCCCAGTGTCAGCATGTCGCAATCATGGGCGCGCAGGTCGCGCATGACCTGTTCCACCTCGTCGATGGTCTCCCCCACGCCCAGCATCAGGCCCGACTTGGTCGGTACCGCGGGGTACATTGCCTTGAAGCGTTTCAGCAGCTGCAGTGACCAGGCATAGTCCGAGCCCGGGCGAACCTTCTTGTACAGCGACG
>Ga0209536_100012150_pt1 | contig 12546 bp, 11 predicted proteins | sample DeeMarSeWOR28_12_FD_187461 | JGI IMG/M metagenome (GOLD analysis project Ga0209536, IMG submission 187461) | Marine sediment microbial communities from White Oak River estuary, North Carolina - WOR-2-8_12 (SPAdes) (version 2) | ecosystem: Environmental > Aquatic > Marine > Intertidal zone >...
TGCAGACCATTCCTCGAGCGACAGATTGAGATAATCAATCCTCGAATTATTGTCCTGTTGGGAGGAGTAGCAATCTCTTCTCTCATTGGCTCATGGAGAGTTTCCGAAGCTCATGGCAAGTTCTATGAAAATGGTGACAGGAAGTATTTCATGACCTATCACCCTGCTGCTGCACTCAGATTTCCTAAAATAAAATCGGTGATGAGAGAGGATTTCGAGACTCTGAGTCAGGAACTGGTTTGAGTGGTCGTTATAACCAATCATGCTAACTCTCTTCTGTGAGTCATATGGTCAGTCTAGTGCTTCTACTGCTTCAATCGCCATTTGATTTACAGATGCCTGAGAACTGGTTCCATACTATTGGTCAGATTCTCAATGTCCTATTCGCACTAGCAATTCGTGGTTACCTGATTTTTGTCTTAGTTGGAATGATGATTTATGCAACTGGGCTCAGTGATGGTCTTGCAAAATCCCTAGTAGCATTGGGGATCGCACTCTACTTCGGAGGTCCCCTTATCGTCAATCTGTTTGGCCAATTCAGTGGAGTTGAAACAATCACACTTGAGAGTGCAACAACCGCCTGGCTCCAACTTGTTGGAATGACTGATGCTGAGCTAATATCTCTACTAGTCTGGTTGGGTGATGCTGTTGCTGCGATCTGCCTATTAGTGGGAGCCATTCTATACTTCACGCCAATTGCAACTGATATGACTGGAAGAGGTAAGTCCCTGATGGTTCGGGCACTGATGTTAACACCAATTCTTGCCTTCTTCCATGTTGCAGCATGGTTGTAGATGCACTTCGCAACTCTTAAAACTCGGCTGATTTTACGACATCGAAGCATTGACTGAAAGACTAAGGCGGTTTCCACGATGTCCAAAGAATCCTCAATCGTTTACAGAACAGTTTTTGATGTTAGTGGTCCACTACTAGTTGTAGAAAACACACATGATGTAGCATTCAACGAAGTTGTGAAAATTAGGTCGCCAACTGGGGAGTTATTGACAGGTACTGTTCTTGAAACAGGCCGAGGTCGTGCTGTTATACAGGTCTTCGAAGGAACAAGTGGTCTTGACACAGATGTCACCGCAGTACGATTCACTGGTGAAACACTGAAACTTCCAGTTTCATCAGAGATTCTTGGTAGGGTCCTCGATGGTGCTGGAAACCCATTGGATAAAGGTCCACCTCTGACTGCAGAGGATCACTGGGATATTTATGGGTCCCCAATCAATCCTTATGCGCGACAATATCCTCGGCAGCCCATCCAGACTGGTGTATCTGCAATCGATGGACTCAACACTCTGGTCCGGGGACAGAAACTCCCAATATTTTCTGGTTCTGGACTTCCGCACAATAGGCTCGCCGCACAAATTGTCAGGCAAGCCAAGATTCCAGGTGAGGAAGGTGACTTTGCAATAGTGTTTGGTGCGATGGGCATAACAGCTACCGAAGCACAGTACTTCATGCAGTCATTCGAAGAAACTGGAGCTCTTGAACACACAACGCTCTTCCTCAATCTAGCTAATGACCCAGCCATTGAGCGTATTATCACACCAAGGGCTGCTCTCACAGCAGCTGAATACTTGGCATATACAGCTGATATGCACGTTCTGGTCATCCTCACAGACATGACAAACTATGCAGAGGCACTTCGTGAGATTAGCGCTGCAAGGTCTGAGGTACCTGGACGTCGTGGCTATCCTGGTTATCTTTACACAGATCTCAGTCTAATCTACGAACGAGCTGGTCGTATACATGGAAGGAATGGTACAATCACTCAGATGCCAATTCTGTCTATGCCTCAGGATGATATGACCCATCCTATCCCCGACCTCACAGGATACATCACCGAGGGACAGATGATTGTTGGAAGAGGACTTCATAGGAGAGGCATCTACCCGCCAATCGATCCTGGTCCATCTCTGAGCCGGCTGATGAAAGAAGGAATAGGTGAAGGAATGACTCGATTCGATCACAAGGAAATACAGGCACAACTCTACTATGCCTATTCTGAGGGTCGTGATCTTCGTGATCTTGTGGCAGTCGTCGGATCTGAGGCACTGACAGAACGAGACCAGAAGTATCTCAAGTTTGCAGACAAGTTTGAGTCCCAATTCATCAATCAGGGTGAGTTTGAGGACCGATCATTTGAGCAAACACTTGACATCGGTTGGAACCTCCTAAGTGACTTCCCAGAACGTGAGCTCAAGCGTTGTGATCCAGAAACAATCTCATGGGCTCGTGACAAGGGGGTCTACAAACCAGCCTAATCGAGCTTCTCGGTGTTTAAGAACGCTAATACTTCCTTATAGTTTGAGGAAGGAGTAGTGAGGGTCTTAGTAGTAGGCAGTTGTGGTAAGAAAAAATCCTCCAACAGTCCCAAGCAACCTAAATGTAAAGACATTGATGAAGAACATGATATCAACTACTGGAAGAAGCGACTATCTTCTGATTGCGTCAAGGCGCGTGATATGTACACTGGCCCTCAAAGCTCGGAACTCGTCAGAGCTGTTGACTTGCTAAGAACAATTCCCGGTGTTGTTGTACAACTAGTCATTATATCTGCAGGATTCGGTACATTACAAGAAGAGGACCTTGTTCCTCCCTATGACTGTAGTTTCACATCCATGAAAATGGCAAAGATGCGAAAACAAGCCGAAAAGCTACAGATCGAAGAATCTTTCACCAAGCTGATAGAGAACGATTTTGATCTCATATACCTCGCCTTGGGAAAGCGATACTCGGCTGCTTTGGGAGAGGGTGCTTTAACAATGTTAGAAACACCTACTGTTGCATTTCACATTCAGAGTTCTGACTACTTGATTCGAATCCCTTGCAAAGCAACCACCGCACAATCGTTCTCTAGACGTGGACACAAGATTCACGGAGTTGTGGGTTTCAAGGGCGACCTGCTCAGAGTTCTAGTCCAATACGCATTAGAAACAGGGAATCCAAGAAGCGAAGTTAGAAAATGGACGGATACGACCTATCTCCAGAAGTTAATCTACCGCTTAGGAGGATTAGGAAAACCCACGTGATAGCTAAGTAGGCTTCTTTGCTAGTGTTTTACGCCCCTTGTAAGGGCCTTTCCTGAGTTCGACTGGATTATCAGCCCACTTGATGAGTGTCTTGAATCCATTAAGCTTTACACTATTCAGAATTCCCTTCTCATTCTTTATTCTCCGATGAGCTTTTCTGATGACAAGAATAATCTCTTGTTTAATTTGTGCATATCATAGATTTCTAAATCCTGAGATACGGTTTCATGGACAATCTTTGATAGTTTCCTACTTAGCTTTGATTTCTTTTTCATATTTCTCCCCTCCAATGGCAAAGTTCAAGGATTTACATTACCCTCAGTGCCCATTAGTTACCTGACTGACTCTAATAAGCCTGTAAACTCATTGCTGTCCACGCCCGATCTTTGGGCGGTTCGTGCTACTCTTCACCGATTCCGTGGTGGAGGTAATGGTCCTTTTCCTTCTTCGAACCAAAGCTTCTTAGACCATCGGCCTTCAGTTGACTTTTTATCTCTCTAGCCTGTGATGGACTAATCTCATTTTGTTTCATGAGAAAATCAACGATCTCCAGAGCCTGTGAAACTGTGTCACATCGTCGAATATAGTCCACGACATCCGGTGTGAATGTCTCTCTGCCTCCCGTAGAATCTGTTTCCTCCGCCATTGTCCGGACACCATCTATCTTGAATGTCTTCGTGGTTTGCTCTTCAAGTTCTTTACTGAGCGCGGGAAAGACCTCCCGGAATTCACCATCTTCAGACATGTATCGTCACCAGACAACCATGACCTGTCTTTGTCATGGCGTATCTCAAGAGTGACTTCCAAAAATTGACTTAAGAGCTTTGTCAAGACGGCTCTCGTCTTATAATAGTCAAGTACGCAAAAAGGACCAAGGTTGTTCATTTTGTAACCTTTCGGCGTCATTTGCCAATGACAGGAATTCGATTCCCGTTTCTTTCTCAGCTCGACGCCATCCTGAATACCCCCCATACTTAGCCGCTCTTTGAATCACCATGCCCAGAGAACGGTCTCCGACTGAGAGTGCAGCCTGGATTCTTGCGTTCCTTGGGTCAAGTGATTCGACTGTTACCTTTGAACCTTCCTTCACTCCCTTTTCCACTAGTTTTAGCTTCCTGCGAAGTTCTTCTAGAGGAGGTTGAGGTTCTCTTTCCCATCTGGTTTGAGCCTTTGGAATGAACGGATTGACACTAGCAGTGACCTTCAAACCCGATGTTTTTGCCAGTTTCAAAATCATCTTGATAGTGTCTTTGAGATCATCATCAGTTTCTCCGGGAAGTCCAATGATGAAGTAGAGTTTTAGAAAGTTATATCCAGAACGAGATGCAATCTCTACAGCAGTCTCAATATCAGTATCTTTCAATCCTTTACCAATCGCTTTTCGTAGATTCGTTGATCCAGTTTCTGGGGCAATCGTCAATGTCCGTTGTCCACTTTTGACGAGGCATTCTAGAAGCGGCTCACTCACAGAGTCTGCACGAAGAGAGGGTACCGACACTCCTAATCCTTGGTCCACTGACCAACAAACAAGATCCTCCAACCCATCAAGGTCTCCCAAAGAGGAACCTATCATGGATACCTTGTTGACCGGTGTGCTCTCCGTTCCCAGTCTTATGAGTTCCCTCAGGCTGCTCAGAGTCCTTGTTCGTCTTGGTTGACATACATGTCCAATAAGACAGAAGCGACATGAGTGGCCGCAACCTCTAGTCACCTCAAGTAGGAATGACTTACCAAAGACAGGCTCGAGATAGGAGCCCTCTGGTACATCTGGGATGACCTGAGCGACGGGGTAGTCGAGTGAGTCAAGGTCAAGTATGATGTTACGGTATACCCTTGCCTTTGGAATGGTCGGAACATAGACTCCCTTGAGTTCCGCGAGTTGCGACAGGACCTCATTTCGGGAGTCTTTTGTCACAACCGCATCCACAATCTCATGAATTACTAGATCTCCTTCACCTATCACAAATGCATCAACAAAATCAACAAAGGGCTCAGGATTTGCAGTGACAACAGGCCCTCCTACAACCACTATTGGGTCCTCATCAGTCCGATTTTCAGCAAGCACTGGCACATCTCCAGAGTCAAGCATCTTCACTAAATTGACTATATCTTCCTCATAGGTGAGAGAAAATCCAACGATGTGATTGTTTCTTAGGGGTCTCCGACTCTCCACCGAAAGCGCGGGCGATGAAGTATCAAATCGAAAGTAGCGTTCACATGAGGTGTCTGCTCTTGAGTTTAGAATCGAGTAGAAAATGTGCAATGCAAGTCCGGTCATCCCTGCTCGATATGTGGAGGGGTAACAGTATCCAAATAAGACATCAACACTGCTCGTGTTCTTCACAGTAGTGTTGAACTCTTTCATCGTTTTGGATGACAAGGCCTCCCCTCACTATCGACGTTCTGCATCAATTATTGATTGGTCCTGCTTTGCTATAACGAGTTTTTGAGGCGCAATGTCCCGTTTGACAATAACTCCAACCCCTGTCTGAGACCCCTGGTGAAGAACTATCCCAGGGCTTATCGAGGTTCCAATACCGGTCTTCACATCGTCTCCGATGATAGCACCAAGTTTTCTTCTTCCAGAGTTGATTCGTTCGCCCCTTACAGTAACAAAGATAGAATTGTTATCATGGCGTAGATTTGCAATGATGGTTCCTGCACCGAAGTTTGATCGCTGACCAATTATGGAATCACCAACATAAGACAGATGACCTACATTGGTATCATCCATAATGATAGAGTTCTTGATCTCTACCGCATTCCCAATCTTTACCCTCTTTCCCAGTGATGTGTGTGCTCGTATGTAGCAGTTTGGTCCTATCACGGACTCTCCATCTATGAAAACTGGTCCTTCGATATAGGCACCACTCTTGACAGTGGTCCCCTGCTCGATGACTACATTTCCTTTGATGACTACACCGTCTTCAACTATGCCTTCTATACGTCTTTCAACCCCTTCAAGATACACTTTGTTGGCTTCAAGTAAGTCCCAGGGTATTCCAATATCCATCCACCATGAGGGTAACGAATATGCTCCTACATTTCCTTTTTCTATCAATATTGATATTGAGTCAGTGATCTCATACTCGCCTCTTGGAGAGAGTTCAGTCTTCTCTATGGCCTCCCACAGGGGATTACTGACTGCATAGACTCCAGCATTCACAAGATTGCTCACCATTTGTTCTGGTTCTGGCTTTTCGATGAGGGCTTTGGCTTTCCCCCTTGACACTTTGACAACACCATATGCGCTTGGGTCCTCAATTGGTTTGACAGTGAGTGTCAAGTCAAACCTTTTCTTCTTGTGGAGCTCTATGAGCCCCTCAAAACTGCCAGGACCGACCATTATGTCGCCATACATCAAAATCGCGTCGTCCTTTCCCACGAACTTCTTGGCATAACCTGCAGCATGAGCAGTTCCCTTTCGTTCCTTCTGATCAACAAATGAGATCTTCATCTTCCAAGACCGCGTTTCAACTACCTCACGGAGTTTTCGTGCATGATATCCATAAACAACTAGGAGTTCAGTAATCCCGGCCTTTTCCAGTGCTTCCATTGTGTGAAAAATCAATGGTTTTCCGGCAATGGGAAGTAGATGCTTGGGTAGATTGGCTGATAGTGGTAACATCCTTGTTGAGTCGCCTGCTGCAAGTATGACGGCCTTCTTCATCTCGAGTCAATTACTCCATGTTATTCAGGGTTATAGACTTTCCCGCAATTGGTCAGACGCACGAATACTCGACAGTGAAGGTCAAATCATCTTCGAAAAGATATTAACAATGTTAAGTTGGCGCAGCCAATCACCGCGACATACCACTCCAGACGGCGATAAATTAATAAGCAACTTTAACACTCAAATAATTAGTTGATTGAGGCAATTTCTATTAGAAAACCTCAACAAATTGACAAATTTCCAAATGGGAAGGTATTCAAAAATGATGAGCGATCAACAACTCAAAGAAGAGCTCAAGAATATGAAGCTCACTAAAAGCCAGATGATAGTCCTAGATATTCTCAGGAGCAGCGGTAAGGGTGGCGTTACACCAAAGCAGCTCTTGGACAAGGTGTCTTTTGCACCACGAACTGTCAGATATGCTCTTAGAAAACTCTTGAAGAAACAACTAATCAAGCGCGTTCCATGCCTGCAGGACATGAGGCAATGGATCTACGTGCCTGCATAAATAATGCAATTCCGACACTAGTAGCCCGCTGGGCTATTAGTTGTCGAGCAACTTATGATACTGTTCAATTCTCGAAGCTTATAGGATGAGAATAGGTGAGGTCAGGATGCAGGGAGCGAAACCAATCGACACAATCAGAGTTCTTACAGGAGATGAAGCAGTAGATGCCTATAAGGTTCTCAGTGATGAGAGCCGAAGACAGATTCTTCATGCCCTCAGAGCGCGACGAATGTCAACCACAGAACTTGTGGAGTTCCTCTCAAAACAAGACCCTGATAAGAAGATCAAACCTCAGACTGTGAGGTATCACATCAAGGAGCTTGAGAAATGTGGCCTTGTAGAGCAGGATGGCTATGAACCAACCGGAAACGGTGATAGCCACATCATGCAGAAGCTCTGGAGGGCTACAGCGGAGAATGTCTTCATTGCGACTGGTGACATGGATGGTCTTCCAGAACCCGAAGATTCCGACTTAGATCGTACCCTTGACATTGTCGGTACAATGCGAGAGTTAGGCTTTGTGCTCAAGAATGAGCAAGAGATGAAAGACATCGCAAAAGCTATGACAAAACGAGACAAGATCTACCTGAAAGGCTTGGAGTTTGCCAAGGAGAATCTCCGTGACATCTGCGAGCTTGATCCCAAATTGTACATGATATTCCGTAGAGTCCTCAGTGTTGTCCGACTTGAAGATCCCGATTACTTGGATTACTGGGAACTCAGTAGAAGAATCACAGATGTACTCCGTGAAGCATATGAACGTGGGAAAGGGAAAAATCCCCGCGTGTACTAACTTGGGTATTTCGTTGTCAACAGGCGTCTTATGCGACCTGCTATCTTAGGTCCAACACCCTTCACCTTCTGCAGTTCCTTTTGGTCTGCAGAGAAGATCTTTTCCAGAGTTCCAAACTCTGATAGGATTGCCCTTGATGTGACTGTGTCAACACCAGGGAACCCGGATAGGATATACTCCAAGGCCTCGGCATCAGTCCCTCTCGCATCTCCCGACCTCGTTCGTAGAGGCTTACTCGACCCTATCTGTTCAAGATGTGCTATCCTATAGAGGACATTAGCTGTTTCTTCGGCATTCCGGGTCCAGAGAATCGGAACTTGTATTCTGATTGCAATAGACGCAAGTGCACCATAAATCGATGCTGGATTCACTGCACGAATACCTAGTATCTGCTCCCCTTCGATTATGAGAACTGGACGCCGATATGCTGAACGCAAAGCAGACAACTGTACAAACAAGCGACCATCAATCAGTGACTGAATGAAATCGTTGGTTTCTTTCCGCTCAATGGCCACATCTTCAGAGGCCACATAGTCACCAATCTCTAAACTCTCTCCAGAAATCTCAACATCAAGCCTTGTAAGCTCGCGTGCAACTGCTGTTGGAAGCTCCCTGGAGTCAACGATGAGGCGAATGCGATTATCCTTCTTTGGAGCCTTGCTTACCATACGCTCAGTGACTTGCTCCTCCTCTTCACCCACAAACTCCTCAAGACTGGTCTGTTTCTCATCCTCATCCTTCTCAGCTTCTTTGAGAGCTGAGGGCATTTTCTTCAATTTCTTAATCACACTCCAATGGTAGAACTCATCATGAGTTCCTTTCGCCACAAAGATCACAACACGTCCAGGAGAACGGCGTCCTGTTCTACCTCGGCGTTGAATGTACGGCACAACAGATGGGACACAGTCATAGAACACAACCAGGTTGCACTCTGGTATATCTAGACCCTCCTCACCTACCTGTGTGGCAACTAGGACATTGAACTCGTTATTTCGAAAACCATCAAGAATCTCGACCTGTTTCTTCTGGCTGAACCCCTTGTCAGACCCACGAGAACTCTGTCCCACAAAACGACTGACCCGAGTATCATCTAGCTGTTCCAAAGTTTCGCAAACCTCAACAGCTGTATCTCGAAAGCGTGTGAATATCAGAATACGTGAATCCAGGTTGACTGAGAGCTGTTCACTCACAATCTCTAGAATAGCGTCTGCCTTCGGATGTCGATACCCCTTTTCAATGAGGGCTTCAAGCAACCTCTCAAACTGCTTGAACTCGGACCTCGATACAAGATCCTTGACGCCCTTCGAACTCTTCTTGTTTCGAATCTCTTCATAGACTCCTTGAATATACCGGTTAGTCGGCATCAGACCCTGAGTTCCAACAAACTCCAGCAGGTGGACTACTCGCAAGAGAGCTGTGAGATTTCGGATGACAACATAGAGGCCGCGGGGTGGTTTTGTGTATGAGCCTATCTCCCTCCGGACCTCACTCTGAGTCCTCAGAATTTCTTTTCGAGTCATGCGTCTTGCATCTGGAAGACTGAATCCCTGATTGATGATTGGCGCTCTATAGACATCAATGATTGAGTAGAGGATATCCCTTAGGACCTCAATCTCAGGAGGTATTTTGATGAATCGCATCTCAGAGTCCACAGAAACAATATAGTCGCGCACATCTCTGCTCTTTTCATCTCTAACTTCAACATGCGAGAGTCTTAGGTTCTCACAAACTAGTCTGATATGTTCAGCCTGATGACCTGGGGATGCGGTGAGCCCAAGACCTCTCCTATTGACTCCCTGCTTCTCATAGAGCTCTGCAATGAACGTATAAGCGTAATTTCCTACTCCACGATGAGCCTCATCAAAGACAATCAGTGATACATCCTCAAGATTATAGCTTCGCTGGACTAGGTCGTTTTGGAGTGCCTGGGGAGTCATTACTACCACGCGAGACCCTCCCCAAATGTTTCTTCTCTGTTCAGGGGAGTCATGTCCTGTCAAACATATAACTAAACTCTCATCAATATCTAACACTCTTTTCAAATAGCGCGCTTGTTGGTCCACTAGTGGTCTTGATGGCGCCAAGAAGAGGACCTTTGATTCTGGATACTCAACTAGGCGTTTTGCTGCAACAAGAGCTGCAATCACAGTCTTTCCTAGTCCTGTACTGAGGACTATCATTGTGCTTTCTCTGGCTGCAACCTCAGCGAGGTTCACTTGATACGCTCTGAATTCTACACTGTTCTTGCGTATCATCGGTTCCTCCAAGTAGGACTCGTTCTCAGCCAACACGAAAGCCTCATAGAATTACTCGTTTCTATCTATAAGTGATGAACCCCACTGTAAAAAGCTACTCACAACACTGAGGCTGTGGTGCATTTCTGTCTTCGGCATCCTGTTAACTCACCAAAAGCACAAGAGAAATCAGTTTGTTATGAAGACAAATAAGATGAATACAATCTTGAATAACTCCAATATTGATTATTGATCCTAATTGTTAGGTGTGTGTGAAAGACAGTGGAATTATGGCTGCTGATTCTGATAATATTCATACTTACCGTGGTATTGATCACAACACGGATAGTACATCATACTACAGCAGCATTGATCGGGGCAGTATTGGCATCGATTGCCCTTATTACGAACGGGGTTTCAGAGCAAGAAATCTTGGCTATGGTGCGTTTAGAACCAATTCTTGTGATTACTGGGATGACAGTAGTGGCTGAAATGATGCGACATGCAGGCGTCTTTCAATTTCTTGCAGTATACTTTATTCGGTTGACACGAGGGAATCCCACAAAACTATTCTTGATATTCTGCTTACTGACCGCGGCTTTATCGACGGTACTGTTGAATTCCGTTGTAATATTGATAATGGGATATTTGGTGATTTTAACCTGCTACGCGCTCGAGATTAAGCCACATGGATTTTTCCTAGGGCAGATGTTGGCTGTTGGCGCTGGTGGTGCGTTCACATTGATTGGCACTACACCAAATGTAATCATTGCTGACTATGCTGGATTCGGATTCGATTATTACATCACACGATTTGGGATATTTGCATTAATCGTGATTACAGTGTCACTAGTCGCCGTTTTTATGATGATTCGCCATCAATTATCAGTAGAAGACTCAAAGGCATTTGAACGTGTGATGGATCTAAATCCTTGGATGATGGTTCCAAATCGACGAATGTTCTGGGTATACGCAGGACTCTTTGTTCTGCTCATTGTGGCTTTTGCTCTTTTTCCCCAGCCATTTGTTGTTGCCATGGGGGGAATGATGGTTTTCATGACAGTCAGTCATGCCGATCCACTGACAAGTCTTCGCGACATAGAGTGGGACATCATCTTTTTCATTGGTGGGCTTTTTGTCGTAGCTGGCGCCTTGGAACATGTCGGAATTCTTAGTGTCATTTCAGACACTATTCTTTTCGCAAGCGGCGGGCAATTGATTCCTGCATCATTGATGTTGCTCTGGGGAGCGTGGATTGGAACATTCATTATAGGTGGCCCTCCCATAGCCACGGTCTTTGCACCCCTTGTCATCGATATAGCCACAATCATGGGCTGGCCTATGGGTATACGAGATCCATTATTTTGGGGAGTAGGATTTGGGACTGCTTTAGGCGGTGTAGCAACTCCCTTTGGTGCAGTGCCATTGCTAATTTTATCTATGGTTAGCTTCGATGACTCAAAAATATCATGGCGCAGGTTTCTTCTCAGCGCTATACTAGTGAACATCTTACAGATGGGGTTGTGCTCAATCTATATCATACTCTTCCCACTGATTTTTTGAGAAAGCAGAGGGCTCTTCGACTTTCGTTCATCATTGAACAATCGATGATTTGTACCTGGCTCATAATACTCACTGTAAAAAGCCTCCTACAATTACAAGAACTAGAGCAAGGAGCCAAGTTGAAATGACTTCTACGACTAAGGAATCTATGCCCAGTGTCGAAGCAGAGCTATATGAGCTCAGCATGCCAGGAAGACTGTTGGGAAAGGAGGTCCTGGACAACAGAGCCAAAAGAATTGGCATTGTACGCAGCATCAGAATCGCACTTAATCCGACACGCTCAGAACTCATTGTAAAAGGCGCTGAAGTGGAATTTCCTGTTGATTTCTCAAAAGTGGATGCAGTTGGAACAGTAGTCCAGCTAAACTCCGTTGTGAAAGATGCAGAGGAGATTGAAGTCCACGATGTCATTAGACTCCAGAAAGAAGTCCTTGATGACATCAAATCATACCTAGGCACTCGATAACACCTGTATCTGATGGATTCGAAGGGTTTATTGTGGTGGGAGTTGCATTTCCATATCTGGAGGCATCTCCATGGACCTCACAGTGGAAAAACTAGCTAAGATGATTGATCATACAGTCCTCAAACCAGAAACAACTCAGAAGAAAGTCAAAGAGTTGTGTGATGAGGCTAAAGACTATGAATTTGCAGCCGTCTGTATCAATCCTATTCACGTTGCATATGCAGTGGAACTCTTGAAAGACACAGATGTGAAAGTTTGCGTTGTTGTA
>Ga0209536_100012151_pt1 | contig 12544 bp, 11 predicted proteins | sample DeeMarSeWOR28_12_FD_187461 | JGI IMG/M metagenome (GOLD analysis project Ga0209536, IMG submission 187461) | Marine sediment microbial communities from White Oak River estuary, North Carolina - WOR-2-8_12 (SPAdes) (version 2) | ecosystem: Environmental > Aquatic > Marine > Intertidal zone >...
ACCAACTCAGAATCAGTGAAAGAAATCAGTTATATCGAAGCGAAGGGTCGGGTCAGAATTGAAAAAGGTGAGAGTCGAGCTACCAGCCAGCATGCTCTGTATAAAAAAGCCGAGGAAAAGGTTATTTTGACAGGATCTCCTGTGGCTTGGCAGGATGGGACACGGATTAGTGGTCCTAAAATGACGATGTTTTTAAAGGAAAACCGAAGTGTCGTGGAAGGTGGAACTCGCGTAGTCATTGAAGGATCTGAGCAAAATTAGGGTTTGGCTGCGGCAAGTAGATTTTGCATAATGGTTATAAATTCATGGTGCTCCAGAGGAAATGCTTTTTCATTGTGTGACGAAATGAACAGGTAAAACAACAATGTCTGATTTTAAAGTTGTGATGTCTGATAGTTTTTTGCCAAATGGGGCACTAGGTTCCCGCAAGATTTATGACAGCAGGCCTGAATTAAGAACCTCCTATGCCTGAAGCACGGGCGCAATCTCCTCATAAAATTTCAGCCACGGATCTGAAAAAGAGCTACAAGGGTCGGCAAGTAGTCAGAGGCGTCAGTTTGGAATTGCTGGGGGGGGAAGTTGTTGGACTTCTCGGCCCTAATGGTGCTGGCAAGACCACCATATTTGATATGGTGGTAGGACTCTGTCAACCTGACCAAGGGAAAATATTTCTCAACAAAGATGAGATTACCAATCTGCCGATGTACAAGCGGGCAAGGCGTGGAATTGGATATTTACCCCAAGAAGCCTCGATTTTTCGGCGGCTTTCCGTTGAAGATAATGTGTTGGCTGTTTTAGAGACTCTAGATCTACCCACCGCTACGCGAAAGGCCAGATTAGATGAATTGTTGGATGAATTAAATTTGACCCGGCTTCGTACGCATGGTTCCTATACCCTATCAGGTGGGGAGCGTCGACGATTGGAGATCACCCGGGCATTAGCCACAAACCCCAAATTTTTACTCCTCGATGAGCCCTTTGCCGGGATTGACCCGATCGCTGTGGGGGACATTCAAGATATTTTAACTAGTTTGAAAAAGAAAGATATTGGCATTTTGATTACAGACCACAATGTCCAAGACACTCTTTCCATTACCGACCGAGCCTATATAATAAGCGAAGGAACGATATTAGAAAGTGGTCCACCGGACGTCATAGTGAATAGTCCAAAAGCCAGAGCGGTGTACCTGGGCGAACGCTTCAAAATGTCCCAATAAAGGGGAATAAGGTTTCTGAAATGGATCTTCGTTTAGACCTTCGCCTATCCCAAAAGCTGGTGATGACTCCCCAGCTGCAACAAGCTATTAAGTTGTTGCAACTCTCGCGCTTAGAACTTCAGCAAGTGTTAGCTCAACACTTAGTCGAAAATCCACTTTTAGAAGATATGGCTCTGGAAACACAGGATGAAGAGGCTGCGGTTGGGGAAGAGAACCCAGATCGTGTGAAGGAGCCAGAGGTCGAAGGTGAGCCTTCCGGTGACGCTGCAGAGGTGCAACCCACGGTCAAGGAAAGTGAGCCGTTGTCCTCAGAAGAGTGGGACAATATTTTTGGGAATGATTGGCGGCCTTCTCAGCGTGATGAAGCCGCTTCGGGAGATGAAGAATTTCCTTCGTATGAACAAACACTCACCAAGCCGACTTCTCTTGAAGAGCATTTAGAATGGCAACTCCGGCTCTCCTCCCTTGAGGGGGATGACCGAGATATCGGAAGGATGATCATTGGGAATTTAGATGAAGATGGGTATTTGCGTGTGCCTCTGTCGGAGTTGGCTGAAGACGCCAAATGTTCTATTGAACATGTTGAGAAGGTCTTGCGTCAGATTCAGCAGTTTGATCCCCCCGGGGTTGGAGCGCAGGATTTAGCGGAATGTTTATTGATCCAGCTGGAGCACCTACAACATGACGAGACAGGTTTAACCACTCACCTACAAGCTGCTGTGCCCATGAGTGTGGTGGCTGCAATTCTGAAAGATCATTTAGTTGATCTTCAGAAAAAACGATATCAGGCTGTGGCCAAAACATTGGGAGTGACTCTGGATGAAGTCTATGAAGCGGTGCGAGTGATAGAGAGTCTAGAACCGAAGCCCGGCCGGCCCTATTTTTCTGACAGTAACTCCATTATTATTCCGGATGTATACTTGGTAAAATACGAAGGAGAATGGGTGGTCCTGCTTAATGATGATGGTCTCCCTCGATTGAGAATAAGCCCTTATTATCGTCGCCTCCTTTCCCATTCCGGAGAAGATGCGGGGAATACTAAAACTTATCTAGAGGAAAAGTTAAAGGGGGCCCAATGGATTATTCGCAGTATTGACCAGCGGAACAAGACGATTGTGAAAGTCGTCAAAAGTCTGGTGAAATTTCAAGAAGCTTTTTTGGAAAAAGGTATTCAATATCTTCGACCACTTGTCCTAAAACAGGTGGCCGAGGATGTGGGTATGCATGAGTCCACAATTAGCAGGGTAACGACCAATAAATACCTGCATTGTCCGCAAGGGATATTAGAACTTAAATTCTTTTTTAATGCAGGCATTCAGCGGGCTGACAACCGTGGGGAGGATATGTCCTCCGTGACAGTCCGGGAGATGATTCGGGAGATGGTGGCGCAAGAGGATGCGGCTAATCCTTTAAAAGACCAGGAAATTGTCTCCAGACTTCGAAATAAAAATATCTTAATTGCCCGTCGAACCGTCGCCAAGTATCGTGCTGAATTGCATATAGCTTCTGCCAGCCAACGGAAACGAATCCCCACATAACCATTTTGTGCGGACTGCAGGTTAACCGGAGTGGGTCTGATAATGTTGTTATTCACATCACATCCGACTTTCGCTATTGGGTTACACTTTCCTGTTTGTCTGGTTGAATGATGAGTCTGTAAATTCACAACGGTTGTGGGAGTGGTGTAATGCCTAGTGAGTCACCTCAGTCCTCTCTGAAAAACGGTCCATCGCCACTTCGGCTGATGATGGTGACTGGGACATCGGGGTCTGGCAAGACTCAAGCCTTGAAATGCTTGGAAGATTTAGGGTTTTTTTGTGTGGATAATCTTCCGCCTGCCTTATTTCAAAAATTCACAGAACTATGTATTCAACCTGACAAAGATGTGAAGAAGGTAGCCCTGGGAATTGACATTCGTGAGCGGGGGTTCTTTGAGGATTTGTTGGGTAATCTGGAAGCCTTGCAAAGTGATGACTGTCATGTGGAACTGCTTTTTTTAGAGGCACAAACTGATGTGCTGGTCAGGCGCTTTTCCGAATCGCGTCGCCCCCACCCCTTACTCCCGCAACGGCCGATTATTGAGGGAATTCAATTAGAGCGTGAGCGGTTGCAAGGTCTTCGAGCCCGAGCTCATCGAGTATTGGATACCTCTGAATTCTCCGTCCATGATCTCAAGGCATGGATCATTAAACATTATGGAGAGCGGGGTGAAGGACAAGCACTGAAAATCAGTCTTATGAGTTTTGGTTATAAATTCGGGGTACCTTTCGATGTGGATCTGGTGTTTGATGTTCGATTTCTAAGCAATCCGCATTTTGTGCCAGAGCTTCAGCCCTTAACGGGGGAACATGCCGATATTCAACGATTTGTCTTAGAGACGAGGGAGGCCAAAGTCTTTCTCGATCATATGAGTGAATTATTTGCCTTTTTGTTACCATTGTTCGAAAGAGAGCAACGCAGTTATGTCACCATTGCCTTCGGGTGTACCGGAGGGCGTCATCGTTCTGTGGCGATAGCTCTGCGTATGAAAGATATTTTGAAAATATTAGGGTATGACGTCACGACGCACCATCGAGAAATATCAACCGAAAGTGTTTCCCGCTAATTGGCCATCCCTCCACGTTGTGATTTTTTGCCAGAGTAATTCCCAACGTTCCGCCTTCTAAATATCGTTCTTTCTTGCCGTTTCCTTTTTCCTCGTTGATTGGTATTTGAGGCCCCTCCCCAAATGCTATTTGAATATTGGAGTTTTCCCCAAAAGACACGACTGCAGCTTGGGGTTAAGCAGTATTCCTGGAATAGAAATATAGGGGGTGCCTGAAAAGTTTTGATTGACAACCTTATCTAGGTAAAAACACGGCATCACATTGGGGAATGGCCTTCAAGAGGAAAATCCAGCTACAAGGTCAATTGAGGGTTATGTGACACTTGGCGATTATTTTTTGACTGATTTTGATGAAAGCTACTTGGAAAGAAATAGCCTCAAGGACTGGTGTGTGTTTTCGCAAAAGCGAGGATGTCGCAGGCGTGGATGTGGGGTCTCAATTCATCAAGTCGGTCATGTTACAGAGAGGACGATCATGCCCGACATTAAAGGGTTTTGCGATCGGATCAGTTACTCAAAGATCTGATCACGATTTCCAAGCTAAAGTTGAAAAAGACAGACATATCGTCCAAGTTCTTCAAGACCAGTTGAGCCCTCCCCCTCAAACTGTGGGAATTTCTGTTTCAGGTCCACAGGTTTTGTTAAAGATTCTTTCTCTCCCCAACATGACAGAAAAGGATCTTCGAGCGCATTTAGCTTTGGAGCTTGACCGGTATATTCCCCTTGAGGTTCAGGATGTGGTGTGGGATGTGTATTGCCAGAAAGGCACTGTTTTTTTGAAGGATGGAAAGCAGGAAAATTTTCTGGTTGTGGCAAAAAGAGAATTCGTTGAAGATCGAATTCGTCAGTTTGAAGATCAAGGGATGAAAGTCCGCTTTGTCGATGTGGATACTTTTGCGCTGGTGAATATGGTTGCTTACAACTATGGCAATGAGGGAGCGTGGCTTATCGTTCACCTCGGGCCGACCGGTATTCTCTTGGTGATCATGGAAGAAGGCCACCTGGTACACTTTCGCCAAGTATCCTACGAGGCCGAGTGGTATGGAGACCTGCTTGACCGTGTGCTATTGAGTCATGAAACGTCTGAGGAAGGCTATCAATTAGGAGGAACCTCGGAAACATTACTCCTGCAGCAATTTTTCAAAGAAACGACGGACCAGGTCCTTGAAACTTTAAAACATTTTCCAGATATGCCTGAAAAGGCCGTGGGGCCGGGCGTCCTCCTGTCAGGGGGATATTCCGTTGTGGAGGGACTTTCAGCAAAATTAGCTGATTCGTTAAAAATGCCCGTAAGTCTCGTTGATCCCTTCAAGAAGATAGTGGTCCCTGCAGCTATGCAACAGGATTGCAGATTTCAGAAGGCAGCACCTTTATTCGGTGTTGCTGTTGGAGTGGCATTACGTGGTGTGGTTTCATCATGATTGAGATTAATTTAGCTCGCCAACTCCAGGGTTCTGTCGCGCGTAATGAGCCTTCCTGTCTAGTGTGGTGGCTGGCGACTGGATTCGTGTTCATAGGACTCGGAGTAGCGAGTTGGTGGTGGACGCAATCTTTGCAGCAGCAGCTCGACGCCTTGCTTCAAGAAAAGATGGTCAAAACCCAGTCTCTGGTCCGAATGCAGGAAAGACTGAAAAACTTGGAGGGTTATGGTGAGCAAAAAAAACTGCTCATGGCTTCGGTTGAACGGATAAGTGGTCAAGAGAGACAGAAGGCCTGGCCGGTCACCTTACTGGATGGAATTAGTCGAAGTGTAGATGGTCTTGATATCTGGTTGGAGCGGGTTCAGCTTGAAGCCAAGGTTGTGGAATTGCATGGCCAATCTCTAGGCCTGGAAGATATCGGAAAATTTATTGAGGCCTTGGAGAATGATCAGGTCATCATGAGTTTGCCGGTAGTGGAAATCCTGGATCGGCCTGAAGGAGAACTGGAGGCATTTTCCTTTATGATTCGCTTTGTATTTGATCCAAAGGTGCCAACATAATGAATTGGTGGAAGGCACTGTCGATCGGGCATCGATTAAGCCTCTCGGGGATCGGGCTGTTTGGGTGTCTGATGGTTATACACATCATTATTTGGGGCCCGATGAATCAATCGATCGAGGTGTTGCAACAAGAAATAGCTCGCCTGGATCAGGAAAGTCAGGGACTCATCCAGAAAATAGGCTCTTTGAAAGTCATAGAAGAGGATATTACCGAACTACGTGAAAATATATCCTCTCGAGTCCAACAAATCCCCGAAAACATTGAATCAAAAACCTTTCGAAGGGATGTTGTGAAAATTGCGAAGCGAAGGGGTGTGACTGTTCGGGTGTGGAAACCTGAGGCTCCCTTGACTGGTCTTCAGCATTCTGAGGCCTCTATTCCGATAACCGTCAGAGTAGAAGGGGATTTCCAAAGTACCGTCCAATTTCTGGATGAATTGAGCAAGCTTCCCTGGGTCCAAAGCATTGCATCCCTTGTCATGGCCAGAAGGCAAGGAAGCGAGGATTCATCTCTTATTGCCACAAACATCGTCATACATGGGTTGACTCCCTTGGGAATTGAATATGTCAAAAAGCTGCTTAAGGCATAACCGGGTTAGGGGGCTTCGAGGTGCAGGTGTCATTGAAATACGGGATATTCTATTCACTATGGCTACCTGCCAGGGAGAATCAGGAAGGTACTCGATCTGGTTGCTGGGTGGCCTGATTTTTTGGTTAATGGGAGTGGTTGCGGTGGAAGGAAAAATAACCCCACCTCCTCGACCGGCCACCCTCATGGGAAATCACGCAGCCCAGGACAATTCTCGACATACCATAGTGAATCGTCGAGACCCTTTCAAACGAATAAAAAAACGCATGCTACCTCCAATGGTCTCAAAAAAATCCCATCCTGAATCAACAATTGTCCCTGTGGTGGAAGATCCCCTGTGGAGACTTCTCGCGGTGATTCATGGCCAGGATGGTCGCCAGGCTGTCATTCAAATATCTCCTAAAGAGCGGGTCATCGTGCAGCCAGGGTCCGAACTGGTTCGATCAGGATGGATCATTAGGACCATCAGTGACGGGGGGGTGTTACTTGAGCGCCTCTCTTCAACATCTTCAGTGGGCGTCTCTTCCCCACCAAGAAACTTCATTCTCTCCTTCCCCGCCAGTCGAAAATCACCATGAATATTTTGGTTGAGAAAGCCTGAAAAAACCTTCATAATCTATACCTTTCCAGCCCCGAGGCCTAATTTTATTTCCGCATGTAATTGCCCCGGAAACGGAACCTTTCTCAATAATTTTTGTATGTTGTAAGTTTACTCAATGAGCCTGTTGATTAAATAATAGTCAGGCAATAAGGAATGATATGTTGAGATACTTAAATGCGGGGGAATCCCATGGAAGAGGTCTCATGGCGGTGTTGGAAGGAGTTCCGTCCGGTTTGCCGGTCACAGCCGAGCAGATTAATGCGGATTTGATCCGGCGGCAAGGAGGGTATGGGCGAGGCGGCCGGATGCGCATTGAAAAGGACCGGATTGAGTTTATTTGTGGGGTTCGAAAAGGGAAAACGTTGGGCAATCCATTAGGGTTGTTGATTTGGAACAAAGATTGGGAAAACTGGAAAGATATCATGGCGTCAGAGCCTGGTCCGCCCTCTACCGAACGCGTGGTGACTCGCCCCAGGCCTGGTCATGCAGATTTGGTTGGAGCGATCAAATATGGCCATCGGGATATCCGCAATGTCCTTGAAAAGGCCAGCGCTCGTGAAACGGCCATCAGAGTGGCCATTGGTGGGGTGGCAAAGTCGTTGCTGGCCCAGTTCGACATGCGGGTGGTCAGCTATACCGTGGATATCGGAGGTATTGCGGCCCCAAGCCCGAATGATCCATTGATGGCGTATGAGCAAGCAGAACAATCTGAGGTACGGTGCCATGACCCCGAAACGGCAAAAAAAATGATTGAACAGATTCGAGCTGCCAAGCATAAAGGAGATTCTTTGGGGGGCATCTTTGAAATCGTCGTTACAAACGTCCCGATCGGGCTGGGAACCTATGCCCAATGGGATCGGCGGCTTGGTGCCCGCTTGGCTTTTGCCGCCATGAGTATTCAAGCCATGAAGGGTGTCGAATTTGGAATGGGCTTTGAATCGGCCCGCCGGTTTGGGTCCGAAGTGCACGACGATATTTATTTCGATAAAGCCGCAGGACAATTTATCAGAAAGTCGAACAATGCTGGAGGCTTAGAGGGCGGGATCACCAATGGGCAGCCGATTGTCCTGCGAGTGGCCATGAAACCCATCGCCACCCTGTACACTCCAAAAGACAGCGTGGATATCGATACGAAGGAACCCTTCGAGGCCACCGTGGAACGCTCAGACATTTGTACGGTGCCGGCGGCTGGCGTCGTTGGAGAATCGGTGATTGCGTATGAAATGGCCAACGCCCTGATTGAAAAATTTGGAGGAGACACGTTGGATGAAATGAAACGGAATTTCGAGGCCTACCAAGAATATGTCCGCTCGTTTTAGGTATCTCGACATGAGCTGTCGCCGGGTAGGATTCCTTCCACCCTTTCAATTGAGGCATCCGTGTGGTGACTTCCGCTAGATGAAGACCTCATCGTACTCCAATCGTGTTCCGGTTTCTTTAGGGGATCGGAGCTATGAAATTTTAATCCAACCCAATATCCTGACCCAGATTGGCGGTGTGCTCCAAGAGATCGGATTGTCCGGCCGAGTGGGTATTGTGACCAATCCGGTCGTAAACGAACTCTATGGCCGGGTGGTCATCCGGTCTTTAAAAAAGGCCGGCTTTTCTCCCTGTCCCGTGGTGATTCCCGACGGAGAACGGGCCAAGTCGGTATCCTGGCTGTCAAAAATATTGGATGCACTAGTGACCCAACGTTTTGAACGTCAGGATGTGGTGTTGGCGTTAGGTGGAGGGGTCGTGGGAGATGTGGCTGGATTTGCGGCCTCGGTGTATTTGCGCGGTGTTCCGTTTGTCCAGGTCCCGACTACCTTGGTTGCTCAGGTGGACTCCAGTGTGGGTGGCAAAACAGGGGTCAATCATCCTATAGGGAAAAATTTGATAGGAGCGTTTTATCAGCCTCGTGTTGTGGTGATTGATCCGCAGGCCTTGCAGACTCTTCCAAAACGTGAATGGATAGCGGGATTAGCTGAAGTAATTAAATACGGCATGATCGCCGATCCCCAGTTTTTTGATTTTTTAGAACGACATGTTGAAGGACTGCGCGGGCAAGCAGAGGAAGTCATCCCAACCGTAATCCGGCGATGTTGTGAAATCAAAGCCGAGGTGGTAGCGGGAGATGAACGAGAATCGGGACGCCGACGTATTCTGAACTATGGGCATACCGTGGGCCATGCGCTGGAAGCATGGGGTCATTATAAAACATGGATTCATGGAGAAGCGGTAGGAATTGGGATGGTGCAGGAAGCGTCGATCGCCCAGTTTTTGGGAATTTGTGATCAGGAGCTTGTGGAACGGCAACGTGACCTGATTCAGGATGTGGGATTGCCCATTGCCATGCCCTCCATGCAATTTATGGATCTCTGGGGAGCCATGCAACACGACAAAAAGGTCGTGAAAGGTCAAATAAATTGTGTGGTGCCCAAAAGAATCGGTGAGGTACAGGTCGTTCCCCTGGTTCGACACCATACTCGGCAATGGTTTGCCGCCAGTCAGCCCTCGCGTGTGAAACGATTGAAGCCCGCTCCACAGTCGTTGACACGTCCACGTTCAACTAAGAAAGCATAATATGGCTCAAGCCCGTCATTCGACTATGGAAGAGCTGAAACACCTTGTTCGGGAACGGACCAGGGAGGTGCATATTCTTCACCGGATCAGCGAATCCATTAGTAGTACCTTGGAGCTGGAAACGGTGCTAAAACAGATTGTGGAGGTGGTCGTTGAAGTCACCAAGGGCGATGCCTGTTTGCTGTATTTGATTTCTGAAACTACCGACGAACTCATTCTTCGTGCCTCGAAAAATCCGCATCCACGGCTCATCGGGCGGATATCCATCGGATTGGGAGAAGGGATCACCGGGTGGGTAGCAAGAGAAAAAGTCCCGGTAGTGATTCCTCGAAATGCGAGCGATGATGCCAGATTTAAGTTTTTTCACCGCCTGCCGGAAGATCGATATCAGGCCTTTGTGTCAGTGCCGATTATGAGTAAGGGGGAAATTATCGGAGTCATCAATGTGCAGCATAAGCGGCCCAAGCGGTATGTCGAAGAGACGCTGGCCCTCTTACTCACCATTGCCAATCAAGTCGGCGGGGCCATAGCCAATGCCCGACTTTATGATGAAATGCGGCAAAAAGCCCGTCGTCTCGAAACACTTTCACAGGTTTCGGAAACGGTGGCCTCTAATCGACTGATAGAGGATGTCCTCCAATTAATTGTTACCATGACGGCTCAGCTGATGAATTCCAAGATTTGCTCAATCATGCTGGTCGACCAGAATTCGGGGGAACTTCGTATCGCCGCCACCCAAAGCTTAAGTGATGCGTACCGGCGAAAGCCGCCATTGAAGGTTGGGCAGAGCATGAGTGGCCGGGCCGTTCAAGATCAATATCCGGTTTATGTCCCGGATGTGACCGCAGAAGATGGATATTTTTATCGGGATTTGGCTAAACAGGAGGGATTACATTCATTATTGTCTGTCCCCATGCTGATGAAGGATAACTCGATAGGGGTTATTAATGTCTATACCTCCAGTTATCATGCGTTTTCAGAGGAAGAGGTCAAGACACTACAAGCCATTGCGAATCAATCCGCGGTCGCCATTGAGCATACCCGACTCATGGAAAAATCTTTTGAGATGCAGGAGGCATTGGAAGTTCGAAAATTGGTTGAGCGCGCCAAAGGGTTTTTAATGGCGTCCAAGGGGTTGTCAGAGCCTGAAGCGTTCCGTCTCATGCAGCGCCAAAGCATGAATCTTCGAAAATCCATGAGGGAAATCGCGGAGGCTATTATTCTTGCGGAGGAACTTCAACGCGCCACTCAGTAGTTGAGGGTTATGCAGAAACGGGATGTCCGGTGAAGGGAAGTTTGAACGGATCCTTACTCACTTGTATAATGGCCTAAAGGTCGACAACGAAGTCTTCCTGGAAAATTTGTATTAAAAGGACAATGGCGTCCTCGGTTCCGCTGGGACAGAGGACGTTTTTTTTATCATGAATTTTCGATTGGCGATGATCCAGATGAATGCGGTTGTTGGTGACCTTGAAGGGAATGTGCATGCCATTTGCCGGTGGATTCGTGAAGCCAGGAAAGCGAAAGCGGATGTGGTGGTCTTTCCGGAATTGGCCGTCTGTGGCTATCCTCCGGAAGATCTTCTCCTCATGCCAAAATTTCTTCTTGATATCAGCCGGATGCGTGACCGTATTGCCAAAGTTACGACGGGAATTATGGCGGTGGTGGGAAGTGTGGTGGAGCCTGATCATCTGGCGCAACGCCCCATTCAGGAGCCGTTGTCTGATGAAAGGAAACCCTTTAATGGAGCTTGGGTCTTGGCGAATGGCCAGATAAAAGGATTCTATGCCAAATGCAAGCTTCCAAACTATGGTGTTTTTGACGAAGAACGGTATTTCCAACCGGGAAGGATCAGTCCGGTCTATTGTCTGGGCTCATTACGAATCGGAATTAATATTTGTGAAGACATTTGGTTTGCCGATGGTCCAGCCAGCATGCAGGCAAGGCTTGGGGGCGCTCACCTGATTCTGAACATCAATGCCTCACCCTATCATGTCGGGAAAACGCAAAGCCGGGAATGTATGTTGGCGGCTCGAGCGAAGGACAATAACGTGATCGTGAGTTACACCAATATGGTCGGGGGGCAAGATGAACTGGTCTTTGATGGGAATAGTCTTGTCCTGGACTCCAACGGTTCGCTGCTCGCAAAGGCGAAAGCCTTTGAGGAAGATTTCTTACTCACAGATCTTCAAATTCCGTCTATCCGGAAACGGCTCCCCAAAGGTTTTGGAATAGCATCTAAAACCAATGTCGATGGTGTTGGGGTTCAGAGGATCCGCATTGGGTGGATGCCTACTCGTCAGAAGTCTGTAACTCCTTGTGTTACAACGATGGCCCCCGCCATCGAGGAGTCAGAGGAGATATACCGGGCATTAGTGTTAGGGGTTAGGGATTATGTGAGGAAGAATGCCTTCTCAAAGGTTCTCGTGGGGATCAGCGGGGGAATTGATTCGGCTTTGACAGCAGTGATTGCCCGAGACGCCTTAGGGGCTTCTAATGTAATGGGTGTGATGATGCCATCCCCCTATACCTCGCAGGAAAGCCGACAGGATTCTCGCCAGTTAGGAAAAAACTTAGGAATTGCCTTACTCAATCTTTCGATTACGGGGGTGTTCAAGGTATTTCTTCGGCTGTTACGCAAGTCTTTTCAGGGATGTCAGACCGATACGACGGAAGAGAACCTGCAAGCCAGAATCCGAGGCACACTCTTGATGGCTCTGTCCAATAAGTTTGGATATTTAGTGCTCACAACGGGGAATAAAAGCGAAATGAGTGTGGGCTATGCCACGCTTTACGGAGATATGGCTGGGGGTTTTGCGGTCATCAAAGATGTTCCCAAAACGAAAGTGTATCAACTCTCTCGATGGCGAAGTGAGTACAGGGGGTCTCATTTGGAGAGGGTGATCATTCCTGAGAGGATTCAGGTGCGGGCGCCTTCGGCTGAGTTAAAGCCGGATCAGAAAGATCAGGACACGCTCCCGCCGTA
>Ga0209536_100012152_pt1 | contig 12543 bp, 5 predicted proteins | sample DeeMarSeWOR28_12_FD_187461 | JGI IMG/M metagenome (GOLD analysis project Ga0209536, IMG submission 187461) | Marine sediment microbial communities from White Oak River estuary, North Carolina - WOR-2-8_12 (SPAdes) (version 2) | ecosystem: Environmental > Aquatic > Marine > Intertidal zone >...
ATCGAGAGCGCGAGCCACTGCTCGTCGCCGCGACAGGCATAGAGGTTCTGGGGGGCTGCGTGGGGGGCGCGGTTCCCCTCCCGCTGCATCACGTGTCCGTAGGCCGTGTACTCGATCACCTGCTCCGCGGCCGCGTTCAACGCACCCTCGACCATGGTGCACTCGAGCAGGTGTCCCTCTCCGGTGGCATCCCGCTCGGCCAGCCCGACGAGGGTGGCGAAGGCCGCGTGCATGCCCGCCAGGGGGTCACAGGGGCCGCGTTGGATCCGCGGCTGGTCGTCGACGTGGCCCGTGAGCCAGGCCAGGCCCGAGATCTGCTCCATCGTCTGGGCGAAGCCCACGTTGTCTCGCCACGGGCCGGAGAGGCCGAAGGCCGGCATGCGCGTGACCACCAGGCGCGGATTGAGCGCGTGGAGCCGCTCCCAGGTGAGGCCGAACTGCTCCACCACCCGGGGCGAGAAGTTCTCGACGAAAACGTCGCAATGGACCAGCAGTCGCTCCAGCAGGTCTCGGCCGCGGGGATTCGCCAGGTCCAGGGTGAGGCCCCGCTTGTTCGTGTTCGCGCCGAGGAAGATCCCGCTGCACTCCCACCAGCCGTCGCGGTGTGCGAAGGCGCCGCCGGCCATGCGCATGCCGTCGGGTCGCCGCGGCGCCTCGAGGTGGATCACGTCCGCGCCGAGGGTGGCGAGCATGTGGGTGGCGGAGGGACCCGCCAGCCAGGCCGTGGCGTCGAGGACGCGCAGACCTTCGAGGGGCAGCGCGTCCGGAACGCCTGGGCTCGCGGGCGTCGGTCGCGCCCGCGACTCGATGCGACCCGTGTGCTCGCCCAGTCGGGGGGCGGGCGCGAAGGGGCGCAGGCCCGCGTCGTCCAGGCGATAGGGGGGACGCGGCGCCAGGAAGTCGCCGTCCGGGTTCTCGACGAAGACACCGCGGGCGCGGAACTGCTCGTGCTCGAGCACGCTGCGGCCGTCGTGCACCGGCGCCACCGGGATGCGCAGGAGCGAGGCTCTCTGCACGATCTCTGCGGTCGTGTGCCGGGTCGTCCAGGCGCGCACGATCGCGTTCCACTCGTCCATCCGCTTCCAGCGACCGGGGATGCGCGCGAGCTCCTCGTCTCCCGAGAGGTCGGTGCGCTCGATCAGGAGCAGGAAGTCTTCGAACTGCTGACGCGAGTTCGTGTTGAACCCGACCCAGCCGTCTCGCGTCGGCTCGATGGACGGGATCTCGACGGTGCGGGCCGGGCCGTCCGTCGGGGGCCGACCCGCCAGGCCGTGGAAGAGGTCGGCGTAGAGACTTCCGGCGATGTTCATGGCCTCGAGGAGGGAGAAGTCCACGTGCTCGCCGGCGCCGCTGGCTCGAGCGCGTCGCACGGCGGCCAGGGCAGCCACCGCGGCATAGGTGCCCCCCACCCACTCGGTCATCCTCCCCCCGGCGACGATCGGGGGCTGGGAGGCGAGGCCGCGACCCGCGATCGAGCCGCACTCGGCCTGGATGGTGAACTCGCTGGCGGGCCGCCCCGCGTAGGGCCCCTCGCGGCCCCAGGCCGTGAGGGAGAGCACGACGAGGCCCGGGTCGCGGTCGCACCAGGCGACGGGGTCGATGGCCGCGTGACCCGACTCGACCACGAGGTCCGCCTCCGCCACCAGCGCTCGGACGGCCGGGTCGTCCGGGTCCCCGACGACGGCGCGCTTCGAGGTGTGGAGGAAGCGGAAGAGCCCGCCGTCGCGCCCCGCGAGGTCGAGGTCGATGTCGGTCGCGGTCCAGCGCCGCAGCGGATCGCCCTCGTCATCCTCCACCTTGACGACGTCGGCGCCGGCGTCCGCGAAGAGCTTCGTGGCGTACGGACCCGCGATCTCGCGGGAGAAATCGATCACGCGCAGGTCGCGGAGTCCGTGCATGATGGGTAGTCGGGGACTGCTCGCCTAGCCGACCACGTCGCGTGCGCGCAGGTCGGCGATCTGCGCGGCGTCGCGGCCGAGCTCGGCGAGGATCTCGTCCGTGTGGGCGCCGTGATCCGGCGCCATGGCCCGCGGCTCCCACGTCGTGTCTCCGAAGTCCACCGGGGTCGCCGGGAGCTTCGTCGTAGTGCCCTCGTCCGGAACGTCCACGAATCCGCCGCCGGCGTGGACCTGGGCGTCGCCCAGGACCTCCTCGGGGGTCTGGACCGGAGCCCACCACAGGTCTTCCTCGGCGTCGAAGATCTCGCCCCACTCGTCCCGGGTCCTGGTGGCGAAGATCTCGTCGAGCTGGGTGATGAGGATCGCCGCGTTGGTGCCGCGCTCCGCCGGCTTCGAGAAGCGCGGGTCGTCGAGCCACTCCGGATGGCCGACGGCTCGCGCCAGCGGCGGCCAGTGCCGCTCGCCCTCGAGACCCACGAGCCAGAACCAACGGTCGTCGCGGTCCCGATAGCAGTTGATGGCGGGGTTCCCCATGGACTTGCGATCGGCGGCGGCCAGGTTGACCCCGAAGCGGACGGCTATGGAGAGGTCGAAGGAGAGGGTGTAGAGGCCGGCGCGGAGCAGCGACGTCGCGACCAGCTGGCCCTTGCCGCTCTTCTCGCGCGCGAAGAGCGCCGCAGAGATGCCGCCGGCCAGGTTCATCCCGGCGGTGTGGTCCCCCATGCCGCCGCGCTGGAAGGGCGGGTGATGTCCGGGGGAGGTCAGCGCGGCGGCGATGCCCGAGCGCGCCCAGAAGCCGGCGATGTCGTAGGCGGCGCGGTCCGCGTCGGGTCCGGTGAGCCCGTAGCCGGTGATCGCGCCGTAGACGAGGCGCGGGTTGCGTGCGAGGAGCGCTCCCGGGTCGAGTCCCAGCCGACGCAGCGCGGCCTGCCGCACGTTGGTGATGAAGACGTCGGCCTCGTCGAGCAGGGAGAGCGCCAGATCGCGGCCCTCGGGCTTCCGGAGGTCGATCACGATGCTTCGCTTGCTGCGGTTGTCGTTCTCGAAGATGGGGTTGAAGGGGAGGTCTGCGCCGAGCATCGACTGGAAGCTGCGCGCAGGGTCGCCGAGGCCCGGCGGCTCGATCTTCACCACGTCGGCCCCCCAGTCCGCCAGCACGCAGCCGGCGGCGGGCCCCGCAACCCACACCCCGAGCTCCACCACCCGGATCCCTTCCATCGGACCAGCCATGCCCGTCCTCCGTTGATCAGCCCAGTACACTAACCGCATTGTCCGCGCGAGGTGTGTCCGATTTCCCAGTTCCCCGGTGAGTCGCCCCCGGCCGCGGCGCTCGAGCCCTTCGGGGTTTCGGCGAGGGCCTGGTTCGAGTCCCGCTTCGCGGCGCCGACGGAGGTGCAGCGCCGGGGCTTCCAGACGATCGCTGCGGGAGATCACGCCCTGCTGATCGCCCCGACCGGAAGCGGCAAGACCCTCGCAGCCTTCTTCGCCTGTCTGGATCGCCTGACCCGCTCGCCCGAGCCCGCGGAGCCGGGTGTACGGGTGCTCTACGTCTCTCCCCTGAAGGCCCTGGTCTACGACATCGAGCGCAACCTCGAGGCGCCGCTGATGGGGATCCGGCGCGAGGCGGAGGCGCGAGGAGAGCGCCTTTGCACGCCGCGTGTCGCCGTGCGCACCGGCGACACGCCCGCGGCCGATCGTCGCCGCCAGGCGCGGGACCCGGCGGAGATCCTCGTGACGACGCCGGAGTCGCTCTATCTCATCCTCGGCTCGCAGCAGCGCGAGACGCTGCGGCGCGTCGAGACGCTGATCGTGGACGAGATCCACGCCGTGGCCGGGACGAAGCGCGGGGCCCATCTCGCGCTCTCCCTCGAGCGGGTATCCGCCGGCGTACACGACGGTGAGCCCCAGCGCATCGGGCTCTCGGCGACGGCCCGGCCGGCGGAGGAGGTGGCGCGCTTCCTCGGCGGCGACCGACCGGTGACGATCGTAGACGCCAGCCGTGCGCCCCAGCTCGATCTCGAGATCCGGGTGCCGGTTCCGGACATGACGCGCCCCGCCCCGGTCGAGCCCCGTGGCGAGGCGTCATCGCTCGAGGAGGGAGGGGAGGGCGGCATGTGGCCCGTGCTCTACCCGCAGCTCCTCGAGGAGATCCGTGCGCATCGCAGCACGCTGCTCTTTGCCAACAGCCGCTCGTTGTGCGAGCGGCTCGCCCACCGCCTGAACGAGCTCGCCGGGGAGGAGTGGGTGCGCGCCCATCACGGGAGCCTCGCCCACGCCGAGCGCCGTCGGATCGAGGAGGCGCTCAAGGCAGGCGCCTTGCGGGGCATCGTGGCGACGAGCTCCCTCGAGCTGGGCATCGACATGCAGGCCGTGGACTGTGTGGTGCTGGTGGAGTCGCCGGGCGCGGTGTCGCGTGGTCTCCAGCGCGTCGGCCGGGCCGGGCATGCGGTGGACGTGCCCTCCCGGGGGCGGATCTACCCCAAGCACCGGGGAGATCTGCTGGAGGCCACCGTGGTGGCGGAGGGCATGCGCCAGGGTGCGGTGGAGGCGCTGGCGGTTCCGCGCAATCCACTCGACGTGCTGGCCCAGCAGATCGTTGCGATCTGCGCGAGCGCAGCGATCCCGCTGGACGCACTGGAGCGACTCGTGCGGCGCACCGCGAATTACCGGGATCTCTCCCGCGAAGCGCTCTGCGGTGTGCTCGACATGCTCTCCGGCCGCTACCCCTCGACGGACTTCGCGGAGCTCCGGCCCCGACTGATCTGGGATCGCGAGGCGGACGTGCTCGAGGCACGCCGGGGCTCGCGCCAGCTCGCGCTGATCTCCGGCGGGACGATTCCCGACCGCGGTCTCTACGGCGTGCACCTGGGCGCGGAGGGCCCACGGGTCGGCGAGCTCGACGAGGAGATGGTGAACGAGACCCGTGCCGGGGAGGCGATCACCCTGGGTGCCAGCACCTGGCGCGTCGAGGAGATCACGCGGGATCGGGTGATCGTCGCGCCCGCGCCGGGCGAGGTGGGAAAGCTCCCCTTCTGGCGGGGCGAGGGGCCGGGCCGTCCGATCGAGCTGGGCCGCGCCCTCGGCGCCTTCGTGCGTGAGGTGGCGGCGCAGTGGGAGGAGGCGGCGGACGTCGAGGCCGCCCGGGCCGCCACCCAGGGCTGGCTCGAGCGCGAGCGCGACCTCGATCCCTACGCGGCGCGCAACCTGGTGGATTACCTGTGGGCGCAGCGCGAGGCGACGGGGCATCTCCCGAGCGACCGGACCCTCACGATCGAGCGCTTTCGCGACGAGCTCGGCGACTGGCGGGTGTGCATCCTCTCGCCCTTCGGTGCGCGTATCCACGCCCCGTGGGCCCTGGCACTGGATTCGCGGCTGTCGGCTCACGGGGCGGCCGAGGTGCAGACCCTCTGGACCGACGACGGCATCGTGCTGCGCTTCGCAGACGCCGAGCGGCTGCCGTCGCGCGAGCTGCTGGTGCCGGATCCGGACGAGGTGGAGGCGCGGGTCGTCGCCCAGCTCGACCGCTCGCCACTCTTCGCGGCGCAGTTCCGCGAGAACGCGGCGCGGGCGCTGCTGCTTCCACGGCGTCGCCCCGGCGCCCGGACGCCGCTCTGGACCCAGCGACTGCGCGCCCAGAATCTGCTGGCGGTGGCCCGGGGCTTTCCGTCCTTTCCGATCGTGCTGGAGACCTATCGCTCGTGTCTTCAGGACGTCTTCGACGTTCCGGGCCTCGTCGATCTGCTGCGCGGCGTGGGCGACGGACGCATCCGGGTCGAGGAGGTCGAGACCCGCAGCGCGTCGCCCTTCGCGCGCTCGCTCGTGTTCGCGTACACGGCGGCCTATCTCTACCAGGGCGACAGCCCGGCCGCGGAGCGCCGCGCCCAGGCCCTCCACCTCGACCTGCCGATGCTGCGCGACCTGCTGGGACAGGAGGATCTCCGGGGACTGCTCGACGTGGAGGTGATCGACGCCGTCGAGGCCGAGCTCCAGTCGCTCGCGCCGAGCTCGCGGGTGCGAAACCCGGATGCGCTCCACGACCTGCTGCGCCGCGTGGGGGACCTGACCGGGGACGAGATCGCCCTGCGCTGCGACGAGGAGCCGCAGGTTTGGCTCGAGCGTCTGGAGGCCGAGCGGCGCATCGCACGCGTCGAGCTGGGAGGTGCCTTGCGCTGGATCGCGGCCGAGGACGCCGGGCTCTATCGCGACGCGCTCGGAGTCGCGCCGGCCGAGGACGTTCCCGAGGCCTTCCTCCAGCCGACGGAGCGATCGCTGGCCCAGCTGGTCACCCGCTTCGCCAGGCAGCGCGGCCCCTTCAGGGCCGGGGCGTTCGGGACCCGCTACGGCATCCCCATCGCGCTGGCCGAGGCCCTGCTGGCCGAGCAGGCCGCGGCGGAGCGTCTGGTCGCCGGCGGATTCGATCCCCGCGGCGAGGGCCCCGAGTGGTGCGATGCCGAGGTGCTGCGTCGGCTGCGTCGCCGGACCCTCCAGAGGCTGCGCTCCCAGGTCTCTCCGGTCGAGGGGGCGACCCTCCTGCGCTTCCTGCTGGACTGGCACGGTCTGGGGGCTCCCGGCGGTGGCGAGTCGCGGCTGGAGACGGCTCTCGATCGGCTCGAGGGCCTGCCGCTCTCGTTCGCGGAGCTCGAGCGGCTGATCCTGCCCGCTCGGGTCGAGGGCTTCGATCCGGCCATGCTCGATGCTCTGGCACGCAGCGGCGAGTGGGTCTGGGTCGGCTGCGGAGGGGTCGGCGAGCGTGACGTCCGGATCGCTCTCTACCGGCGCGACCGGATCGCCCTGCTCGCGGATCCGGTGGAGGCTCCCGACGACCTGGCTCCGCTCGAGCGCCGCGTCCTCGAGCACCTGATCGCGCGCGGCGCCTCGTTCCTCTCGGAGCTCTGTCGCGCGGCCGGAGACCCGCCGCTGCGGGTCCTGCAGGACGCCCTGGTCGACCTGGCCCGGCGCGGCCTCGTCACCCACGACGGCCTCGCGCCGCTGCGTCGGCTGAGCGCCGGTCGCGAGGCCGTCCGGTCGCGTGGCCGGCGACGTTCTGGCGGAGACGCGAGTGGGGGACGCTGGTCGGCCCTGGCGCCGCTCTTCCGCGATCCGCCCCACGCGACGCGGCGCGCCCACGCCAGGTCGCGGCTCCTGCTGGAGCGCTACGGCGTGGTGAGCCGGGACGCGCTCGCGGGCGAGGCCATGGCCGGCGGTTTCGCCGGCCCCTACCGCGTCTACCGCCAGATGGAGGAGTCGGGGAAGCTGCGCCGCGGTCACTTCGTCGAGGCGCTGTCGGGTGCGCAGTTCGCCGACGCGGGAACCGTGGACCGGCTGCGTGCGGCTCGCACCCCCACACCGGAGCGCGCGGTCGCCCTCGCGGCGACCGATCCCGCCTGCCCTTTCGGTTTCCTGCTGCCCTGGCCCGCGACCCGGAGCGAGGCGGCCACGCCGCGACGCGCGGTCGGTGCGACGGTGGTGGTGGTGGACGGCGAGGCGGTGCTCTTCCTGGATCGCGGGCGACGGGTGTGGAGCTTCGCGCCGGAAGCGACCGGGGCCGATGGTCAGCGCATGCGACGGGCGGTGCGGGCGCTGCGGCAGCTCTTCGTGCACCGCCGCCGCCGCACGCTCCGCATCGAGGAGATCGACGGCGTTCCGGCCGGGCGCTCGATCTGGCGAGACGCGTTCGTTGCGGCGGGCTTCCGGTCGGACTACAAGGGCTTCGTGCTCGACCGCAGCGAGGCGCTGGCAGCGTTCGCCGATGCTGCTGGATAGTCCGGCCGCAATTCCGAGCCCTCCCTTCGGAGGTGTCATGCGCAACACCACTCTGGCGTGGATCCTGTCCTCGGTCCTGGTCCTGGCCTGCGCCCGTCCCGAGTCGTCTCCGCCTCCGGTGGTCGCGGACAGCCTTCGGACGCTCGCGGCCGGCGAGGTCGTGGGCGTCGATGGCCTCCACGGTGATCACGCCTGGTTGGGCATGCGCTTCGCACAGCCGCCTGCGGGCGAGCTGCGCTGGCGCGCGCCGCAGCCGCCGAAGCCCTGGGAGGGACGCTTCGAGGCCGTGCGACCCGGTCCCCGCTGTCCGCAGCTCGGCAGCGCCCTGGATGGTGTTGAGGTGGGAGCGTTGATCGGTGCCGAGGACTGCCTGACCCTGAACGTCTACGCACCGGCCTTCGCGCCGGATGCGGTTCCCACCGGTGGAGCGCGTCTGCCCGTCCTGCTCTGGATCCACGGTGGCGGCAATACCATCGGGACCGCGGGCTTCTACGACGGCAGTGGGATCGCCTCCAGTCAGGACGTGGTGGTGGTGATGGTGAACTACCGCCTCGGGCCCCTGGGCTGGCTGCGTCACGCCGCGTTGCGCGAGGGCGTCAGCCCGGAGGAGCAGTCGGGCAACTTCGGCAATCTCGATCACGTGGGCGCGCTCGTCTGGGTGCGCGAGAACATCGGGGCCTTCGGCGGCGACCCGGACAACGTCACGATCCTGGGTGAGTCGGCCGGCGGGCACGACGTTCTGGCGCTCCTGATCTCTCCCACGTCTCGCGGGCTCTTCCACCGCGCGATCGTCCAGAGCGGCGGCACGAAGCTCACGCCTCCGGCCCGGGCCGAGAACTCCTCCGACGCCGCCGATCCGGGCGACCCACACAGCTCGAACGAGATGATCGTGCGACTGCTGGAGCGCCGCGGTCTCGCGGCCGATCGCCCGGCGGCGAAGGCGCGGCTCGCGTCGATGTCGAGTACGGAGATCGCGGCCCTGCTGCGGGAGACCGACCCGACTCACTCGGGGGAGGGGGAGCGCTCGGCTGCCGGGATCAGCTGCGGCGGGCGACCTTCGAGAGGTGCTCCACCTGCCCGTCGTCGCGGGAGAGCAGGACGTCGTTGTAGCTGCGGTCGCCCCGGTGGTTGAAGGCGTCGGGACGCGCGAACGCCAGCAGCAGGCACTGGCGGTAGGGCCCGTCACCCGTGGGCGGTGGCGCGGCGTGCATGATGTCGCCGTAGTGGAGCGAGACGTCTCCGGGGTCCGCGACGACCGGGACGCCCTCGGGAGCGTCCGGATCGCCGGGATTGGCGAAGCCCAGCGAGGCCTCGTGGGAGCCGGGAAGCATGCGCAGCTCACCGGTCTCGGGCCGGCTGGGATGGAGATAGATGGAGAAGATCAGGACCGGACACATGGCGGCGTGGCCTCCCATGCCGCAGTCGCGATGCCAGGGGATGTCCGAGAGTCCCTCGACCATGTCCGGGTTCTTGATCAGTAACGAGACGCCGTCCTCGGCCCCCTGGGTCCGGGAGACGAGCGGCACGTGGGAGAGCGCCTTCAGCCGCAGCAGGCGCGGGTCGCTCTGGAGCGCCCGCAGCTCGGGGATCCGGCCGGCATGGGTGACACGACACAGCACGACGTCGCCATCGACGTTGCGGCCCCACCAGGATTTCTTGTCGCCTTCGACGGCGAGCTCGCGGGCCTCGTCCGCGTGGCGGCGCAGCGCCTCGACCTCGACCGCGTCGAACACCCCCTTCACGAGCAGGAAGCCCGCCGCGCGCAGGAAGTGGGCCATCTCCTTCTCGTCGTCGACGAGCGAGAAGCTGCGCGTCGGGTCGAGGGGGGCGCCGAGGGCGTCGCGCAGATCGACGTGGTCCGGGTCGAAGATCGGCCGTCCCTGGAACATCGCCCGCAGGCCCGGCTCCCAGCGCACGAAGCGCATGGCGTTGCCCCGCAGGCACCGCACCTTGCCGGCATAGAGCAGGCCCGGGGCGCTCTCCAGATCGTGGACCACCGCCTCCCAGTGGTCTCGCGAGATCTCGATCACGGTCCGGGCGTCCGCGTCGCCTTCGACCACCTCGACGCCTCCGGACACCGGGACGTAGGTGAAGGCGTCGCCCTCTGGAAGCTTGAAGGCGAGCGGCCCGATGCGGTCGAGCGCATCCGAGGCGGCGAGGGCTCCGTTGCCCGCGGCCAGCCGGCGGGGCAGCTCCTGGCGGTGGAAGTCCTGGAAGTCGAGGCTCGGGAAGTCGGAGGCCATGAACACGTCCCTCGCGGGCATTCTACTGGATCGACGGGTCGCTGACGTGCGTCCCGGGCCTGGACTACATTCGCGACTACGGCGCGCCGATGCGCGCTCCTGAGCCCGGTGGGGGTAGCCACCGGGTCCAATCCGCGAGGACGGGGGTGTCCGTCCCGCAAGAGGAGAGTCGTCATGCCCGAGGTCACGCTTCCGGACGGGAGCGCTCGCAGCCTTCCCCATGGCGCCAGCGCCGCCGATCTCGCCGCCGACATCGGCCCCGGCCTGGCCAAGGCCGCCGTGGCCGCCCGGGTGGACGGAGCGGTGGTGGACCTCGCCCGGCCCCTGCCGGAGGCCGCGCAGGTCGCCCTGCTCACGAAGAAGGACCCGGAGGCGCTGGAGGTGCTGCGGCACTCGGCCGCCCACCTCATGGCCGACGCGATCCTGCGCCTCTTTCCCGCCGCCGAGCTCACCATCGGCCCGGTGGTGGAGGACGGCTTCTACTACGACATCCACCTGCCCGAGGGAAAGATCACGCCCGAGGACTTCCCGAAGATCGAGCAGGAGATGGCGCGGATCGCAGACGAGGCCCTGTCCTTCGAGCGCTGCGAGGTGGCGGATCCCGAGCGAGACGAGGTCTATGCGCGCTACCGGGCGATCGACGGCGGCCACAACAAGTTCAAGCTCGAGATCGTGGAGCAGATTCGCGAGCGTGGGGACGGGCTCTCCTTCTACCGCCACGGCGACTTCGTAGACCTGTGTCGCGGCCCGCACGTTCCGCACACCGGGTGGCTGAAGCACGTGAAGCTCACCGCCGTCTCCGGAGCCTACTGGCGCGCCGACGCCGATCGCGAGCAGCTGGTGCGCGTCTACGGCACGGCGTTCTTCAGCAAGCAGGACCTCAAGGAGTACCTGACGCTGCTCGAGGAGGCGAAGAAGCGCGATCATCGCGTGCTCGGTGACCAGCTCGACCTCTTCAGCTTCCACGAGGAGGCGCCGGGCTTCCCATTCTTCCATCCGAATGGAGCGGTGCTCTGGAACCTGCTCACCGGCACCATGTGGGACCTGCTGCGCCGCCGCGGCTACCGGGAGGTGAAGACGCCGCTCGTCCTGTCGGAGAAGCTCTGGCACACCTCCGGCCACTACGACAACTACATGGAGAACATGTTCTTCACGAAGCTGAAGCTTCGCGACGAGCGTGATCCCGGCCGGGTGCACGACAACGTGGTCGAGGACCGTCCGATGGCCGTGAAGCCGATGAACTGCCCCGGACACCTTCTGGTGTACCGGGAGCGGCCCCACAGCCACAACGAGTTCCCGCTGCGCTTCGCGGAGATGGGTCTGGTCCACCGGCGCGAGCTTTCCGGCGTGCGCCACGGGCTCTTCCGCGTCCAGGCCTTCACCCAGGACGACGCCCACCACTTCTGCACACCGGAGCAGATCGAAGACGAGATCGCGATGCTGATCGCGTTCTTCAAGGAGGTCTATGCGCTCTTCGACCTGCTGGACGTGCGGATCGAGCTCTCCACGCGGCCCGAGAAGAGCATCGGCAGCGACGAGATCTGGGAGCGGGCCGAGGGCGCGCTGCGCGGAGCCCTCGAGGCGGCGGGAATCGCCTACGAGCTCAACGAGGGCGACGGCGCCTTCTACGGCCCGAAGATCGACTTCCACATCCTCGACGTGCTGAAGCGCTCCTGGCAGTGCGGGACGATCCAGCTCGACTTCTCGATGCCCGAGCGCTTCGGCCTCACCTATGTGGGAGCCGACGGCCAGCGGCACACGCCGGTGATGATCCACCGCGCCTGCTACGGGAGCGTCGAGCGCTTCCTCGGCATCGTGATCGAGAACTACGCGGGTCGCTTCCCGTTCTGGCTGGCGCCCGTGCAGGTGCTGGTGATCCCGGTGAGCGACAAGTTCGCCGACTACGCCGCCTCGGTGCACGAGCAGCTGCTCGACGCGGGGCTCCGTTCGGAGGTGAATCTCAAGGACGACCGGGTGGGCTACAAGATCCGTGAGGCGAGCCTGCGGAAGCTGCCCTACGCGATCGTCGTCGGCGAGCGCGAGCAGGCCGCCGGGTCGGTCAATCCCCGCTCCCGAGACCGGGGCGAGCTCGGGGAGATGTCGGTCGGCGACTTCCTCTCCAGTCTGGCCGAGGAGCGGGCGCCGGGCGCGCGCGTCGCCGACTGAGAGCGCGCGGGGCTTCGGACGTGGGGGTGGACCTGCTTCGACGCGCCTGCGAGGCCGTCCGCGGGCTGCGGGCGCTGGGCGGGGAGTGTGTGGAGCGTCCCCTGGTCACGGTGGTGAGGGACGCGTCGAAGCCCGACGTCTGGGACGCGAACCACGCACTGGCCGTCTCGGCCAGCACCGGGGCCGAAATCGAGGAGGTCTTCACCACCTGCGATGCGGTGCTGCCGCGGACGGCCCGTCATCGTCAGTTCCACTGCGATCCCCTCACGCCGGAGCCCTTCCTGGCCCATCTGGAGCTCGCCGGCTTCGCCCAGCGGGTTTCGATCCAGATGGTGCTCACGGGAGGACTGCGCGCGGACTCTCCGGCGCTGGAGATCCGCCTTGCGGAGTCCGAGCAGGACTGGCGCAGCCACGCCCGGCTCGTGCGGCTCGAGGCGCTGGACGCCGCCGAGCGGGAGGGGCGGCCCGCGCAC
>Ga0209536_100012153_pt1 | contig 12542 bp, 12 predicted proteins | sample DeeMarSeWOR28_12_FD_187461 | JGI IMG/M metagenome (GOLD analysis project Ga0209536, IMG submission 187461) | Marine sediment microbial communities from White Oak River estuary, North Carolina - WOR-2-8_12 (SPAdes) (version 2) | ecosystem: Environmental > Aquatic > Marine > Intertidal zone >...
ATATATCTAACGATTGGAATCTGCAGTTGTTCTACTACAAAACCGAAAAAAAGGAGTTTACCTAAAAGAGGGCCTATACCATGTCCAGTAAAGGATTGTTAATTCCGGTTTTGATCTGGGAAGTACTTGGAAAACCTGATTACCTTGTGGATATTTGTGGGTTGAACAAAATTTTAATACAATGGATCCCTTGGATGGAATCGCGAACAATCGTAATTCGCAAAAAATAGTATGTTGTGAATTCTCGTGCAAGATAAATGGATCCCTTGGCTTTTAGTTAAAAATGTTGTCGAAAAAGGGATGAAGATTGAAATAGATAAACATTCAGGATTTTGCTTCGGAGTGGAATTTGCCATTCAAATCGCTGAAGATGAAATGGAGGATTCCCAAACTTTGTATTGCCTGGGAGATATTGTACATAACGATATAGAAATTGCCAGATTGAATGCCAAAGGATTAAAAGTAATTGAACGTGATGAGTTGGCGAACATTCGTAATAGCAAAGTACTTATTCGTGCTCATGGTGAACCCCCGGAAACCTATAAAATCGCACTGAAAAATAATCTCGAATTAATCGATGCCTCTTGTCCGGTCGTATTGAAATTACAGAATCGTATAAAAGATGCTTATGATGAGATGAATGAACTGGACGGGCAGATTGTTATCTACGGAAAAGAAGGGCATGCGGAGGTAATTGGCCTGGATGGCCAAACCAATTCGCACGCCATCATCGTTTCAAAGGAGGAAGATCTTGAGAAACTGGATTATACAAGACCCATTGTTCTCTTCAGTCAAACAACTAAAAGCACCAGGGGATTTTACGAACTGAGAAATAAAATCCAGGAAAAAATAAAGGAAGTGAATGGTGAAAATGCCTCCTTATATTTCAAAGCGAATGACAGTATTTGCCGTCAGGTATCCAATAGGGAACCGCAGCTGAAAAAATTTTCAAAAGAGCATGATGTCATCGTTTTTGTCAGTGGGCGGAAAAGTTCTAATGGAAAAGCCTTATTCGGTGTTTGTAAAGAAAACAATGACCGCAGTTATTTTGTTGAAAATGAAGATGAGTTGAATACGGATTGGTTTCACAAGGAAGATCTGATTGGTGTTTGTGGAGCTACTTCCACTCCTTTGTGGTTAATGGAAAAAGTGGCCAGTCATATCAAATTAATAGGTAAAAATTAAATAAGTTTCCACTTATGTAAAATAATGAATGGGAAAGTCCAGTAATTCTGGTTTGAAAATATTATTTGAATGAAAATTTGTTATTTTTGCGACGCCTTTAGATCAACATGTTATCCACGTTAGTAATATGACCGAGACAATAAAAATCAAACGGGGTTTTAATATCAACCTGGCGGGAAAAGCAGAAAAACAGATATCCGAAATAAATCCATCGGAAACTTACGCCATTAAACCAACTGATTTTTTAGGCATTAAAAGACCCAAAGTCCTTGTTCAGGAGGGAGAGAATGTAAAAGCAGGATCTCCATTATTTTATTGTAAAATGATGGACAAGGTAAAATATACTTCACCGGTAAGTGGCGAAGTAGTCGGGATAGTGAGGGGGGAGAAACGTAAACTGCTGGAAATACGGATTTTGGCAGATAAAACGATCGGATTTGAATCATTCAAGAAATATTCTGTTTCTGAAATAAACAATATCAGCAAAAAACAGGCTGCTGATTTGTTATGTCAATCAGGGATCTGGCCTCATATTATTCAGCGTCCTTATGGTATTGTAGCCAATCCGGATGAGGATCCCCGGGATATATTTATCTCAGCTTTCGATTCCAATCCACTTGCTCCTGATTATGACTTTATCCTTCAGAATCAGGAACCGTATTTACAGGCTGGCATCGATATTTTGAAAAAATTCACCTCCGGGGATGTCCATATTACGCTCAATGCGGATTCGGAATTCTCCAAAATATTCTCCCATTTAAAAGATGTAAAACTTCACAAAATTTCCGGTCCGCATCCTTCAGGAAATGTAGGGGTCCAGATTCATCATATTAATCCGATCAGAAAAACGGATCTTGTATGGACTACAACTCCGTATGGTATGATGCAGATTGGCAAATTATTCCTTGAAGGAAAATACGATGCATCTAAAATAATTGCACTGGCCGGATCCGAAGTGAAAGAGCCACGGTACTACAAAGTAATCTCGGGTGTACAGGTTAAAAAATTATTGCAGAACAAGATAAAATCGGATAACCACAGGATAATAAGCGGCAATGTGCTTACCGGGGAAAAAATTAAAATGGATGGATATCTGGGTTTTTATGATCACCTTCTTACGGTGATACCTGAAGGGAATCAGAACGAATTATTCGGATGGTTCAAGCCCACATTCGAGTGGTTAAGTTTTCATAAAGCCCTGGGACTCTTCTCCTTTCTGAATTCCGGAAAGAAAGAATACACGCTTACAACCAATACCCGGGGGGACAAGCGTGCCTTTGTTCAGACGGGAGTTTTTGAGCAGGTAATGCCCATGGATATTTATCCTACGTATCTGTTTAAATCCATCATGGCCGAAGATTATGATGAGATGGAAGCACTGGGGATCTATGAGGTAATTGAAGAAGACGTGGCCCTGTGTGAATTTGTTGATGTATCCAAACACAATTTACAGCAGTTAGTACGAAAGGGATTAGATTTATTACAAAGTAGTTAAGATAAATATTGATAAATGAAATTTCTTGAGGATCTTGTAAATAAAGTTAAACCTCAATTCGAAAAGGGTGGAAAATACGAAAAATTTTATTACGTATTCGAAGGATTTGAAACCTTTTTATTTCAGGGGGGAAACACAACCACTGGAAAGGGAGTTCATATCCGGGATGCCATCGATCTGAAGAGATTGATGATGACCGTGGTTGTATCCATGGTTCCAGCCCTCTTATTCGGGATGTGGAATGTGGGGCACCAGCATTATCTCGCCATTGGAGAAGAGGCAGGGATCTGGCTTAAATTTCTTGTTGGGTTGAAAGTTACCCTACCAATTATTATTGTTTCCTATGTAGTTGGATTAGGGATTGAATTTTTCATCGCATCCATCAAAAAACATCCGATTAATGAAGGTTTCCTGGTTTCCGGGATGCTGATCCCCCTTGTGATGCCTCCTACTATCCCTTTATGGCAGGTTGCCCTTGCTACCGCTTTTGCCGTGATTATCGCCAAGGAGGTTTTTGGTGGTACGGGTATGAATATCCTGAATGTGGCTTTAACCGCCCGTGCTTTCCTGTATTTTGCTTATCCAATGCAGATATCGGGTGAAGTTTGGACCTATCTGGGGGGCGGGGCTACGGTAGATGGCTATTCCGGGGCGACCCCGCTTGCCATCGCTGCAGCTTCCGAAGGATCTACCCAGGTGATTACAGCATTGTCCGAATCCTGGTATGGGGATATGTATGGTTTCAGCAGTATGTTTTTTGGATTTATGCCCGGCTCAATTGGAGAAACATCCACATTAATGGCACTTATCGGAGCTGTACTTTTAATCCTTACCGGGGTGGGTAGCTGGAAAATCATTGTATCAGTATTTGCCGGAGCGTACGCTATGGGTTGGATCTTCAACCTTTGGGGAGCCACTCCCTTCATGGAACTCCCTCCTCATTATCACCTTGTGATGGGAGGCCTTGCTTTCGGTGCCGTTTTTATGGCAACCGATCCGGTTACGGCCACACAGACTGAAAAAGGGAAGTGGATTTACGGGATACTTATCGGTATGCTCACGATATTGATACGGGTATTCAATCCGGCTTATCCGGAGGGAATCATGCTGGCAATCCTCTTGATGAATGTGTTTGCGCCACTTATTGATTTTTACATTGTTAAAGCTAATAAGAAAAGGAGGTTACAACGTGCAACGGTCTAATACTTATATCGTCATATTCTCCCTCATCCTGACCATCGTTTTAGGAGGCCTTTTATCCCTTGCTTCCGTTGGGCTCAGGCCGGCACAAAAGAGGGCGGAAGAGCTGGCCACAAAAAGACAAATTCTAAGCGCTGTGATGGAGGTTGATCCGAATGCGAACATCCTTCCGATCTTCGATAAAAGGATAAAAACAATCGTTGTGGATATTAAGGGAAACATCATCGAATCCGATGAAATGGGAAATCCGATTGATGCCTCCGATGTGGATATTGAAAGACAATTTAAATTGAAACCTGAAGAAAGGATGTATCCGGTTTTTATGTTTCATGATGAAAATGATCCCGATGATATAAAAGCTTATATTTTCGCATTTTATGGAAATGGTCTATGGGATAATATATGGGGTTATGTAGCCCTCGAAACCGATATGAATACGATTACAGGGGTAGTATTTGACCATGCTGCCGAAACACCAGGATTGGGTGCCCGGATTACAGAAAAACAGGTAGAGGAAAGATACGATGGAAAGAAAATTTTCAATGAGGAAGGAGTACTCGTATCAGTGGATATGTTAAAAGGTGAAAATAATCCTCCCGCTGCTTTAAATGAACATAAGGTGAACGGAATGTCCGGAGCTACCATCACCGGGAAGGGAGTAAACAGGATGTTAAAAAATTATTTTGAATTCTATTTGCCTTACATTGAAAGATTAAAGGGAAAAGATCAAAAGGTAGCCCGATTGTTGTCGAACTAGAAAATTGTCGAAATATGGCAGAAACACTCGAAAAAGAAATTGTAAAGAAGCCTTCAGAACCTTTATTGTCAAAACGCCGGAAAAAATTTGTAACGGACCCATTAAACGAAGACAATCCCATCACCATCCAGGTACTGGGGATCTGTTCCGCACTTGCGGTAACCACACAACTAAAGCCTACCATGGTGATGGCCTTATCCGTGACCTTTGTGATGATCTTTTCAAGTTTGTTCACATCCCTTCTTAGAAACTTAATTCCAATCCGGGTCCGGATTATAGTGCAATTGGCGATCATCGCCTCCCTGGTAAGTCTGGTAAATGAAGTATTGCATGCTTATGCATTCGATGTGTACAAACAATTATCCGTATTTGTCGGATTGATCATTACCAACTGCATTGTAATGGGGCGTCTGGAAGCTTTTGCCATGGGCAATAAACCCTATGATTCGGTATTGGATGCATTTGGAAGTGCGATGGGATATTCATGGATCATCATTGCGGTGGCATTCTTCAGGGAATTACTGGGTTCCGGAAAATTATTTGGATTCGCAATTTTTGAGAACATTGGCTGGAGTTCCTTTCCAACCAACGGGTTAATGGTTTCCCCGGTAGGGGCATTTATCATTCTGGGGCTCATTATTTGGGTACAGCGTGCAAAAACCGGATACGTTGAACAACATTAATATTTGATCATGGAATTAATCAATCTTGGAGTAAAAGCGATATTCATCGAAAACATGGTCTTCGCCTATTTTTTAGGTATGTGCTCTTATCTTGCCGTATCTAAAAAAGTATCCACCGCATTTGGATTGGGATTGGCCGTTATTTTCGTCCTGGTAATTACGGTGCCAATTAACTGGTTATTGGATGAATATGTCCTGAAAGAAGGGGCTCTTGCCAAATGGATACCTGCGGCCATTGGGGATTTTACAGAAGTTAATCTTTCTTTCTTACAATTTATTATGTTCATTGCGACTATAGCAGCCATGGTTCAACTGGTTGAAATGGTGATCGAAAAATTTTCACCGGCCTTATATGGATCATTGGGAATCTTCCTTCCGTTAATCGCAGTTAATTGTGCCATTTTGGGATCTTCTCTCTTCATGGCCCAACGTGATTATACACTGGCAGAAGCTACCGTATTTGGCTTTGGATCGGGAATTGGCTGGTTTCTTGCCATTGTAGCAATTGCTGCCATCAGAGAGAAATTAAAATATTCGAATGTCCCCGATGGGTTGAAAGGTCTAGGTATTACCATGCTGCTTACCGGACTGATGGGCATCGCCTTCATGTCTTTTATGGGTATTTCATTATAACATTAATACAATTCATTAGCAGGGCTTTGCATATTCGCAAAGCCTTTTTTATATATTCGAATGGAGCTTGATCTGACTACCCCTGCCCTTTTATTCCCGGCGATATCCCTGTTGCTGCTTGCCTATACCAATCGTTTTTTAACCCTGGCCAACCTGATTCGAGGGCTGCATTCAAAATATAAACAAAATCCGGATATTACGATCCTCGGGCAAATAAAAAATCTTCGGTTGCGCGTGATATTGATCCGAAATATGCAGGCGATGGGTGTATTAAGCCTGTTATTATGTGTGGTTTGTATGTTTTTATTGTTTGCGAAAGAATTAGAGATTGGCCGAATTGTTTTTGGCATCAGTCTGATATTATTGATCGCTTCATTGGCACTTTCCGTATATGAAATCCAGATTTCAATAAAGGCCCTGGAGATACAATTAAGTGATATGGAAATGAAAAAATCCGAAGGGGAGAAATCCAACCATTAGAATAAAAGGATCTGGATTTTCCCCGGTTACCTATTTTTTTTTATATTCGAAGCTTGTTTGAAATAATCGGTATTGATGTCAGAATCCAGAAAAAGAGATCCCTCACTTATTGAATCCCTGATTCCGGTTGTATTTCTAATAATTTTCCTGGCCATCAATGTATTTATTTTTCAGGATGCGTCGCTGGAAGGGTCCAACCAGATCGTACTGATTCTTTCTGCCACTGTGGCTGCTTTGATCGCATCGAGGACCGGTATTAAATGGAAAAAACTGAGAGATGGGATCGTTAGAACTTTAACATCTGCTTTACCATCCATCCTGATTCTATTATTGATTGGTTCCCTGGCGGGGACCTGGTTGATTGGAGGGATCGTTCCGGCAATGATTTATTACGGGCTTAAAATTATTCATCCTGTGATTTTTCTATTCGCAGCCTGTGCAGTCAGTGCGATCGTTTCACTTGCAACGGGTAGTTCCTGGTCAACCGTAGCCACCCTGGGTGTAGCGATGCTGGGGATCGGAACGACCCTTGGGTACCAGGAGGGCCTGGTTGCAGGGGCAATCATTTCCGGAGCATATTTCGGAGATAAGATGTCCCCGCTATCGGATACGACCAACCTGGCTCCGGCTATGGCAGGCACTGATCTGTTTACCCATATACGGTATATGGCATTGACTACCGGGCCGAGCATCACCATTACCCTTATCATATTTATTGTAATAGGTTTTAACTCAACACTTACCAGTTCAGACTCTGATTTTCAGAATGTACTTGACATTATCGATGGAAGTTTTAATATACACTGGGGATTATTCCTGGTTCCTGCGCTGGTGATTTTTATGATTGTCAGAAAGGTATCTCCCTTGCCGGCTTTACTGGCAGGCACTTTACTGGGCGCTGTCTTTGCCCTGATCTTTCAACCCCATATTGTTCGGGAAGTGGCCGGTATATCCGGCAATCCTGCCCGGCTTGCATACGTAGGTATCATGAAAGCACTTTACACCGAGGTGAGTGTGGAAACCGGTGATGCACGGGTAAATGAATTATTAACTACGGGCGGAATGAGTGGGATGCTTAATACAATCTGGTTGATCGTATGTGCCATGATTTATGGGGGGGTAATGGATGCAGCAGGATTTCTCGAACGGATTACACTTTCGATCATTAAATACGCCCGGTCCACCGGCTCACTTATCACCTCTACCGCGGGCACCTGCATATTCTTTAACCTGACGGCAAGTGATCAATATCTGGCCATTGTGGTGCCTGGCAGAATGTTTGCCAATACCTATGAAAAAAGAAACCTTGCTCCCGAAAATCTGAGCCGGACACTGGAAGATTCCGGGACAGTCACTTCCGTTCTGATCCCATGGAATACATGCGGGGCCTACCAGTCTTCCGTATTGGGCGTACCTACCTTGATATACCTGCCGTATTGCTTTTTTAATATAATAAGTCCATTTATGACTATTTTTTTCGCCTATATGGGGATAAAAATCAGAAAAATCAAAACGGGTAAAGCCGAAGCAATAGCCACCAATTAATCCGCATTAATAACCCCTACATTTTATAAGGTCGATAGTAAATGTCCGAAGGGGATTTGTTTTGATTTAGAACCTGGGGGTGATCAATAGGTTAAGATCCTTATGCGACATGTTGAATTTTCTTGCAATGTGTTCATTGGTCAAATGTCCGTTATAAGCATATACCCCTTTTAAAAACCAATTATTGTTGAATATCATCGCATCGATGCCTCCTTCTTCCGCTGCCTGCAACAGCATTGGAGTAAAAATATTACTGAAGGCGGTTGTCGCAGTTCGAGGGACACGGGAAGCTATATTCGGAACACAATAATGAATGATGCCATATTTCGTATATACCGGATTATCGTGAGTGGTCAATTCGGATGTTTCGATACATCCGCCCTGGTCAATACTTACATCGATAATTACAGATCCCGGTTTCATTTGGCCTACCATATCCTCCGTTACTACACAACGGTTTCGTCCTTTTTCGATTCGGATAGCTCCTAACAGCACATCACATTGTTTCAGGGCCTCAATCAGCAGCATATTGTTTAATGTAGAAGTATATACCTGTTGTCCTAATGCATGTTTCAATCTTCTTAATTTATATATGTGGTTATCAAATATCTGGATATCCACGCCTAGGCCGAGTGCCGTCCTTGCAGCATATTCTGCCACGGTGCCGGCACCCAGGATCACCACCTTGGTCGGTGGTACACCCGTTATCCCTCCCATGATGATCCCCTTCCCATCATTTACACTGCTGAGATATTCCGCAGCGATTAACATAACCGTGCTCCCGGCAATCTCACTCATAGCCCGGATCGCTGGCATCCCTCCAACCTTGTCTTCAATAAATTCATAGGCCAGGGCAGTGAGTCGCTTATTGTTAATCGCCTGTAAAAAAACCGGAGATTGATTACCAAGCTGCAGGGCGGAAATGAGAATCTTTCCGGGCTTCATCAGGTTGATCTCTTCCAGTGTTGGTGGTTCCACTTTCAAAATCAGGTCTGCCTTGAATACTTCCTGTTTGGAATATACTATTTTAGCACCTGCTTCACTGAACTCTTTATCACTGAATTTCGATTCCTTACCGGCGCCTGTTTCCACCCATATATCATGCCCATTATTTACTATCAGGTTTACACCTTCGGGTGTTATTGCTAGCCGATTTTCCTGGAAAGAAATTTCTTTGGGGATCCCAATAAAAAGAGAAATAGGCCTTTTTTTCACCTCTAACATTGATTCCTGCGGATAGAGCTTGCTTTCTTTCACAAGCTCTTTAAATCCACGTGTCTGTTGTTCACTCATTTTTTACTACATTAAAGATTCTTGTTTCCTCTTCAGGATTATTAATTTGAATGACAAGATGTTTATCAGGCAGATAGTTTTCAAACAATTCAGGCCATTCAATCAAACAAAGATTTCCGGAATCAATATATTCTTCAATCCCGATGTCAAAAATTTCATTAATATCTTTTACTCTGAAAAAATCAAAATGATAAATTTTTTCTCCCAGCAATGTTTCATATTCATTTACGATTGAGAATGAGGGACTGCTTACGTAATCCGAAGTGCCGATCCATTCAATGAGTGCCGTGATGAAAGTGGTTTTACCCGCTCCCATCGTCCCTTTAAGTATCCAGACGGAATATCCTCGGGCATACTCCAAAATATTTTTTGCTACATCAGGTAAATCGTTAATCTTATGACAAATGATTTCCAATGTGTAATCCGTGAAAAATTATTTCGAATTTAGAGAAATTATTGGAATTATCATCTCTTCCATCGACAAACCTCCATGTTGAAAGGTATCCTTGTAGTAATTTACGTAATAATTGAAATTATTCGGGTAGGCAAAAAATAAATCCTCTACTGCAAAAACATAGGTACTTGAAACATTAATTTTTGGGAGATGTATTTGTTCCGGATTCCTTGTATAATAAATTTTTTCCTCTTCAAAATTCAGGTTTTTGCCCACCTTGTATCGAAGGTTAGTATTGGTGTTCCTGTCGCCGACGATTTTAAATGGTTTTTTAACCCTCACGGTACCATGATCTGTTGTAATGATCAATCGGGCACCTGATTCTGAAATTCGCTTGATGATCTCCAAAAGCGGTGAATGTTGAAACCATGATCTCGTAAGCGATCGGTAGGCAGATTCATCCGGTGCCAGTTCACGAATGATTTCCATTTCTGTGCGTGCATGGGATAACATATCCACAAAATTATAAACGATTACATTCAGGTCATTATGGATAAGGTTGACTATATTATCCACGAGATTCCTTCCCTGGTTCAGATTTTTGATTTTTTGATAGGAGGTTCGGATATCCAGTCGCAACCGTTTGATATGACGGTTCAGGAAGTCCTCCTCATGATTATTTTTTCCACCTTCCTCATCTTCGTTCATCCAGATATCCGGGTATTTCTCCGACATTTCCAGTGGCAATAATCCTGAAAAAATAGCATTCCTGGCATATCCGGTAGTAGTCGGTAAAATGGAATAATACAAATCCGTCGAATCTATTCTAAAGAATTCGTTGATAAACGGCTCAATCACCTTCCACTGGTCGAAGCGAAGGTTGTCGATGATGATAAAAAAGGTGGATGAATTGTTTTTTAGTTGGGGGAATACCTTCTTTCTTAACAATTGATGTGACAGGATGGGCGTATCATCCTCCGTCGGATCCAGCCAGTCCTCATAATTATCTTTCACGTATTTCATGAAATTAAGATTGGCCTCCATCTTCTGCATTTCAAGAATTTCTTTCATCTGCCGGTTTTGATTACTTTCGAATTCGAGTTCCCAATAAACGAGTTTCTGGTAAAGATCCGACCATTCATCGTGACTAAGGTAATCATTTACAGCCGTGCTGATTTGTTGAAACTGTTGCTGATAATTCAGATTGGTTTTTTCAGTCACAAGTCGTTTGTTTTCCAGAATCCGCTTAACACTCAATAATATCTGATTTGGGTTGAGTGGTTTAATCAGGTAGTCGGCAATTTTCGATGCGATAGCCTCCTCCATTATATGTTCTTCTTCACTCTTGGTGATCATGACTACCGGCAGGTCAGGGCGCTTTGCTTTGATCCTGGTAAGCGTTTCGAGTCCGGTCATTCCGGGCATGTTTTCATCCAGAAATACGATATCAAAATTTTCGGCATCACATTTTTCCAATGCATCGGACCCACTATTCACCGGAATTACATCATACCCCTTTTTATCCAGAAACATAATGTGAGGTCTGAGAAGATCAATCTCATCGTCCGCCCATAAAATATTATATCTTTGCATACCAGATTTGTTCAAACTATTTAACTACTATTATAAACGCAAGAATTAAAATAAGTTAGATTGAATAAGAAAAAAATTCTGAATGATCCAATTTACGGATTTATTAAAATTCCCGATGGCCTGATATTCGAAATAATTGAGCATCCTTATTTTCAACGAATGAGAAGAATAAAACAATTGGGATTGACCGATTATGTTTATCCGGGGGCCATGCACACACGGTTTCACCATGCATTGGGATCAATGCATCTGATGGATCAGGCCTTGCTTAACCTGAAATCGAAAGGAATTTTAATTACAGAGGAAGAACATGAAGCCTCACTGATCGCAATTCTATTACACGATATTGGCCATGGCCCTTTTTCTCACGCACTGGAGGAAAGCCTTCTCGAGGGGATCGATCATGAAAAGATGTCTTCCCTCGTAATTAAAATTTTTAATGAACTTTTTACGGGTAGGCTGGAGTTGGCCCTCAAGATCTTCAATCAGCAATATCGAAGGTTGTTTTTCAGTCAACTGGTTGCAAGTCAGCTGGATGTGGACAGACTGGATTACCTGAACCGGGATAGTTACTTTACCGGAGTAAGTGAAGGTAAAATAGGATTTGAACGGATATTAAAGATGTTGAATGTTTGGAAGGAACAGATCGTGATTGAGGAAAAAGCCATCTACAGCATTGAGAATTTTTTGAGTTCGAGACGACTCATGTACTGGCAGGTATATTTGCATAAGACCACTGTCGGTACCGAAAAATTATTAATCCAATTGATAAAACGTGCAAAGCACCTCGCAAAATTACGCAAACTTAAGACCAGGAATGATGCATTGAAACTTTTCCTTCAAAATGATTTTTCATTGGAGGATTTCGCAAACGATAAAAATCTCCTGCATGCGTATCTCTCCCTGGATGATTATGATATCTGGGGAAGCGTAAAGATCTGGCAGTATCACGATGATCCGGTATTATCGGAATTGAGCAGGATGTTGATTGAGAGAGATCTTTTCAGGGTGTTGATGAAAAATTCTCCGGTAGATCCTTCAATTAAAAGCTCCCTGTTGGGAAAGGTTTCCAGGAAATTTTCCTTAATTCCATCAGATGCTGAGTACCTGGTAGTAGACGGCTATATGAGCAACGCGGCTTACGAAATGAAACAGTCCACAATTAATGTGATGAAGAAAGACGGAAGTGTTGTCGAAATTGCGTCTGCATCCGATCTGCCTAATATAAAAGCTATGAGCAAAATTGTAAAAAAATACTACCTATGCTGGCCCAAAAGTGTATCT
>Ga0209536_100012154_pt1 | contig 12542 bp, 11 predicted proteins | sample DeeMarSeWOR28_12_FD_187461 | JGI IMG/M metagenome (GOLD analysis project Ga0209536, IMG submission 187461) | Marine sediment microbial communities from White Oak River estuary, North Carolina - WOR-2-8_12 (SPAdes) (version 2) | ecosystem: Environmental > Aquatic > Marine > Intertidal zone >...
GACAAAATCGACCCGATCCCTTGACATCAGCCGCTCCATGGCATTGGTTGCGTCGGTCACGTTTAGAAATTCATTCGAATCGGCCTTGACCAGTTCGATTTTCATCATCTTGTCCCCGACCTTGACGCCACCTTTGGCATTGATTTCTTCGGCCGCCATGACTGCGCCGTTCCAGTGCCCCTTGCCCTGGACGAACTGCATCGGTCCGATGACGCCGATTTTGATCGTCTTTTGAGCGCCGACGGCTGAAAAACTGAATACTGCGATGAGAAAAAATGCCAGGAAAAAGATCCAAAATGTCTTAAAGTTCTTCATAACAGCCCTCCTTCTGGTTAAGGTTTAATCCAAACCCTGTTGCAAAAAAATCGACGTTGACCGCTCTGCTTATTGCTTGCACACAAAAACCACGATATTGCCTGTTATAGAAAAAAGCTTCATTTGCTCCTGCGGGTGAATTGGACCGCGAGGCCGGTCCAATTTTGCGGAAAAACTGACTGTCGCTTCATAATCCAACATCTCAAATATTGTCAAGTGCAAAGTTTATTTTTTTTTATTGACAAATATTTCCAATATTATAAGTCCTATTTGTGTGTACTTAGTTACACGTTATTCATGTATCTGATTGCACACGATATGAATGCAATATGCGATGCGTTGTCATTTAGCGCGGCCGATTAAGACTACAGGTGTATCTTATCTTTCATTATTAAGGACCAAGGAGGAGAAATATGACGGCAAATGTCATGGTGGTCGGTGCGGGATTTATGGGGGCGGGAATCGCCCAGGTTTGTGCCCAATCCGGCTACCGGGTTTTTTTAATGGACACCGATCCGGCGGGGTTGGAAAAGGCCCTGGGCAACATCAAGTGGTCGGTCGAAAAATTTGCTTCAAAAGGGTTTTTAAAAGAAGCGCCCGCAACGGTACTTGAAAGGATTTCGCCGGAAACAGACCTGGAAAAAGCCTCCCGGGTTCAATGGTGCATCGAAGCGGTGTATGAAGAGGAAGCGCTGAAATTAAAACTTTTCGAAGATCTGGATCAGCGGGTTGCAGCAGATACACCGCTGGCGTCCAACACCTCCTCGATTCCGATTACCCGTCTGGCCCGGGCAACTCAGAATCCGGCCAGGGTTTTGGGGCTGCATTTTTTCGGTCCGGTGCCGTTTATGGGTATCGTCGAGGTTGTTAAAGGAGAAAAAACCTCCGATGAGGTTCTTAGCCGAGGCGCGGAATTTGTCCAATCACTTGGCAAAACACCGCTTAAAGTCCACAAAGATATCCCCGGATTCGTATTGAACCGCATATTCGGAGCCGCTTTTCGCGAATGCGTCGACCTGGTGGCCGACGGCATCGCCGGCCCGGAGGATATCGATGCCGGCATGCGACTCGGATACGGCTGGAATGTCGGGCCCTTTGAAATTGCCGACAATGCCGGACTCGATACATTTGTCCGGGTGGGCCGCAGCATGCAGGCCTTGGGTGAAGAAAACCTGGTCGCAAAATCCGATCTGCTCTTGAAGATGGTTGAGCAAGGCCGTCTGGGAAGGAAGGTCGGTCGGGGGTTTTACGATTACGATGAAAATGGGAAGAAAAAGAAGTCGGAAGTCGGAATGCGGAAGTCGGAAATTTTGAAATGACTGGGGCATAAGGATGTTACAAATCAGCCTTTAACACAATCAACCGAATCAACTCAATCAACTTTAAACGACCTGCATCATACACCCACATCAAGGAGGAAAACATGGGCAAGAGAATACTGAAAACCAAACTTTGTGACATGCTGGGCATTGAATATCCGATTTTGAGTGCCGGGATGGGGCCGACCCTGATCGGCGAAACTACCGGGGCGCCGGTTGAACTGGTGGTCGCGGTTTCGGAAGCCGGCGGCCTGGGCGTGCTCGGCGGCAGCGGTTATACGGTGGATGAGCTCCAAAAGGCCATCCGGGAAATCAAAAAACAAACCGACAAGCCCTATGGGGTTGACCTGCTGCTGCCCAAGTATCTTGATTTAAAAGGCGGCATCGGCGGAACAGATGCCGCGGAGCTGCCGTTGAACGAGGTATTGAAAACCATCCCCAAACCCCATCAGGAATGGATCAACAAAATAAAACAGGAAATGGGATTGCCGGATGTCGACATTATGATCCGCCGCAATACAACCACCATGTTCCCGAAGGAATCCATCCAGGTCTGCATCGAGGAAAAAGTGCCGCTTTTTTGCGCCGGTTTAGGAAATCCCGGATTTATGGTTGCAGACGCCCACGCCGTGGGAATGAAAGTCCTCGGTATTACCGGCAATGCCAAGAACGCCAAGCGTATGGCGGATTCCGGCATCGATCTGCTGGTGGCCCAGGGGCACGAGGGCGGCGGACACACGGGTCGGATCGGCACGATGGTATTGCTGCCGGCGGCCATCGACGCTGCTTATCCGGTACCGGTTCTGGCGGCCGGCGGCATCGGTGACGGGCGCGGATTGGCGGCGGCGCTGGCCATGGGCTGCGTGGGGGCCTGGGTCGGCACCCGCTTTTTAGCCACCAATGAAGGCGGCGCACTGGCGGTGAACAAACAAAAAATCGTGCAGTCAACCGATGAAGGCACCCGGGTCAGCACGGCCTACACCGGCAAGACCCTGCGCGCCAGTTATAACCAATTTCACGATCTGTGGGATAATTCCGGGCTCGAGCCCCTGCCCTTCCCGACCCAGGTGCTGATTTCCTCTGCGCTGCTGGCCCGTTTCGTGAAAGCCAATCAGACCGATTTTGTCGGCGGCCTGGCCGGCCAGGTATCCGGGATTATCAACGAAATAAAACCCGCCGCTCAGGTGCTGGAGGAGATGGTCGAGGAGGCGGCTGATATATTGACCAAGAAGTTGCCGGAGAGCGTTGAGGCACGCTAAGGTATAGGTTATTTGTTATTAGTTATTGGTTATTAGGAAAGCGCAGTAATCAATTCAAAGCTTTGGCGCCCGCCTCCAATAACTAATAACGAATAACGATTAACATTTATTTTTCCGTCAGCGCCGCCACCCCCGGCAGGGTTTTGCCTTCCATGAATTCGAGCGAGGCGCCGCCGCCGGTGGAAACGTGCGAGACTTTATCGGCGACGCCGGCCTTTTCGACGGCCGAGGCCGAATCACCGCCGCCGATGACCGTTGTCGCGCCGCCGGCCGTCACCTCGGCCAACAGCTCGGCGATGGCATAGGTGCCTTTGGCCGTTTGCGGAATTTCAAATACACCCATGGGCCCGTTCCAGACCACCGTCCGGGCATCGGCCAGGAGCGAACGAAATTTATCAATGGATTTGCTTCCGATATCCAGGCTCTCCCAGTCCGCCGGGATGGCGTCGGCAGCGACCTGTTTTAATTCTCCTATTTTACGGGCGTCAAAATCGAAAAAATCAGTGACCAGGCAATCCACGGGAAGTACAATTTTATCACCGCCCTGACTGAGTATATCCCTGGCATAGTCCACCTTATCGGCTTCCAGCAGCGATTTTCCGATCTCCAGTCCCTGGGCTTTGAAAAAGGTGTAAGCCATGCCGCCGCCGATAATCACCCGGTCGACTTTGGGCAACAGATTCGTTAGGACATCGATCTTGCCTGAAATTTTAGCACCCCCGAGAATGGCCACAAAAGGCCGCGCCGGATTTTCGATGACCTGGCCGAGATAGTCCAGTTCCTTCATCATCAGATACCCGGCGGCACACTGATCGAAGAAATGCGTCACGCCTTCGGTGGACGCGTGGGCGCGGTGGGCGGTTCCAAAGGCGTCATTGACATACAGGTCACCGAGTTTGGCAAGTTTTTCGGCAAAGCCGGCATCATTGTCCGTTTCCTCCGGGTAGTATCGAAGGTTTTCCAACAAAAGAATATCGCCATTTTCAAGTTTGGCAACTGCAGCTTCAACTCCAGCACCAACGCAGTCATCGGCAAAGGCGACTTCCTTGCCCAACAGTTCGCTTAATACCGCGGCACAGGGTTTCAGTGACATTTCCGGCACCCGCTGCCCTTTCGGCCGGCCGAGATGCGACATGAGAATCAGCCGGCCGCCGTTTTTGACAATGTAGTCGATGGTCGGCAACGCCGCTTTGATCCGCTTGTCATTGGCCACATTTCCGCTGTCCAGCGGCACGTTAAAATCAACCCGCATCAGAACCCGCTTGCCTTGCAGATTTAAGTCTTCGACCGTTAGTTTGTTCATCGTAAGCTCCCCCCTTGTGATGGAATATTGTCGAATGAATATTGATGATTTTGGTGTTTAGTGTTTCGTGTTTGGTGTTTGGTACTTGATGCGATGTATTGTATTTAATAGCAATCATTAGTCGTAGGTTGGGTTGGGCCGACGCTGCGCTTTGTTGGGTTTCGTTGCACTCAACCCAACCTACATTTCCCGTTGCTATTGTGATATGCGAAACCCAAAAACACCCGATTTTGGAATCAAGATCCAATGGTCTGTTTTCCTGCTTAACCTGGTGGTATTTTTGACCAGCGGGCCTCGCTGACACCTGAAACCTGACACCTGAAACCCAAAAAATAGCAGATTATCGATGCAACCGGGCAAAGTGCCTAAGTCTCCTCACAACTAATTTTATAGAACTCTACCGCATTCCGCCCCAATACTTTTGCCAGCGCGTCCGGCGCAAGATTTTGCCGGGCCAATCGTTTGATTTCCCGGTCCCAGGCATAGGGCAAATTGGGAAAATCGGTTCCAAACATGATACGATCGATTCTGAATTTAGCAAGGTCCGGGAAAAAGTCCATCGGCAAATACTCGGCCAGCACCATGGTGGTGTCCAGCCAGAGGTTGTCGTACTTTTCAAGCATGCGCCGGTAGGGTTCGAATTCATCCGCCCCCAGGTGGGGCACGCACACATTGAGCTGCGGGTATTCCTTAAGCACCAGCTCCAGTTTGTCGGCCCGGTACAATTCATAAGGATCACATGGATAGGCCGGGCTTTTAGGTTCGCGTCCGACATGCATGATCAATGGTCTGCGATAAGCCGAGCAGACTTCGTATATCTCATGCATCGATCGATCATCCATATCAAAACACTGGACATGGCCATGTAGTTTAACGCCACCGAGGCCGTTTTGGAATGCTTGTTCAAGAATTTCAACAGCGTCTTTTTCACCGGGATAAACGGTGGCCATTCCCGTCACCTGAGGATAAGTGCGACAGATGTTCGCCATATATGCGTTCAGCTCCCGCGCCAGGCCGGCCTTGTGCGAATATTGCAGGGCGACAATATGGCCGATGCCGTGGGACAGCAGAAATTTTACGACATCCTCGGATGAGAGCTGGTATCGTATGGGCCAGCCGAATTTTTCAAACCACTGCCAAACCGGGGTAAACAGGAAGTCCGGAAAAAGATGAACATGGGCATCGACAACCATTGGAAGCGAATCCGGCACATATTCACCTTCAGGGTCGTTGACGAAGGGAAGCGGTGCATTCAGCAAACCGGTTTTGCCATTATCATTCATAGCTTTGTAAATGGTGCGGCGCATCGGAGCGGATACGCGCACAAGTCCTTTTAAATCTTTCGGGTATGGTTCTTAAGTAACCATCATTTTCAAAATTGGAACCCAAAATTTCATTTAGGGTCAAATTGGGAGAAAAACCCTGATTGACAAGTTATAGAAAACATGAAAAATCATCAGCACCGATTATGGAACGGAAACCGGTATTCCTTTTTATATCTGACTTTTCCCGGTTAGATAGTTAGGCCCCGATAGGTCCTTGCCCATTTGGGTATATTTTAACCGGGAACGTTGAACCTTGAACCTCTGAACCTATATATGATGAAAACCTCCCACAAAATCTATTTTAAAAATTCCAAAAACATGCGCACCATCCCGCCTGCCAGCGTGCACCTGGTGGTGACATCGCCACCTTACCCGATGATCGAAATGTGGGATGACATGTTCGTGCACCAGGATCACCATATCCGGCAGGCATTGCATAAAAAGGATGGAATTAAGGCATTTGAATTGATGCACCAAATCCTTGATCAGGTCTGGCAGGAACTGTATCGGGTATTGGTAAGCGGCGGCATTGCCTGCATCAACATCGGCGATGCCACCCGCACTGTGGGCGAGAACTTTATGCTGTATGCCAATCATGCCCGAATTTTAAATTCATTGGTCAAAATCGGCTTCTCGGCCCTGCCCCTGATATTATGGCGCAAACCAACCAATGCACCGAATAAATTTATGGGTTCGGGCATGCTGCCGGGCGGAGCCTATGTCACGCTCGAACATGAATACATTCTCATCGTCCGCAAGGGCGCGAAAAGAGAGTTCAGCAGCGCATCGCAAAAACAAACCCGGCGCGAAAGTGCGCTGTTCTGGGAAGAACGAAACAACTGGTTTTCGGATGTCTGGTTTGGCCTGATCGGCACCCGGCAGAAGCTGAAAAAAAACGCCACCCGGCTGAGAAGCGGCGCGTTTCCGTTCGAGCTTGCTTATCGCCTGGTGAACATGTATTCGGCCAAAGGCGATACCGTGGTCGATCCGTTTCTGGGAACCGGGACGACCATGTGGTCGGCCATGGCATCCGGCAGAAACAGCGTCGGGTTCGAAATCGAGACGGACTTTCAAGGAGTTATCAGAGCCAACCAGGATACAGTCATGGCCGCCTCCAATGACCGCATCCATCAGCGCATCAATGACCATCTTGCTTTTGTAGCGTCGCGTTTGGCCGACAAGGGCGAATTCAAGTATATAAACCGGCATTATCAGTTTCCGGTCATAACCCGCCAGGAAGCAGAACTTTTCATCAATCCGCTTACGCGCGTCGAACAAACCGGTGAGGATGCGCTGGAAGTTGCCTACGCGGATACTCCCGACCCGCAATTCAATGGTGATCGGCAGCAGCTGATACCCGCCGCCGCCCCAAAATCAAAATCCAAATCGGGCCAGCTGCAATTGTTTTGAGTCTTGTGATCTGTATCCGAACCGGTTAGCCTTGAACCTTGAACCCTGAACCTTTGAACGGTTTGGATTTTTTTATTTGGCGGCGGACCCAGGATAATCCGATACGGCCCCACAGGTTGTAGGCCATGAGGCAAAATGGCAGGGTCTTCTCCACCAGCGGCGTCAGGTAGCAGATCCGGATCAATGCCAGGTAAAGCTCCCCGATATGGGCGGCATGGATTAGAATTTGATCATTTTGGTGGTCCAATTTCCAGCGCCTGGCTATTTTTCGCGCCGCGGCTTCTCCATCCCGCAGTGTTACCCGTGCCTGCATGGAACCCTCCGGCTGATAGGGTGCCGGCTGATCGTTTTTTAGCGACGCGACGGCTGACCTGGCGAGGCCCGCCCGCCACTCAGTGCCATCAAAATTCCCGGCACCCGTGCTTTTATCCAGCGGGTAGCGCGTGATATTGTCAATCACCGCTCCGGCTTGGGCGCAGGCCGCCGGGCAGCCTGAAAAGAAAATGGGTCTGATCCCGCACGGAGCCAGCGCGGATGCAAACAGCTCAATCTCCGCCATCGGTTTTCCGTTTACCTCCAAACAGGCGATGCGCGATGTCAGCGTGTGCGCCAAAAACCCATTGGTTCCCGAGGCGGCATGCATGCCCAAAAAGACGGCCACCTGGGCCGGGCCGGGGTCTCCGAACCCCGGTACCGGTCCGCGCCGGTAGCCGTGAATAATTTCTGATTTGGCATTGATCATCTCGGGCAGCAGGTTGTATCCGGTTCGGTGGAAATCTTTTACCGTGATATGCTCAACACCGGCATTGAAAAGTGCATCGACAACGGCACCAACGTCATGGGTCATCGCCAGACAGGCCCGGGCCCACTGCGGGGTCATAAATGAAGATGCCCGGGAATCCCAGCACCCCGAACTGCCTTCGATGTCCGCTATGATTAAAACATTGCGGATTTGGGATGTTGGATTGCGGACCTCCGGAATTGAAGATTGAAAATTGAAGATTGAAGATTTATGGATGTCGCTTCGCTCCGTCATTTTCAGCGCCCGTTTAGCGGACCGCCTTAATCGCCCGAATCCGTTGCAGTACCGGGGGGTGCGAATAGTTTAAAAATACATAAAACGGATGCGGCAGCAGGTTGGACAGGTTGTTCACGGAAAGTTTTTTTAAGGCTTCAGCCATGGAATGCGGGTCCCGGGTGGTTTCCACCGAAAACCGGTCGGCCGCGGTTTCGTTTTTGCGCGACAGCATCTGCATGAAAATATCGATGAAAAAACCCAGCGGCGAGTATAGCATGCCAAAGAAAATCAAGCCGGCGTAAACAGACTTCTGCGGCATGTAAAAGGCATCGAACAGCCCTTGATATGAAATAAAAAGGGACAGCAGGTACAGCATGATCCCCATCTGCACAATACCGAGAATCATGGATTGGAGAATATGCTTTTTCTTGTAATGTCCCATTTCATGGGCCAAAACGGCAAGCAGCTCACCGGCGGTGTGCTGTTTGATCAGGGTATCGAACAAAACGATTCGCCGGTGTTTGCCGAAGCCGGTAAAAAATGCATTGGATTTGCGGGAGCGCCGCGACCCATCCATGACATAAACGTTTTCTATCGGAAAATTTATCGACCCGGCGTAGGCCAAAATGGCAGACTTCAGTTCGCCGTCCTCCAGGGGTGAAAACTTATTGAAAAGCGGCATAATCCAGGTCGGTGCGATGAACTGCACGCCGAGCATGTACAGGGTAACGGCTATCCAGCAATACCACCAGGCATTGGCACCGGCGTATTCGAAAAACAGCAGAATTCCAGCTAAAAGCGGGGTTCCGATTAGGATTCCCAGCAAGACGCCTTTTGCCAAATCCAGCACAAATGTAGACCAGGTAGTTTGATTGAAGCCGAAACGCTCTTCGATAACAAAGGTGGCATAGATGCTGAACGGCAGGGACAAAAGCGACTTAACAAATACCAGAATCCCCATGTATAACAAACCGGTAATGATGGGCCCGTAGTTAAAGGATCGGACCCATTCATCCAACAGCGGGAACCCCTTGCCAAACCAAAAGAGCAGCATCAGGCTGACATTGAAAATTCCGCTGATCCATCCGAAGCGGGTATTGACTTTTAAATACTGCTGCGACTTGCGGTAGCGATCCGGGTCATATACCCCCTGAAAGGGCTGCGGCAGGTCGCTTCGCAGCTGCTTCAGGTTCAAATAGTCGGCAATGCCATTGAGGATGAAATCAAAAATAACGGCCAGCAGGATGATCAAGGCGATGGTATTCATAGAAAATCTATCGATTTGTAAGTTGTTTGTCGGCTGTTGTAAGTTGTTTGCAGAATATCAGACATTTGAGACAACACTCAACGAACAACTCACCACTTACGTGGGGTTTTAGCACAGGCTTGGTTGCGATTTTCGGTTAAAGAGATCGAAGGCTGATGCTAAGCTCTTCTATTAGCCCCACCCATCTCCATCAATTGAACCAGTTTTTCATAAGGTTGCGCGCCCACCAGCGACATGCCGTTCATGATGAAGGTGGGAACGGCAGTGACGCCCTTTTGATACGATCGATTCCAATCTTCGTCAACCGCATTTTTGAAGGTCCTTTTCTCTAGCGCATCCCGTATGTCTGTCTCGGATAATCCGATCGATGTCCCCAGGTCTGTCAGGGTCGAATCAAGACCGATGTTTAACCCATCGGCGAAATACGCCTTAAAAACCGCCCTATGGAACGCTTGGCCGAGGCCCTTCATTTCCGCCAGTTTTCCCAACTCCTGGGCCATGCGGCTGTTGTAGGTTTTTTCACGTTTTCCAAACGGCAAACCCAGCTCGGCCGCCACACGGGTCAGATTGTCCAGCACCTGCTTGACGTTGATCGGTCGGCCGGCAAACAACTCCTCGAGGGTCATGCCTGCTTGCGGTGTCTCGGGATGCAGCGGAAAAGCGGTCCACTGGATATCGATGTCAAATTCATCCTGCAATTTTTCAACACGCCCGGTGATGAAATAGCACCAGGGTCAGACGTAGTCCGAGAAAATTTCCAATTTTAGGGTATTTTTATCAGCTTTCAATTTTTTCACTCTGAAATTGTTTGGCTTAAAATAATCGGATTTTTAATTTGACCTGAACTTCGCAATCAAAATTCAGCCAACTGTAAACACGAATTGAGGTAAATTTGACGGTATCGTAAAAAATTCAAGCTTACCATTTTTCTGGATTCCCGCCTACGCGGGAATGACGATAAGTGAATTAATATTAAATGGATATGGCTCATGTCATACCCGCGAAGGCGGGTATCCAGCTGTTAAAATGACTTTTTACAATTTCATCAAATTTCGGAATTTGAAAAACAGTATTAATACTAATGCCCAAATAAACAATAGCAAGGGGCAGCAGCATTGCCGGTGGTCATGAACAAAAAGGCCCGAAGCCGCTGGGGATGCAGCTTCAGGCCGGGTAGAGGAAAGTGTTAAGGGTTAGTTTGAAAAGTCAACCGATTAACAACTTAGCAGCAATCGCTGCATAATAACAGACTAATGCCAATTAGTGGCATGTCAAGTATACGCTGCGAAATAATTCGCCCTCGAAAACAGGATATCCGGAGTTGCAAATTGTTGCTTGGAAACCCAATTATTTGGATCGGATGAACTGAACCCCGAAACCGTAGCGGGTCGACCAGGTGACTTTGCCGGTAAGTCTTTTGATTTTTCCTTTTTTCTTTAGCGGGATATCGATCCTGACCGTTTGACCGACGGCAACCGGGTCCAGGGTTTTGATGAAAACACCGCCGGTGCTCACGTTTTGCGTCGTCCCGGCATAGGTTTGATTATCGAATTCATATTTAACGGAAATGCTGTAATCTACCCGCGCATGCCGGCGGGATCCGGCATACAGGTCATCATCGTTGTCGCCGGCGCTTTGGGCGCTAAATATTTTGATCCCGTATCCATAATAATATACGGAACGCTTTAACGTTTTGCGCCACTTGATAACGCCGCGAACGGCATCGTACTCATCGGGTTCGGCGGCAAAGGGCGAGTTGGCGATACCGAGGCGAATCTCGGTCTCCGGTTCCAGACGATGATCGGCTTCAATATACAGGCCGCCATCGCTGTAATTATACATGCGGGCGCTGCGTTGAACACCGATTTCTTTATTTTCAATGGTGACCGCGGTCACATGTTCAAAGCGTGTTTTATCCCGATTTTCGAGATTCAAATTCATCTCACTGCTCGCCCCCTTGCAATATTCCGGAAAAAAATACCCCCCGCTGATCCATCAATTCCGGTTTAACCTGCCCCAGTCGAAACGTTAGATTTCGACCTCGGCTTCATACTTTTTGAGAAGATCCTCAATGGCTTCTTCAAGCAGGTCATTTTGCCGCTTTTCCAGTTGCGCTGCCAGAATTTTTATCTGTCTGATCAACTCCGCGTCTAACGTGGTGTTATACATTTTTCTATTATTCATAGCAACATCGATTACTATTTGGTTTAGGTTATAAGATTATATTAGTCAGCGCTGAAAACGGTTTGCATGCCGGCCTCAGGCGCTATAGTCGATCAAATCATTTGACGCACCGGTAAGCCGACGCGGACGAGCCGATGGGATGATTATACATCCAAACAATATGGGTGGCTTGCATATGGTTGGCCCGCTCCAGTACCTTTAATTCGCCGTCATAAAATTCGACGAACTGGTAATTGGTGACAAATTTACCCGGATCAGAAGATTCTGAAATTGTTTCCAAATATTGACAATCCCGCACCATGATTTCTTCAGCGACCAATAGATTTGGGAATCGATTTTTCGTGCAGCCGGATAATAAAATAAAACCGAAGAGAATTATCCATTTCAGCGCATCGCTTTTTGGCATCGCTTGATTGCCTCTTTTGGGCAGGGGTCATCAAACCGCGAATTTCATGAACCCCTTAGTTGAACCCGTTGGGGTGAATTCTGGTTTTTTCTGTTTATTTTAATAAAAATAATCGATTATGTCAAAAATCGGCGGCTTTTTTTATCCCGGAAAAATTTGGTAGAACCAAATTTTTATAAGGAAAAGCGGTCTCGAGGCATAGGAGCCGGTTGGAAATTTAAGGAAGGCTTGGCGGAATAAATGCAACATATAATCAGGCGCAGCATAGGTTAAAAAATTCGCACAACATTAATCCGGCAGTTTTGGGGCAACTCGAGCAGCCGTGTTGCCGCCCGGAATTTGCCGCTTTTCAGAGCAAATTTTTTAAAACTGCTTAACAAACTCTCCAATTGCCTGATAAACTTTACTCGCCCCATCGCCGAGCAATATGCCGTGGCGATCGAAATTAAACAAAATGTATTCTTTCTCGCTGGTGCCGAGCAGTTCAAAAATTTTCCTTGACCCCTTGGAATCAACTACCGGGTCGCGGCGCGACTGGACGATCAAGGCCGGCATTTTCAACTTTGGCAATTTGGGTTCCAGCGCATTCATCAGTCTTTCGATTTCTCTGACGCCCGAAATGGGATTGCGCAGGTAATTAATATGCGGATTTTCAGATTTGTTTTCGACAAACTCTTTTTTGGGCCCGACCTTATAGGCACGATCCATAATGCGGTTCCACGTGTCTACTGCCGGC